>VFSW01007716.1_pt1 | contig 15564 bp, 8 predicted proteins | sample 5358111 | NCBI WGS metagenome assembly VFSW01 (sample SAMN11554181, study PRJNA540505) | mine drainage metagenome | isolation source: sediment from site ElyBrook_90M | place: USA: Ely Copper Mine, Vershire, VT | collected 2017
TCGATCAGGAGGTGATCGTCGAGCGCAACCCATTGAGTTGGGCTGTGGCGCCGAAGATCGATCGGGTGCGTTTTGCGGTGGTGCCGGACGCGATCACAGAATCGCTGGAACTGGAAAAGGGCTCGGGCGATGTGACCGTCAATTCGCTGCCGATGGATTCGCTGGCGGTGCTTGCAGAGCGGCCGAATCTCGTGGTTGCGGACGCGCCAGGAACGCAGGTTCAGTACCTGACCTTCAATCTGCGCGACCCGCTGTTGCAGGACGCGCGTGTGCGCCAGGCGATTGCCTGCGCCATCGACCGCAAGCTCATTATTCAGACATTGCTGGGCGGTCACGCGCAGCTTGCCGAGAGCCTGCTGCCGTCCAGCCACTGGGCCTTCACAGACGACGTGGCGCGGTACGATTACGATCCGACGCGCGCGGCGCGATTGCTGGACGCGGCCGGTTATGCGCCGGGCCCGGACGGCGTGCGATTTCACCTGACCATGAAGACCTCCAACGACGAGGGCACGCGTCTGCTGGCGGCGGTGCTGCAGCAGCAACTGGCGCGCGTGGGCATTGTGCTCGACCTGCGCAGCTACGAGTACGCCACCTTCTACTCCGACGTAACGCGCGGCGCTTTTCAGATCTATTCGCTGAAGTGGATTGGCGGCAATGAGCAACCGGACATTTTCAGCTACGTGTATTCCACGGCGGATTTTTCTCCCTACGGCGCCAACCGCAGCCACTACTCCAATCCGCGGCTGGACGCGCTGCTGGAAGACGCGGCCCAGAGCACGGACAGCGCCCGGCGGCGCGCCGATTACGTGGAAGCGCAGCAGATTCTGGCCCGCGATCTGCCGGCCATCAACCTCTGGTACCCGGATACGGTCGTGGTGCATAACCGGCGACTGACTCACGTGGCCCCCACACCCTCGGGCAGTTTTACCTTTCTGGAGACGGCCGTGCTGGCGCATTGAGGCCGCTTCGCAAGTAAAGGCGTTCGCCTCCGGATGCAAATTGTAAATTTCCACTAAATTCCTTGAATGAGTGCGTTTTCGCGGCTCAAACTGCTCTTCCGGCGCACCGCGGAACGGTTCACTCAACCTTTTGGCGCGTTGACTCGTCTACAAAACGGGAGCGGCTTTTCGCCTCCTGGATTTTCATGTGCAGACCGGCAGGCTGCGGCCTGCGGAGAAATGGCGATGAAGAGCAAGATGAAGAATTGGTTTCTCGATTCGAGAGCTCAGAACGCGCATCTTACAGTATTTCTGTTGGCCGCCTGGCTGCTTGCGCCCCTGGCCCGAGCGCAGACGCTTTCCCGGTTTGTGGGCACGATTACCGCTGTCAGCGGCAACAGGCTTACGGTGAAGACCGACCAGGGACAGGCGTACGAGTTCGGGGTAACGGAGACCGCCGCACTCAAGCGTATCGAACCTGGCCAACGGGATTTGAGCACGGCGCAGGCCATTCAGTTCAGCGATCTGGCTGTTGGCGACCGGGCGCTGGTGCGGCTTGATCCCAATGCACCGCCGGGAACGCTCGTGGCGCTGCAGATTGTGGCCATCAAGCAGGCTGACGTGGCCCAGAAACAGGAGTTGGAGCGCGAGGACTGGCAGCAGCGAGGCGTGGGCGGGCTGGTGAAGAGCGTCGATCCTGCGACCGGCGTCATTGTGCTGACCAGCGGCGCCGGACCGCTGACGAAGACCATTACCGTTCACGTTACTCAGACGACCATGCTCAAGCGCTATGCGCTGGGCTCGGTGCGCTTTGACGAAGCACAGACTGCGCCGATCGAGGCGATTCATCCGGGCGACCAGTTGCGGGCGCGCGGTGCGAAGAACGAGGCGGGGACGGAGATTGGCGCCGAAGAGGTGGTCTCGGGCAGCTTCCGCAATATTTCCGGGCTGATTACCTCCATCGATCCGGCGGCTTCGACGTTAACGGTTAAAGATCTGGCGACCAAGAAGCCGGTCACCATTCACATTCCGGCGGATGTGCAGATGCGGCAGTTGCCGGATCGCATGGCGACGCTGCTGGCGGCGTTGCTGCAAGCAAAAATTCCGGGCGGCGGCCAGAGCCACCAGGGTCAATGGAGCGGCGGCGCGCAGGCGGCCACTGGCGGCGGCAGACCGTGGGGCGGCGCAGGCGGTCAGGGCGGGCCAGGGAGTCATCCGGGACGGGGCGGCAATCTGCAGCGAGTGCTGGACCGCGCGCCTGCGATTCAAATTTCCGATCTGAAGAAGGACGAAGCAGTGATGGTGGTTTCGACCGAGGGGAAGACCGAAGTCACGGCGATCACGCTTCTGACCGGCGTGGAGCCGCTGCTGGAATCTCCCGAGGCCAGTCGGGATCTGCTCTCCAGTTGGAGCATGAACTCCGGCGCGGGCACTTCCGATGATACCCAATAGTGTCACCGACACAACCAGCGAAACAGGCGAGGGACACGTGTACCAAAAATTGCATTGCTTCACTTATTTTTTGATTGCTTTGACGATGGGTCTTTGCGGAGCGCTGGCGGGGCAGGCCCAAGTCCAGGCCGAGGGACCGGCACAGAGTCCGGTTCCCGCCGTCGCTTCTGCCGCGGCGGCGACCGCCACCCTGCGCGGGCACGTGGCGGACCCCACCGGGGCGAGGATTCCGGGCGCGGCGATCACCATTACCACACCGTCCGGCGCACCGGTAAGGACGTCCAAGTCCGATGCGGATGGCGCCTTTGTGGTGAGCGGCCTGGCGCCGGGCAGGTACATTGTGCAAGCTGCGTATAGCGGATTCGCGCCCTTCCAGTCTCCGGCCATTCCGCTCACCGCCGGCCAGGCGAAACGCGTGGACATTCAGATGGCTATCGAGGTGGCGCAGCAGAATGTCGAGGTCACTGACGACTCGCCCAGGGTGAGCGTGGAGGCCGGCGCCAACGCCAACGCGATTGTGATCAAGGGCAAGGACCTGGATGCGCTGTCGGACGATCCGGATGAGCTGGCCAACGAGTTGCAGGCGCTGGCGGGGCCTTCGGCGGGGCCGAACGGGGGACAGATTTACATTGACGGATTCACCGGCGGGGAGCTTCCGCCCAAGTCTGCGATCCGCGAAATTCGCATCAACCAGAATCCATTTTCCGCGGAGTTCGACAAGCTCGGCTACGGGCGCATTGAGATTTTCACCAAGCCGGGAACCGACAAGCTGCACGGGCATTTCTTCATGCAGGGCAACGACAACGCTTTCAATACCGGCAACCCGTTCACTCCGGTTCCCGCCTATCATAGCGTGCAATACAACGGCACGGTGAGCGGGCCGCTGGCAAAGTGGGCATCGTATTTTGTCAGCGTGGAGCAGCGCAACAATCAGAACGCCAGCGTCTATTCGTTTAATCAGGCGCCGGTTCTGGTGTCGGATCCAAGCACTACTTGCACATCTGTTTCGGCGGGCAGTTGTGAGGTCGGTTCGCTTGCCGGGAGCCTCTTCAATCCGCATACGCGGACCAATATCTCGCCGCGCATCGATCTGCAACTGGGGCAGAAGAACACGCTCACGCTGCGCTACCAGTTCTATCGCAACGCGGAGAACGGCGACATCAATTCAACTTCGCTGCCTTCGCAGTCCAGCGATACGACTTCAATCGAGCACACGGCGCAGATGAGCCTTTCGACGATCATCAACGATCATCTGGTCAACGACGCACGGTTTGAATATCGCCGTGCCAGCACTTCGACGACCCCGGCCAGCACCGATCCGCAGGTCTCCGTGCCGGGGGTATTTTCCGGCGGCGGCTCGTCCAGCCAGCAATCTAGCGATCATCAGGATCACCTGGAACTGCATGACCTGGTCACCACCTCCATCGGCGCGCACGCCATTACCTTCGGCACCTGGCTGCGCGACAATCGCGAGGCCAACTCCACAAGCGCGAACTTCAACGGCAGTTTCAACTTCCCCTCGGTCACTGCTTACGTGGACACGTTCAACGGCCTTGCCGCCGATGAGACCTTTGCGCAGATTGCTGCCGACTGTCCGCCCACCCAGCAGGGCGGCTGCGTTCCCATCACGCTGACCTATACGACCGGCAACAAAGAAGCATCGGCGAATGTCTTTGACGCGGCGCTCTTCTTTCAGGACGACTGGAAGGTCAATCGCAACCTGACGGTCTCCGGCGGTTTGCGCTGGGAGTCGCAAAATCACATCGCCGACCACAGCGACTGGGGTCCGCGCGTGGCCTTTGCCTACGCGCTGGACGGCCATAAGAATCATGCACAGCCCAAGACTGTGCTGCGCGGTGGATACGGCATTTTTTACGACCGGATGAGCGTGGGCCAGATGCTTTCAGCGGAACGGTTCAACGGTGGCGCGAACAGCCAGAAGCAGACCACCATCACCGATCCCACCTGCTTCAGCCCCACTGTCCTGGACACCGCTGTCGGCAACTGTGCTTCTGGAGCCGGCAGCACCAGTACTGTTATTCAGATTGCGCCCAGAGCACATGTGCCCTACACGCAGCAGTTTGGCGGCAGCCTGGAGCGCCAGTTGACCAAGACCACGACGCTCACCTTCACCTATCTGCACTCCTACGGCCTACACCGCTGGGTCACGCGCGACTCGAATGCCTATAATCCTGCGGGAAATCCTCCGGGAGATTACACGTTCAATCCCGGCGGAGCGCCGCCGACGATTACCGGCACACGTCCCGATCCGTCGCTGGGTATCGTGGATCAGTATGATCCCGAAGCCATCTACAAGCAGAATCAATTGATCGTGAATGTCAACGCCCACTTGACGCCGAGACTCAGCGTCTTCGGCTTTTACAATCTGACCGCCGCAAATACCAATGGCGCGAGCGGCACTGCCTCCAACTCTTACAACATCAATCAGGATTACGGGCGCGCCGACTTTGCCGCGCGCAACATGGTCTTCATGATGGCCGACTACCAAGGTCCGTGGGGGGTCAGTTTCAACCCATTTCTGATTGCCATTTCCGGCAAGCCATTCAATATTGTTACTCCCTACGACCTGACAGGCGACAACTTCTTCAATAACCGTCCATCGTATGCCACAGCGGCTTCCGACCGCGCCAATGTGGTGGTCACCCGCTATGGCGACTTCGACACAATTCCTCAGGCTGGGGAGACGATTATTCCCGCGTACCTGGGCACTGGACCGGCGGCGGTGGCGTTGAATCTGCGGGTGAGCCGTTCGTTCGGCATTGGGCCCAAGGTCACGGGCAATGCCGCCGGCGGTCCGCCTCCCGGTGGCGGCGGGCACGGAGATCATCATCACGGCGGCGGACCGGGAGGCGGCTTCGGCCCCGGCGGCTTCAACGGCGGCGGCGGACCGCCGCACGGAATGTTCGGCGGAGATAGCGTGGCGCGCAAGTATTCGCTGACCTTCAGCGTGCACGCACTGAACCTGTTCAACAACATCGACTACGGAACTCCGGTGGGCAACGTGACCGCGCAGAACTTTGGACGATCCACCAACCTGAACGGCGGTATATTCTCTTCCGGCGCGGCGGCGCGGCGGATCTACTTTCAGGCGATTTTTGCGTTTTGAGAACAGCAGGCTGAAGACAGTGAGGGCCGGGGAATTGTCCCGGCCCTCGCTGTGTTTGCGGCTTCAGTCTACTGCGCGGCTGAGACCGTGTCCATCCGTGGCGCGGCCGTGAAGGCATCGGTGAGCGAGATGACCTTCAGTTGCCTCTGGAGCGCATCGAGGGTGGCAGCGCTGGTGGCCGTGATCTCCGTTGTCTCGCCCGGCAGCAGGTCGAAGTAGTTATCGGAAACCTGCACATCGAGATTGCCGAAGGAAAGATAGACATCTCGCGCCAGCACCGGCGAGGTGACGGCGATCTTGTAATTTCCGTTGTCGCCCGTGGTCTTCACGGTGAGCTTGGCGGGTATCAGGAGAATCTGCTTGGTCGGCGCCAAGTAGGTCAGATTGCGCGATAACTCTATGCCATCCGCGCTGGTCAGATCGGCCACCACAAAGACGCTCGAAGAATCGGTCGCGCCCGCGGCTGTCAGTTTTTTGAGCGGCCAATCAAGATAGACCGAGCTGGCGAGCGGCGCAACATTCACCGTATGCTTTTCTTCCAGTAAAAGCTTGCCGTCAAAATCCATCAGGCGCACGAGCAGAGTGGCGGGCTCGGCTTTTACTTTGTCGCTGACGATGTAGACCTTCAGCGCGCCATCCTCCGCGTGCGGAGAAACCAGCACCGGCGCGTAGAAGCGGCGTGCGTAGTATTGCAGCGCCTTCCAGCGGCCGTAGTAGTCTATTGAGGACCATGAGGCCACCGGCCAGCAGTCGTTCAACTGCCAGAAGATGGAGCCCATGGTCTCCGGCCGCTCACGGCGGAAGTGCTCGGCGCCGATCTTGATGCCCTCGGCCTGCAAGACCTGGCTGACGTAGAGGAAGCTGGCGAAGTCCTTGGGTTCGGAGTAGTCGCGGAGCAGATAGTCATGGATGATCGCGTTGCCTTCGTTGTTCTTCTGGTGCGCGAGCATCACCGGAGTGAAGATGCTGGTGCGGTCTTCGGGCTGGGTGAAGGCCTCGATGGTGCGCATCTCCGGGAAGGATTGGAATCCATATTCAGTTACAAAGCGCGGATGATGCGTCTCGTAGGTCGAGAAGGGCACGCGCCCGTGCCAAACGTCCCAGATGTGCGCATCGCCGGATTGGTAATTGTCGCTGAGCGCTTCGTAGTCGGAGCTGGGAGAACTGGGCCAGTAAGGGGTTTCCGCGTTCAACCGCGCCACCACGCGGGGCAGAATGCCGCTGAAGACGGTCAGGTAATCCTGCCACATCTGGAGCCTCACATCGGGCGGGTAATTCGGCCGTCCAACCCAATCGAAGGCGCTCTCGGTCTCGTTGTTGCCGCACCAGACCACGATGCTGGGATGGTTGCGCAGCCGCCGCACCTGGTCCTCGGCCTCGGCCTCCACGTTCTGCTTGAAGGCATAGGCGCCGGGCTGCCAGTCGTTGCCAAACATGAAATCCTGCCAGACCATGATGCCCAACTCGTCGCAGATTTTGTAGAACTCGTCGCTCTCGTAATAGCCACCGCCCCACAGGCGAATCATGTTCATGTTGGCGTCGCGCGCGGACTGGAGGATGCGGTGGTAGTCGGCCGTGGTGACGCGATTGGGAAAGCTGTCGAAAGGAATCACATCCGCGCCCTTGGCGAAGACCGGAATGCCGTTGACCACAAACTCAAAGCTGCGGCCCCACTTGTCCGGCTCCCGGCGCAGCACCACCGAGCGCAGGCCGGCTTCCGTCTTGCGCTCCTGAACAGGCTCGCCGCCGCGGCTCACCTGCGCAGTGAAATCGTAGAGCGGCTGCTCGCCGTAACCGGCCGGATACCAGAGCCGGGGATGCAGAATCTCGATTGGCAGGTCGATGATGTTATGGCCGGCATGCACGCTGACCGAATGGGTAAGCGTGACCGGCTTGCCGTTCTCCGCGAAGTGAATGCTGACCGCGGCCACGCCGTCCTGCGCAGCTTCCAGATCGACCTCGGCGTCCAGGTGGGCCACGTCCTTGCTCACGTCGCGCTGGCGAATGGCGAAGTCACTGATGCGCAGCTTGTCCCAAGCCTCGATGCGCGCCGCGTACCAGATGCCGCTGGTGACGAAGCGCGGGCCCCAGTCCCAGCCGTATTCATAGGCCGGCTTGCGCAAATAAGTCTTGGCCGCGGTCTTAGTTTTCGGCTGCCAGGGGTCGGTCGCCGCGATCGCATCGGCGGCCGTGATGGGCGAGGGAAAAACCACGCGTAACTGGTTGGTGCCCACGTGCAGAAGGCTCTTGGCGGGAACTCTCCAGAGGCGAAAGCTGTTGCCGGCGCTGAGCACCAATGCGCCGTTCAGATAGACTTCGGCGGGCCCGTCCAGGCCCTCAAAGACCAGCTCCACGTGGGAGCGGGCCAGCAGCTCCGGCGTGGCCTCAAAGTGCGTCTGGTACTCCCAGCTTGCATCTTCAATCCACTGCAGCTTGGCCGCGTGGTCGCGATAGAAGGGGTCGGGGATCTTCTTGTTGGCCAGCAGATCCAGATGCACGTCGCCGGGGACGGTGGCAGGAAGCCAGTTGTTCTCCTCCGCTGGCGCACCGGGTTTTGCCGGGGCTTCCATCTGCCGGAACTGCCAGCCCTGATCGAGCGTCAACACTGCATTCCGCACTGGTATTTTTTGTGCCTGCACTGTTTCTCCTCCCATGCTCACCGCCGCGCCCAGCACGGCGCAACACACAATCCGACCGGCAATTGCTGTTCGCATCCCACCTCCTGAAAAATCTTCGTTGAATCTGGCCAACTTCCCGCCTATGCGTGCGATGATACCGTTCCCAAGAATACCACCGAAGCTGGGTTCTCCGCCTCTGAAGACTCTCAAAACTCTCAAAACTCTCAAAACTCTCAAGACTCTCAAGACTCTCAAGACTTTGAGGGGCGCACTGGCGAGCGGCTTCTACTCTTGCTCCCCGAGCACACTTCTGTAAAGCGCTTCCCATTCGCCGGCTCTGGCCGCAATGCTGAAGCCGGCTGCGATGCGCTGGCGCGCGGTGCGTCCCAGAGCTTCGCGAGCCTCGGGCGGGGTGCGCATCAAGGTGAACATGGCCTGCACCAACGCCTCCTGGCTTTTGGCGGGAACCAGCACGCCAGCCTCGCCCACCAACTCGCGCACGCCACCCACGTCGGTGGCCACCACCGGCTTCTCCATGGCCATGGCCTCGCCCGCGGCCAACGGCATCCCCTCCCACGCCGAGGCCATTACGAAGCCGTCGGCTGCGTCCAGCAGGGCGGACATGTCGCGCCGCAGGCCCAGCCAGAGCACGCCGGATTCCGGGCTGGCGGACAGGGCCTGGACGCGCCGTGCGTATTCGTCCCGAGCTTCGCCGGCAATCCAGAGTTGCGCAGATGGAAATTCTGCTTTCACTTCCGCGAAGGCGCGCAGCAGATGGGGATAATTCTTGGCCGGCACAATGCGCCCGGCGGCGAGCCAGATAAACTCAGAGCCCACGCGCATTGCCGACCGCGTGCGCTTGCGGCGCTCCGCGCCGGGGCTGAATTCCAGGGTGTCGATGCCGTTGGACACGACCGAAGAGTTGCGGGATGAGACAGCTTGCAGACGCAGATAGCGGGCGCGACCGGCCTGGCTGACGAAGGTGGTACGGCGGCTGAGCGGGCTGGTGAGCCGGTAGGAGAGCAGCCGCAGCCAGCCGCCTTCGCGGATGCTGTGAATGGTGCAGACGACCGGGGCTGGATGGGCCAGGTGCAGCAGGCGCGCCACGATGTTGGCCGGGTAGGTGTGGCTGTGGATCAGATCGGGTTGGAAGCCGCGCAGAAAGCGGAGAGCCTGCGCCAGGCCGGCGAACACACTCGATGGATTCTTGCGCATGCCCAGATAGACCACGCGGCCGGGGTCGAGCGAGATGGGCCATTCCTCCGCCTGACGGCCCAGCAGGACGATCAACGAGACAGCGTGGCCGCGCTCCGCCATGCGCTCGGCCAAGGCCACCACCTGCCGCTCGGCGCCGCCCATGCCGAGCGAGGTGAGCACGTACGCGATTCGCATAGCCTCGGCCTCCTGCCCCACATCCTACCAAGCCAAGGCGGAACGAGGATAATGAGCGGGGCGAAGCACCGCCGGGCTACTACTGCGGCGGATCTGTTTCGTCGTTGGCTTCTTGCTTCTGTGACGTCTCCGCCAGCGCGTCGGTGTCCAGCTCATGTTCGTGGCGATACTGCTCCACCGGCATCTTGCCGTCCCACCAGGCCCAGTTCATGGGGTAGACATCGGGATCGAAGAACACCTGATAGAAGTGCCAGACCACGATGGCCAGGGTGGCCAGAATGGCCTCATAGAAGTGAATGGCGGTGGCCACATCCACCAGCCAGCGGGCCAGCAGATTGCCCACCCAGACCTTGGCCCACATCATCACGCCGGTCACCGCCATCAGCGCCGTACCCCACACCAGCGCCCAGTACTCGGCCTTCTCGGCGTAATTGAAGCGGCCGAATTTTGGTTTTTGCTTGCTCAGGCCGAGGTAGTAACGCATGGTTCCCCAGGCATCGAAGGCGTCCTTGGGCCGCGGGGCGATGTCGCTCAGGAGCCGGCGTCCCTCGCGGGCAGCGGAGAGGTAAACGACGTGATAGATGCCCGCGCCGATCAGCACCACGCCGGCCATGCGATGGATGAGGCCGCGCAGCCACTCGCCGTTGCCGTTGCCCAGGATCTCCGCGATCCACGAGTTGGGAAACTTCAGGGCGAAGCCGGTGATGACCAGAACGATGAAGCTGGAGAGCAGGACGAGATGCTGCCAGCGCTGATGGACGGTCATGCGGGTCATCATGGGATTCTGCATCCGCCGCCGCGCCGCCGCCTTGCTGCGCCAGAGGATGGCGTTGTGCAGGAACATGGCGCCGATGACCAGCGCGATCAGAACTAGATAAATCCACCGCACCCAGCGCACCGCGATGGAGCCGATGGACTTGGGATAGAGGCCGTCGCCCAGATGCACCGGAGTCTGGGTAAACTCCCGCGTCACCCCCTTGTGGCAGCGGCCGCAGGTGGCGTCCAGGTTGGCGCGATTGATGGTAGAGCGCGGGTCGCTCGAAGGCAGGATGTTATGCACGCCATGGCAACTGGAGCAGTTGGCCGCGACCACCGAACCGCCCTCCGCGGCCAGCCCGTGATAACTGTCATAGTAAGTTGTCACACGCTCGCCGGGTACGCCGAACTCCTGCGAAAGCCGCACTCCCTGGTGGCAGCGGGCGCACACATCCCGCGAAAGGTTCTGCTCGGAGACGGGTGAGTTGGGGTTGCCCGGAGCCTTGATGGAGTGGATGCCGTGACAATCCGTGCAGACCGGGGCCATTTGATTTCCCCGCGCAATCGCCTGGCCGTGAATGCTCTGGTTAAAGGTGTCTTCGATCTCCGTATGGCACTTGCCGCAGGTGGCCGGTACGTTGCTCTTGGAGATGGGCGACTGCGGGTTGCTGGCGGGAAGAATCTGGTGCGCGCCGTGACAGTCGGTACAGACCGCGGCCTCCATCGATCCGGTTGCCGTGGCGCGCCCGTGTACGCTTTGCTGATAAGAGACAAACGGCTGGGTGCTCTCGCCGTTCGACTCCATCAGGAACTTCTGCCCGTGGCAGCGGCCGCAGGTGGCGGGAATGTTGGCGTGATTGATCGGCGATTGGGAAGCGCCGCCGGCCAGAACCTGATGCGCGCCGCCGTGGCAGTCCTCGCAGTTGGCGGCCGTTGATCTGCCGGCCTTGCCGCCATTGGAGTGAACGCTGTGCGCATACGACTGCTGCGCGTTGGCATGGCACTGGGCGCAGGTGATCCGCTTGGGTGTGGTCTGGTGGGCCAGGCCCTTCACATCCGTGTGACAATCCACGCAGGTGAACAGCTTGCCGTGGATGGAGTGCTGCAGTTTGCTCTGGTCGACGTACAGGCTGACCTGCTGTCCGTTTATTTTCGTGGTCAGGGTGGAATCGGAGTGGCAGGCGAGGCAGTCTTTATCGGTGGGCTTATGCTCGGCGCGGGCCACCGAGGCCCACGCCAGCAGAGACAGAGCAAGTACAGGAGCAAGGGTTTTTCTGGCCGGTTTCACGCCTCTAAGAAGACGCCTTGCCGGAGAAACTCACAGTGACTGGAGTCACAGGATTTTCTCAATGCCAGAAATACGCGCTCAAGGTCAGCGCCAGAAGAACCAGGCCGATGGTGATGGCCGTGAATCCCACCGCCTTGGAAAAATTGATCTGCCAGATCCCCGGCGGCTCGGCAATTCTGGCTTCCAGTTTTCCCTTGGCGGCCAGCCGCTCATACTCCAGCGGGCGCTTGTGCTTGAACTCTTCCTCGCTCTCCACGCCGGTAAAGATCACCATGTCCATGGGAAAGCTGTCGGGGCGCAAGTGGGTGTTGACGAAGTGGATGGAAAAGATGAACAGAATCGCCAGCAGGCCTTCCTCGCTGTGAATCACCAGCACCGCATTCAAGGCCCAGCCGGGCAGAAAGTGCGCGAAGAAAGGAGCGAACCACATCGCGTAACCGGAAAATCCAATGACGATCATGCCCCAGAAGACCGCCCAGTAATCGAACTTCTCCCAATAGGCGTAGCGTTCGAAGTTGGGCTTCGGCCCCAAGCCCAGAAACCAGCGCAGGTGTCCGAAGATATCTTTCACATCTTTCCAGTTGGCCACCATGGAGGTTGCGCCCCAGAAGATTCCCTTTTCCCGGTGCACCAGCGCGCGGGTGAAGATATCCTTCACATGGATCAGAAAGGACAGGGTCAGAACCACCGCGCACAGCTTGTGCAGAAAAAGAATTGCGCCGAATCCGCCCACGGCGCGCGCCAGTCCGCGCGCCCAGGGGCTCTCGCTGAAGCGCATCGGCAGCCCCGTCGCTGCCAGTCCCAGGAAGGTGGAGAACAGGGTGGCATGGAGGTATCTCTGTGCCCGCGTGAAGCGGAGGAAGTACCGCTCCTTGGCCAGATGCTCGGTTCTGCTTTCTTCCGCGGCGTGCTCCAAATCCTCAGTCATTTTTTTCTCCATTTGCCGATTTCTTCCTGATCTGGTCATACCGCGAGCGGATCAGCCACAGCAAGGTGTGAATCACAAAGAACGTCAGCGTGCTAACCAGCAGCAGGTTCATGAACAGGCGAATATAGTAAAGCGCCGGATTCAGATGGCGATTATAGGCATTGGCGTGCGGCTGATATTGCACAAAGCTTGCATTGGCGCCGGCATGGCACTTGCCGCAGGTCTTCACCAGGTTGGCCGGCGCCACCGGCGAATCGGGATCGGATGCCGGCCGGATATCGTGCGCTCCGTGGCAGTCCCAGCAGCGGGCCGTCTCGACGTATCCACCCAGCGAGCCCAACTGGGAATGGAAGGTGTCGCGGTAAGTGGACAGTTTGTCCTGGTGGCAGGAGCCGCAAATGGGCGTGGACTGCATGCGAAAGGCAGAGTCGGTGGGCTGCAGAATGGCGTGCGCCGTGTGGCAGTCGGTGCAGACCGGCGCCTTTAAATTGCCGGCGGCCACGGCTTTTCCGTGAATGCCCATCCCGTAATCGTTGGCGATGCCCGCATGGCAGGTGCCGCAGGTCTTGGGGATGTTGGTCTTGTAGGTCGGGCTTTCCGGGTCGGTGTGGCTCAGGATGTGATGCGACCCATGGCAGCTCTGGCAATTGGCCGCCACCAGCAGCCCTTCCTTGCTCAGCGCGAAGCCGTGGATGGAATCCATGTACAGCGGGTAGACGTTGGACAGGCCATGCTTGCTGGCCATGGAGGCGCTGCCGTGGCAGCGACCGCAGGTGCGCGGAATGTTCAGCGGATAGACGTTCGAGCGCGGATCGTCCTTGGTGAAGATGGAGTGAGCGTCGCCGTGGCAACTGGTGCAGGGATGCTGTGCGCCATCGGCATGCACGCTGCCCACCAGCCCGGCCGCCTGGTCGGCGTGACAGGTCTTGCACTCGACCGGAGCGATCTTATCCGGGTGCGGATAATCCTTGATCGTGGTGTGGCAATCGTTGCACTGCAGGTTGCCGTGGATGCTGATGCTGAAGGTCTGCCCGTCCACGCTGACCGAGTGCCCGGCGGCGTCTTGCAGAGTCTTGTCCGAGTGGCAGGAGAGGCAATCGGTCTGGGCCATCGCTGGGCGCGGCGTGGCAACCGCCAGAAGCGCCCCCAAAGTCAGCGCAATTAATTGAACAGTCTTCATTCCCAGAACTCCGATCAACCCAGCTTCTTGCAGGCCTCACCTCTTCGGCGCGGGCGAAGGCCGCAGCCTTGCTCTCCCGCGCCGGTCCGTTGGCCAAACCTCGCGCACCGTCACTTTTGCAAGGTGCGAATATATGCGACAACATCCTTGATCTGTGCGTCGCTCAGCTTGCCCTTGTAAGCCGGCATCCGGCCCTTGCCGTTGGTGGTGGAGCCGATGAGCTGGGCGTCGGAGGCCTTGACCATCGCCGGAGCCTTGAAGGAAAGGATCTTCATGTTCTTGGCCATCGGAGATGTAGCTTGCCCGTCAGATCCGTGGCACATGGCGCACTTGGCCTTGTAATTGGCTACGCCGGAGGACTGCGCGAAAGCAGGCGCTGCGATGGAGGCGGAAAGTAAAATCATGGCTGCTGCTCGAAGAATCTGAGTCATAACATCGCTCCTTGGCCGGAGGTTGCGATTTTCCCGGTCAAGTATCTTTCATATAAGTCCGCTTACTCTCCCGCAAGTGACGCCTATCACAGGTCGAATAAGCTGTTCCCCGCAGAGCGCGAGTTATTCCCATCTGTTTTAAAAACAACTCTCAACTTTGTCTCGATTCGGCCCAGTACAACCCACATGCCCAAAGTGATACAGGTCACATTCCGCGACATGCCCGGTCAGGGACAATAGGGCCGCTGCTTGAGGACAAAATTTATGGCTACGCTGGTTCCTTGTCACGAAAAAACCATGCTCACCCTTCCCGGAGATGCCATTCGTCAGATTCAATGGCGATTTGCGGACCGCTTCGATCTGCAAATGCTGGTGCAATCCACGCGCGGGGTGGCGCGGGGCACGGTGGCCCGGCTAGTGGCTGCCGGCGAGCGCAACACCCACGAGTGGACGCCGGGCAAGAACGGCATGATGGAGGCCTTTGACCGCGCCGGGGTGACGGCGGCCTTCATGGAGCCGGAAGAGGGCGGCTTCATCTCCGGCCCCAAGAACCTGGCGCTGGCCCTGGCGGCCTTTGAGCTGGCCTGGGTAGACGGCGGGGCGGCCACCGCCTCCTTGGCTGGCTTCCTGGCTCTGGCGCCCATCCATGAGCGCGGCACGCCGGAGCAGGTGCTGCGTTACAAGAGCCTTTCCGCGCCGCCCCAGCCAGGCGAAGACCGCACGCCCTGGCGCGGCGCGTTTGTGCTGACCGAGCCGATTCCCTATGTCGGCGTAGACACCGGCATGTTGAGCGGCAAGCTGCGCGTGGCCGAGTGGAAAGACGGCGAAGAGCCCTGGCTGCAGGTGGACAAGCGCGGCCGCTTCATCACCAACATCGCCTTCGCCAACTTCGCCACCGCGGCGGTCATCAGCGACGATCCCCGCATCAAGGGCAGTTGCATGGTGATTCTGGAAGAGACGGACGAGGGCGTCTTCGATCACGGCGCCCCGACCAGGAAGCTGGTGCACCAGCTCTCCTCAACCGGCGATCCGATCTTCAACCTGAAGGTTCCGGCCAGCCGCATTGTGGGTGGATACACCATTCAGGACGGCGTCATCGTGCCAAATTACAACCACGGCGAGGTGATCGAGTCGGTCTTTCGCCGGACGCGCGTTCCGGTGGGCGTGATGACCGCGGCCAAGCTGCTCTCGGCCATCGAGCCGGTGATCCGCTACCAGCGCGGGCGCTTTCGCGGCGCGGAGACCGCCAAGCCCGGCACGGTGCGCTACGAGCAGGGAATCCAGCAGCGCGAAGACGCCCTGCACCGTCTGGTCGACGTGTGGGCCACGGGCGAAGCGGCGGCTTCGTTGGGCCTCTCCACTGCGCGGCTCTTTGACCTGCAGGACCCCATTGAGAAGCAGAAGACGGCTCTGCTCAAGCAGCAGGGCATACAGGGCGGGCGCTCCGAGATGAA
>VFSW01007717.1_pt1 | contig 15564 bp, 12 predicted proteins | sample 5358111 | NCBI WGS metagenome assembly VFSW01 (sample SAMN11554181, study PRJNA540505) | mine drainage metagenome | isolation source: sediment from site ElyBrook_90M | place: USA: Ely Copper Mine, Vershire, VT | collected 2017
CGCGTCGGCGATCAGCGCCGCCACATCGACACTCAGGCAGCGCGGGGTGAAGGCGCTCAGGTAGTCGGCGCCGGTCTGCAGCTTTAGCGTTGCGCCGCGATAATTAGCGCCGAGCAGATGGTAGCAGCCAACGCCGACCTGCAAGATGCCTTTGTAGAGCACGCGAATCGGGTCAGGCTCAGCATTCCAGAGCGCCTCCAGCGTCTCGTGCGCCTCGAAATATTCACGCTGGTTGAACTGCTCCACACCGCGCAGCAATCCGGCAGGCGGCGGCTCGCCGCAGCGCGCGCGCGGGCGCAGCTCTGGCCCTGGCGGCTCACGCCGGTTGTAGAAGCGCGGCGGCTCCGACGCGTCAGCCATTGCGACCTGCTCCAGCGCGCTCACCAATCTCCACGGAGCTCGACCTCCAGCTCCAGCTCCACGCCACAGCGCTCGCGCACCGTGCGCCGCGCCAGCGCGATCAGCGCGACCACGTCCGCCGCACTGGCCCCGCGCGTGTTGACGATGAAGTTGGCATGGCGCGGCGAGATTTCCGCGTGGCCAATTCGTGTTCCCTTCAGCCCAACCGACTCGATCAGGCGACCTGCGTAATCGCCTTCAGGATTCTTGAAGACCGAGCCAGCGCTCGGCTGTGGCGGCTGCGTCTGCTTGCGGTGCAGCTTGTAGCGCTCCACACGGCTGAGGATGGCGGCGGGGTCGTCGCGCTGGAGCCGAAATGTGGCGCCGGTGATCATCTCGCGCGGCTCGATCAGCGCGCGGGGCGCCGCCTGGGGATGCCCATAGTCGTCGAACGTCACGCGACGGTCGGCGCGGAAGCGACTGTGACGATAGCTCAGGCCCAGCGCGCTCGCGGGCAACGCACGGATGACCGCCTGCCCTGCCTCGTCCGCTGCCTCGTCCGCTGCCTCGTCCGCTGCCTCGCATTGCGCCGCGTCAACCGAATCATCTGCGCCGGGGGTGAAAAGCACACGCGCCGTCTCCAGCGTATCGGCGACACACGCGCCGTGCGCGCCCGCGTTGCTCACGACCGCGCCGCCGACGGTTCCCGGCACGCCAGCAGCCCACTCCAGTCCGGCCCAGCCCAGCGCCGCTAGGTCGTTCACCAGCCGCGGCAAGCTCACGCCACCGCCCGCGCGCAGCCGCACATGCTCGGCGTCCAGCGGTTCCAGCGTCCATTCCGTCAGCGCCATACGCGCTACCACGCCGCGCGCCCCCGCGTCGGCGTAGAGGACATTGGTGCCGTTGCCCACCAGCATCAGGGGCCAGCCGCGCTGGCTGGCGAGCGCCGCAAGACGCGCCAGCGCCGCCTCCGAGTTGATGCTGACCCAGGCGTCAGCCGGGCCGCCCACGCCAAAGGTACCATGGCGCGACAGCGGCTCATCCTCGCGCAGCAGCCTGCCGAACTCCTCGCGCAGCGCCGCGCGCATGTCGCGCGTGTCCTGTGTTTCGTCAGTCTCCAGCGCCACTCTGCCGCTCTCCTGCTCCTGTGAGTCGCCATCTGCGCCGCGCGCTGTCGCTGCGGCTGGCGCCCTCCTCAGTATACACAGCGTCGCCCATCGAGGTGAGGAATCAGTTGTTGGGGAGCGTGTACTGGTAGTCGCCCGGCACGATGGCGGCGGTGTAGCCGGTGAACATCTGGTAGAAGACATCTTTGGGCAGGTAGTGGATGTAGTACTCCGATGAGTCAACGATCTTGAGTCCCTGCGCGTCGCCGCCGACGACTACCAGAAAGTGACCGCCATCGAAGAAGTGGTAGTAGCCATAGCTGATATGCACGTTGACGATCACTGGCATACCGAGTTGTTCAGAGAGATAGATGATCTGGTTGTAGGTCAGCGAGGTGCTCTCGTCTGCGCGCAGATTGTGCTTCGCAGCGACCACGACGAATCCGTGGCGATCGAGCAGACCGCCGTTGGGAGAGATGTAGGCGCCAAGCTCGTCGATCTCGCGGCCAATCGTTGCGTGCGGCACGCCGTAGGCCGTCAGCACCTCGGAGATCGCCGCCGCGCTGCAGGCCGCGCCGCCCCACTCCTGAAACTGCCCGTAGTTGTCGTAGAGGTCCGGGCGCATGAGTTGCGTCTCTGGCTGAATCAGACTCGTGATCGCGTTGCCTGGCGCCAGCCCGGCCCGCGCATGCGCCGTCATGAGCGGCTGGGTCTGCTCGCCCATCTGGCCAGGCGCGTGCATCAGCGCCAACAGCATCGCGGTTAGCGCCAGGATCAGCCGCGCGATGGTCCAGGGGTTGCGCGCTGTCTGCGCCAACGCGCGCGTGTCGAGCCGCGCCCGGTGTGGCGCCCGCATGGGCCGATACGCTGCCAGCTCAGGCGCGCTATCCATGGGTAGCGGCGGGTAGACCGGCACGAGCGCGTCTTCAGGGTCGTTATACTGTGGCAGCGCGGGCGTCAACGGGCGCGCCAGGCTATGCTCGCGCACACGCGACTGATAGGCCCAGCCGTCATCGTCGTCTGGCGCCCCGCCATACGCCACCAGCGCCCGGCCGGAGTCGTCGCCATACTCATAGCCATACTCGTCGCTGTACTCGTCCTGATACACCTCGCCATACTCGTCGCTATATTCGTCGCCAAAGACATCGTGATAGGTGGCGTCGCGCTGGTCGTATGGGGTGTCGATGTCATAGCTGTCGACGGGAGGACGCTGCGCGGCGGAAGCGTCTGCGCGCGGGGCGAGGCGACCCTGCGCGGCCATACGCGGCATGCTGGGGAGTGTCAGGCGGCCGGGCGTCTCGACAATGTCTGACTGTTCGGCGCTATCGCTGATGGGCCGACGATGACGAGCGGCGGAGTCGCGTGGCGCGGCAGGAGTACGTGGCAGACTATCGAGCAGCGTACCACGACGCTGGGGCTGCGCAGCTCCACGTCGCTTCGCCGCTGGCTTGTCGGCCATGCCTTCACCCTCCTCATCAGCGCGTCTGGACTCAGATCGGCTCCGCAGTCATCCCCCCGGGCCTCTCGCCTGGAGGGAGAGGAGAGTGGGGTGACGGAACGCTGCCTGCGCCTGGATGATATGCGCCGGGTCGCTGAGCCGTCAAGCCGGAGGGCGATATGGCCCAGCCGGACCGGCGGCTGGAAGCCACACCCGGATGGCTTGCGAACCGCTCTGTCTGCCCGCGCGGCCTGGAGCGAGGCGAAGCAGGACCTTATGGAAGTCATTTTGGCTATTGACGAGTTTGTCGCTTTCCGGTATAACGAAGGCACGCCGCCGGTTGTGGGATTGCTCTACACGGTCTCATTCGCACCTCTCTACACCACAGCCGACGGCTATTTCTCTACCCTCCAGCACACGGCCAGACCTCAGATCCTCTCGATGCGATAATCTCTCCAGGCGTAGATGCCCCATCGCTGGCCGCGATGGTACGCTAGTGAATGGTTCGCTCTGGCGTCGAAGGGAGTCTCTATGGCACGCGCGCTGGAGCGCGTCATCACCCTGCCTCAGGCGGTCGCGCTCTACGTCGCCGCTGTCATCGGCGCAGGTGTGCTGCTGCTGCCGGGGCTGGCGGGGACCACGGCTGGCCCGGCCTCGATGCTCGCCTGGGCGTTCGATGCGCTGCTCGGCGCGCCGCTCGCGCTCACCTTCGCCGCGCTCGGCGCCCAGCAACCCGACGCGGGCGGCGTCGCCGCTTTCACCAGGCGGGCGTTCGGCGCCGGCGCCGGCGCGGCGGTTGGCTGGATGTACTTCATCGGCGCCACCATTGGCCAGATCATCGTACCGCTCGTCGGAGCCGCCTACATCGCGCAGCCGCTTGGCCTCGACCGCAACGGCCTCTACCTCGTCGCCGCGCTGATTCTCGCCATCCCCATCGCCGCCAATTTGCGCGGCTTGCAGGTCAGCGGACGGGTGGCGCTGGGGCTGAGCGCGCTGGTCGCGGCGCTGCTGCTCGCCGCGACGCTCGTCTCACTGCCACGCCAGCATCTGGCGGCGTGGACGCCATTCCTGCCGCACGGGTGGGGCGCCGTGGGGCAGACGGTCGTTCTACTGCTCTTCGCCTTCTCGGGCTGGGAGGCGGTCGCCTCACTGGGAGCGGAGTTCAAGCGCCATGAGCGCGATATCCCGCGCAGTGTCGTCCTCAGCGTCGCGATCATCACGCTGCTCTACCTCGCGGTAGCCGCCGCGACCATCGGCGCGCGTGAATATGGCGGGCCAGCGATTGATAGTGTCTCGGTGGCGCTGCTGCTGAGCGGTGGGCTGGGAGGCGCGATCAGTGGCGGCGCACAGGTGATCGCCGCGACTGTCGCCGTGGTCGTCTGCGTCGGCACGATCAACGCGTTCATCGCCGGAGTAGCGCGGCTGGGCTATGCGCTGGCGCTCGAACGCGCGGCACCCGACTGGCTTGCTGTCCTCGACGTGCGTGGCACGCCCATCGCTGGAGTCCTGCTGATTGGCCTCGTCGCTGAGGGTGGGCTAGCGCTGAGCTGGCTGGTTGGCCTCGACGCCGCCTTCTGGCTGGCGCTGCCCAACACGCTCGTTCTGCTGACCTACATCGCTGGGATGGCGGCAGGCGCGCGGCTGCTACGCGGACGCTGGCGGGCGCTGGCGCTTCTGAGCCTGCTGCTCTGCCTGGCGGCCCTGCCTTTCACGGGCGCCTCGCTCTGGCTGGCGGCGCTGATCGCGCTGTTGGCGCTGGGCTATCGCTGGGTGCGGCTACGCCCGTCGTCGCCCGCCACCACCGCTGGAGAGCGTGGGGAGTTGAGACGCTAAGAGATTCTAAGAGGAGCGCCCTATGCCTGACCTGAAGACGCCGCTCGCGGGCCTGCGCGCGCTCGACCTGACGCGCCTGCTGCCTGGCCCCTACGCTGGCCAGATGTTGGCTGAGCTCGGCGCCGAGACGCTCAAGATCGAAGAGCCGGGGCAAGGCGATGGGAGTCGCGCCATGCCGCCACTGGTCAACGGCGTGGGGATGGCCTTCCTCGCCAGCAATCGTGGCAAGCGTAGCGTGGCGTTGAACCTGAAATCAGCGGGCGGACGCGAGGCGCTGCTGCGGTTGGCCGACCACGCCGACATCCTGCTGGAAGGCTTTCGTCCTGGTGTACTGGCGCGGCTGGGGCTGGCGCACGAGGCGCTGCTAGCGCGCAATCCGCGCCTGGTTATCTGCGCGCTGACGGGCTATGGGCAGAGCGGCCCGTACAGCCAGCGCGCCGGACACGATCTGAACTACCTCGGCTATGCAGGGCTGCTGGCCCATCTGGCGCGGCCCGGCGAGGCGCCACCGCTGCCCGGCCCGCTCTTCGCCGATATAGCGGGCGGCGCGTTGATGGCCGTCATCGGGACACTGGCGGCGCTACTGGCGCGCGCGACGACGGGACGCGGGCAAGTGGTGGATGTGGCGATGCTCGATGGCTCGCTCGCCCTGGCGCCGCTGCTGGTGGCTCCTTCGCTGCTCGGCCTGGCGGAGATAGCCCCCGGCGCGGGCCTGCTGACGGGCGCGCTCCCCGGCTACGGCGTCTACGCGACAGCGGATGATCGCTATGTGACGCTTGCGGCGCTGGAGCCGAAGTTCTGGGTGGAGTTTTGCAGGCGGGTCGCTCGCCCTGACCTGACGCCGCGCCACATGCCACGCGATGCGGCGGAGCATGCAGAGGTGACGCGCGAGCTGGTCGCGCTCTTTCGTACCCGCAGCCGCGCTGAATGGCTGGAGCTGCTGGCCGACGCCGATGCCTGCCTTGGTCCAGTCAACACCATCAGCGAGGCGCTGCGCGACTCGCAGGTGCAGGCGCGCGGCGTCATCAGCGGCGCCTCGCAGCCGGCCCAGACGGCGCAGGCGGCGCAGATGGAGCAAGCGCCGATGCTGCGCAGCGTTCCCCTGCTCAGCGACACTCCGGCGCGGCTACTCGGCGGAGCGCCAGCGCTGGGCGCGCACACCGCCGACGCGCTGGCGGAGGTGGGCTATTCGACGGCGGAGATTGCGGAACTGTGCGCGAGCGGCGCAGTTGGCATGATCGATGAGACCGACGCCCCCGACCTTGCACGCTAGCCGTCTTTGAGTGTGATCGTGTAGGTGTGGCCCAGCGAGTCGGTCATGGTCGCCATGTACGTCTGATTATTCTGGAAGTTGTAGCAGGACGCCTTGAGCTGGAGCGAATCCGAGCGACCGGAGGCAAGCCCTTGTGAGTCATACGGCAGGTTCCCGTGAGAGCCCGTGTTGTTGAGGTTCCACTGAAAGTTAAAGGGCAGCCAGGGCTGGACGCCAGTCCACTTCCACGTGACGGTCTTGTTCGTGGGATTGGAAATGATGAGCGGGGAACTCGCGTTACACTTGGAGCCAGAGAAAGTAACGGTGGTGGTGGAGAGCGCCATCGCTTGATCTGGTGGTGGCGGAGCGGGGGTCGCTGTAATCACGATGACGATAGGGGTAGCTGTGGCGGCAGGTTGAGTAGCCGTCGCCGTCGCAGCAGGCGTGCTAGTGGGAGCTGGGGATGCGGTAGGGGCGGTCGTCATGGTGGAATGGACCGCAAGCGAGGGCGACCCCACCGAGTTGGTGAACAGCCCCATCGCGTTCGTGAGCGTCACTCCGGCGATTAGCAGCACGATGAGCGCCACCAGCGAGAGCGCCGCGAGCAGCGCCAGGCTCCTGCGGGCAAAGCGCGGCCGATGCAGCGGCTGGCTCGCGGAGCCATACGAACTGTAGGCGCTGGTCATCGGCTGCCCCTGCGTGATGGCGCTGCGCTTGGACGTCTCGCCGAGCGCGCCAGCGCCGAGCGCAGCTCCCGCCAGCGCGCTACTCGCGCCGACCTGCCCCGGTGGCGCGTAGCGAGTCCAGCGCAGCGCGCCGGAGGCGGGCGCCCTCGACTCGCCGTTCATCGCGCCGCGCAGCGCCAGCGCAAACGTCTTCATATCTCCGTAACGGCGCTCCGGGTCCTTCGCCATCGCCATCAGGATGACGCCCTCCAGCTCCGGCGTGATCTCGGCGTTGTAGAACGACGGCGGCTGAGGCTGGTCGCGCAGCACAGCGGTGGCGACCTCGTAGGGTGTCGAGGCGTCATGCGGCACATGCCCTGTGAGCATCTCGTAGAGCACGACACCGAGCGCATAGAGGTCTACCTGCTCCGTGGCGGGAGCGCCGCGCAACTGCTCAGGCGCCATGTACTCTGGCGTGCCAACTGGCAGACCTGTCGCGGCGAGTGTACGCGCCATCCCCGCCTCGCGCAGCGCCGACATCTCGCGTGCGATGCCAAAGTCCGTCAGCATCGCCTTGCCGCTCTCGTCCAGCAGAATGTTCTCAGGCTTGACATCGCGGTGGACGATGCCATGCTGGTGCGCAATGTAGAGCGCGGCGGCGATCTGGTTGGTCAGCCGGGCCGCCTCTTGCAGCGGAATACGGCCAACCTGCTCCATGCGCTCGCGTAGCGATTCCTTCAGGCGCGGCATCACCAGGTAGAGCAGGCCGCGCTCCTCGCCGAAGGTGTAGACGGGAGTGATGTTGGGGTGGCTGAGGCTAGCGACGCGCTGCGCCTCATTGCGGAAGCGGTCCACATAGTTGGGGTCAGAGGCGAGCGTGCGCGGCAACACCTTCACGGCGATGTCGCGGCGCAGCGACGGGTCTTCCGCCAGGTAGACCTCGGCCATGCCGCCAACGCCGAGCAGTGAGCGTAGCCGGTAGACGCCGAGCGTCTGGCCGACTAGCGACCCATCTTGAGCAGTCACGATGCACCCTCCGCAGGCGCGGCTAGCCGAAGCGCCTTCGCTCCCCGCTCCCCTGGACCACACCTCGACTGGCTGCGCGTCGCATATCGCTTCATTGTAAAGACGGATAGGTCGCTCGTCAATCACATCGCCAGTATGGTGGATGCCAGCAGCCAGGCGGCGACGTGCAACGCGCTACTTGCTGATCGTCTCCTGCGCGAAGACGCCGAGCGCGCCACTGTCCGTTACGGTCGCGCCTGCGCTCACTGCCCTCGCAGGTAGCGGCTGGCCCAGCGGATCTCCTGGTTGGCCAGACAGCACGCGCACGCCAACCTGCGCCGGGCTGCCCAGGGCGCTGGTGACGAAGATTGGCCCGCTCGCCACCGCATAGGTCTGGCCAGGTCGCCAGCTCGCCATCGGGCGCCACTCCGTCGTGGCGAGATTGGCGGTCACGTTCTCGACGCCGCCAACGCCCTTTAGCACGATCTCAGGATGGTACTCGCCAGTTAGGGGCGCGCTCACCTGCCAATAGGTCGTCACCTGGAGGTAGGGATAATTCAGGTAGAGTGTCGGCGCGGGCGAGACGCCGTATCCCACCAGCCGCAGCGACGGCCCGTAGCGAATGTCTGTGCGCTGCATTGGCGCGCCGCTGGCCTGGGTAAAGCTGTAGAACGACTCCGGCAGACCGTGCGGGTCGCTGGGGGCCAGCGCTGGCCCTGCGCCACGCTCGAAGAGCAGGTAGCCGTCCTGCGCGGCGACGACATGTTCGTCGGGGTCGGCCAGCAGCCCCAACGTCTGCTGAAAGAAGGCGGCGCGGTCAGTCTGCGGGTAGATATTGCCCGTCACGTCCAGCAGCGTGTAGTCGGCCTGCGCTGTGCCATAGGGAAAGAGGTAGACGTAGCGGCGGTTGCTCAGGTGAGGCAGCAGGTCAGACTGTCCGCTCACGCTCGCGTCCGCTGGAATCATCGCGACGAACTTGTTTGCCAGCAGCGTGTGCGCGCTAGGGTCGGGCCAGGTGAAGCCGGTCGTCAGAGGCGTGTAGCCGTGGTAGCGCTGCTCATAGAAGCCGAAGCTGAGCGCGAAGAGCGTGAGCGCAGCCATGACCAGGCGTGTCCACGGCCAGCGCGCGCCGCGCTCGACCCAGCGGCTCAACGTCTGCCCCATCGCTGCGCCGCCAGATGCGACGCGTAGCGTGAGCCGGGCGCTGGCGGCGGGCGCTTCGCGCGCGAGCCAGCCCGCCAGCGCGCTCAGCCAGACCACCGCGTCTATCGCCGCGAATACGAGAATCGGCGCGATCTCGGCGTTGTAGTGATACAGGCCAGAGCGCATCGCGGGATCGCTGCTGAGCATATTGATCCCTAGGGCAGGCCCAGCGATGATGAACGCCCACGGACTCAGCGCGGGCAGATAGCCCAGCGGCGAGAGCAGCGTACGCAGGTAGTAGACGCCCTCGTGGCTAAAGACGTACTGGCGCAAAATGAGCGTTGGATGAAACAGCAGCGTGCGCGCCACCTGCGTGGGCGAGGAGCCGAGCGCGCCAAAGCGGCTAGCTGTGGGCGAGTGACCGATGGGACTGGCTGCCCGCATGATGAGCAACTCCACCCCAAGCCAGACCAGCGCGAGGGCCACAAGCCCGCCACCAGTCTTCCACCGGCGCTGCAACACGCCCACGCTCAGCCCGATCATGAACACATCAACGGGAATCTCTTCCTTGGTCGTCAGCGCGAGCAGGCAGGCGATCACCAGGCCCACATCGTTGCGCGTCAGCATGAAGTAGAGCGCGAACATCAGGAACGCCGCCGAAAGCGTGACGGCATGGAAGTCGTAGGTGACGGCGGCCTGGAGCGGCGGATAAAGCAGGTAGAGCAGCGCGAAGGCGACGCCCGCGAGCGGGCTGCGCAGGCGTCGGCTCGCCAGCCAGAAGGCAGGCAGCGCGCCCGTCGCGACTACTACCGCCTGCACGAATTGCAGTAGCTTGGCGGTAGGAACGAGCGCGTAGAGCAGCGCCAGCGGAATCATGATTGGCTCGAAGTGGATAGCGAAGCGCGGCACGTCGCCCAGGCAGTTCGTATCCGAGACGATGTTGCAGACGGTCTGATGCAGGAAGGCGCCATGAGTCGTGTTCCAGAGCGCCTGGGTCATCGTCGCCATATCCTCGGCGTGCGTCAGAAATGCGTCGTGAATGGCCCAGAGATAGATGGTGTAGAAGATGACCCAGGCTGTGGCGCAAGCGACCACGACCCAGAAGGCGACCTGCGCAGCCGTCCCTTCGATTGGCGGGGGCAACTCAGGATAGCGGTCGAGCAGGCGCGCCAGCCAGCGCCGCGACGAATGGCCAGGCTGCGCGCTGGCGGCGTTTGCGGTGTGCGACACACTGCCGCTCGCCGCGAGACGTGGCGCAGTCGGCTGCTCACCAGGGCCAGGGGGCGCGCTACTCACAGACATCGACTGCTCTCCACTCCCCATTAGGTGTCTGGATGATCGCGGCCATGGACGGCCGGGCCGCTGCGCGTCTCCCCACGCTCTCCGTGCGTTTCACGAGTGCGAGCCAGCCTCCTCGTCGTCGCTCGCCACGCGCGCCGCTTCGACGGCGGGCGCCGTGGGCAGCTTGCCCCCCGAGGCGAGGTAGGCCAGCGCGATGGAGACCAGCTCTGAGCCGGTGGAGAGCAGACGCGAGATCATCGCCACGACGAAGGCGATAGTGAACCCGCTTGGCCCGGCGGTCACGCCAGCCGCTACCATCAGCGCGGCGATGGCCAGCTCACGGAAACCGATGCCACTGGGCGTGATGAAGCTGAGGAAGCCAGCATCCCATCCCAGCGCGTAAATGCCGATGGCCAGCGCCAGCAGTGTCGGGGGCAGCGGTGTCGTCACGATGCTGCGCGTCAGCAGGTAAAAGCCAACGCCTGCCACGACCCAGCTCAGCGACCAGAAGAGCGTCACGATGAGCAGATCGAGGTAGCCAAGCGTCAGGCGTGTCGGCGGGCGCTTCAGCAACCGCAGCCCCAGGTTGAGCGTCGCTTCGAGCAGGCGCGGATGCAGCCCCAGCAGCAGCAGCGGAATCGCCACCGCCCCCGCGATCAGCGCGACATTCGCTGTAATATGCGTCTGAGCCGTCAGCGCCGTCAGGTCGGGCCAGAAGAGCAGCGAAACCGCGAACACCAGCGCCGCCGAGAGAATCTTGGTCGCCAGCTCGATCACCATGCTGGCGAATCCAATCGTCTTGGGGACGCCCCGCTGCTCGGCCAGCGCCACACGAGTGATCACATGCCACACATTGCCGGGGATGTAGCGCACGAACTCGGCGCTGAGATAGATGCGCTCGCTGGAAACGATGTCCAGCCGAGCGCCTAGCCGTCGCAGGATGCTGCGCCAGATCAGCGCGAACATCAGCTCCTGGGCGACCAGGAACAGGAAGCCCACCGCCAGTAGCCCCCACTGGAGTTTCCACTGATAGTCACGCAGCGCGTTCCAGCTCTTGTTGATGGCGAGTGCGACGAAGGCGGCGATCAGCGTCAGCGCCAGCGCCTGCACGATGCGCCGGTGGCCACGCACAAAGGCGATGACGCTGGCGACAGGTGAGACACGAGCGACAGATGCCATCCGGCGCGTATCTGGCTGGTCCTGCGGGGGGGCGCTCAATCCAACACCTGCCTGACACTATATTCATCCTCAGGGCGATAGGCAAAGTGGCGAATCATCTCGCTCTGCAAGCCCGTCAAGATGAAGCTGATGCCAAAGATCAGCAAGATGACGCCCACAAACAGGATCGGGCGGTTGTGTATCTGTTGGTGCGAGCCGAACGGCAGGTAGCGATCAAGTACGACGTAGAGATCAATGGCGAAGCCGCCGATGAAGGAGAGCAGGCCGAATGCGCCAAAGAGCCGCAGCGGCGTGCGCAGGTACGTGATGAGGAAGAGCACCATCAGCAAGTCGAGGAAACCGCGCAGGAAGCGTCCCGCGCCAAACTTCGACTTGCCATACTTGCGCTTGTGATGCCGCACCTTCACCTCAGTGACGCGGAAGCCGCGCTGATGCGCCAGAATGGGGATGAAGCGGTGCAGCTCACCATACAGCTTGACTTCTTCGATGATCTCGCGGCGATAGGCCTTGAAGCCACAGTTGATGTCGTGCAGTTTGACGCCAGTGGTCGCCCAGACCATGCGATTGAAGAAGAACGAGGGCACCGTCTTGGTTGGCGGATCGTGGCGCGGAAACTTCCAGCCGGAGACGAGGTCATAGCCCTCGGCCAGCTTATCGAGGAAGAGCGGAATCTCCGTTGGGTCGTCTTGCAGGTCGGCGTCCATCGTAAAGACCACATCGCCGCGCGCCTCGTGAAACCCCGCGACCAGCGCCGGGGTCTTGCCAAAGTTACGGCGAAAGCGAATCACGTGGACATGCGCATCCAGCTCGTGCAGCGCCTGAAGCTGGGCGAAGGAGCCGTCGCGACTGCCGTCGTCCACGAAGATCACCTCATACTCCAGGTTGAGGCTGGCGAGCTGCGGGATGAGCGCGTCGTAGAGGGGTCGCACGCTCTCGGCTTCGTTGTAGACCGGCACCACCACGCTGATGGCGACGTGCGCGGGTCGTTCCACGGCTCGCTGCGCCATCGAGGGCGACAGGGTCGCCGGGCTGTCGGTCTGTTGCATCTCTGATCCTCTCCCTGTGCGGCCCTGCGCGGCCCTGCGCGCGTTGACGCTGAGGCGCGCGCTCCCATACCTTCGGCATTATGGCGCCGCGCCGTACCATCGTCAACGTCGCCATGACCGCTCGCCGCCTGTCATCCCGCAGCACGCCTGCCCTGCGACAGCTCCGGTGCGTTGGCGCGCTGGACTGAGGTCACCAGCTCGTGGAGCGGCGCATACGGCTGCCAGGGGTCACGGCTGCGTTTGCAACTGGGGCCGCGTGGGATACAATACAAGCGCTGGAGCGGGTCGCGTGGAGCGCAGATCATCGGCGCGCGAACCGGCGACTGGCTGAGAGAGGCGCGCTCGCGATGTGTGGGCGACGCCGGAGGACGGGAGTTCACATGTCGCTCATCAATATCGCCAAGCGAGAGATTAGCTGCAAAGTGGTCTACTACGGCATTGGACTGAGCGGCAAGACGACGAACCTGCACTACATCCACCGGACAGTCAACCCACATGATGTCGGCGAGATGGTCTCGATTGATACCGAGACTGAGCGCACGCTCTACTTCGACCTGCTGCCGCTGGAGCTGGGGCAGGTGCACGGCTTCCGCGTCCGCTTCCAGCTCTACACGGTGCCAGGGCAGGTGCTCTACCAGCAGACGCGGCTCTCAGTGCTGCGCGGGGCGGATTGCGTGGTCTTCGTCGCCGATTCGCAGGCGAACAAGCTGCAAGAGAACATCGAGAGCTTCAAGGAGCTGACGGATCAGCTCCGCCGCATGGGCAAGAATCCAGGCGATTTCCCCATCATCCTCCAATGGAACAAGCGCGATCTGCCTGGAACCTTGCCCACTCCCGTCCTCGACCAGTACCTCAACCCGTTCCGCAGCCCCAGCTTCGAGGCGGTCGCAGTGAACGGACGTGGCGTGGTCGAAAGCCTGCGCTATGCCATCAACGCGACGCTCACGCGCCTTGATCCTCCGTGAGCGCGCTGGCGTCCGTGCCCCCAAGGGCTGCCCACGGCTGGGTCGTGACGCTGTCGACCTGAATGAGGCCAAATAGGTCGAGCAGCGCAACGCCGAGTAGTGACTCCAGGCGGTGCTCCAATGCGCCCATGTCGCTGTGCGAGGTGGACACGTGTCCGACTGATACCTCGACCGTGATCGCGTATCCATCACGTAGCAGGCCATCTACCTCACGCTCTTCGCGCGCCATCCGCACTCCGTGCAGGCGCTGGTTGGGGCCTGCCGTCGCAAGCGCCCGCAGAATACGCTCGCTCAGAGTCTTGTAAGGTTCTCGGTTGTCCAACGCGCGAACAAAACGCCACTCATTTTGCACACCCCAAAACATTTGGCAGATACTGGACTCCATGACCTCGCCTTTCTGTCGCTGCCGACGCGAGCGACCTGCGCGTCGAGATGCTTGAACGTTATAGATCAATAATAGGTTGCTTAGGGGCGTCACACGCGCACGTTGTGGTGGATGTCAACCAAAAGTGGGGCAAAGTCGCCTGGCATCGCATGAGGGAGGTACGTGTGGGAAACGAGGAGTTCGGCGTCTGTTTGAAGGCGCTGCTTGCCGCCCGTCGAGACACCTGTTCAGCGACCTGTCTCTCTGAGGCGCTGGGCTACGCAGACCCTTCAACCCTCTACAGTTGGACGCGTGGCGAAACAGTGCCAGCGCTGCGCACGCAGTACGTCGCGCGCATCATCGAGCATCTGCGCCTGTCTCACGTGGAGGCGCAGGAACTTCAAAACGCTCACGTCCACTCCCTCAGGCATCCCACGCCTCGACCGTTACGGCGCAAGCGCGTGCGAACCGCAGCCCCGGTTGCGGTATTGACCAACACGATGTGCCAGCCTCCGCGCATACGCGTCAACTCGGAGCCACAGCATGCATTCCAGACGCGGGCCGACCACGCCCACTATCCGCAGGTAGCGGGCGTCCTGGCGGAGATGATCGACCTGCTCGAAGGGTTGCCAGACGCGACGGGCCTCGCCGAAATCGACCGGACGATCATCCTGACCTGGCAGAGCCGTGATATGGTTGAGCTGCCCAACGAGCTTCAGTCTCGCTGGTTGCCGACCATGGAAAGTGTCTTGCGACGCGGCTGGCGCATCCTGTATCTCTGTCGAGTGGATGAGAATGTCGACCGCACGGTGCGGCTGGTCAAGGTGATGCAGACGCTCCTTGGCACAGGGAACTATTTCCCACGCTACTTCGCATCGTATGGCGTGCTGGCGCCACCATACGACCTGCTCATCATCCCAGGCTACGCGGCGGCGGTGATGTTCGCCACGCACACTATGAATGCCGTTGATGCGGGCGTCATTATCCAACCGGGCGCTCACGCGCAGATGTTGCTGGAGCACGCTCACCAACTCGCCTCGCAGACAACCCCGCTCGTTGCGGCACACTTCATGCCCGACACCGATACGCTCGCCGCCGAGACACTGACCGAGGCGGAATCGCGAACAGGTGGCCGCTACCTTGTCAAAGATGGATTGAGCACGATTACCCAGCCGGAGGAATGGTTCCATGGTCGCGTCATGCCGCGCATTCCTGGCGCGCTGCCCAGCGAGGACTGGCAAGCGACCGTCGAGCACCACAAACGGCGCATCGCAGCGTTCAAGCGCTATGTCGAGAGGTATGACTACTACGACATCTGCACTATGCGAGCGATCGAGTCGTTGGTGAGCCATGGCGTGTACGCGGACGATGATCCAACGCTGCGCATTCAACACAGCAAAACCGTCTGTCTGGAGCACCTGCGCAACGTGGCGCGCCTGTTGAATACCTATCCGCGCTATCACCTCGCCCTCGTGAGTGAGCGCCAGGCGAATGTCCCTGGCCCGAATGGCGTCACCACAGGCACGATGTGGGAAGTGACCGGCGATGATAGCGTCTTCATCGGCACTCGGATTCCCGACAAGACCGCGCGCCTCGTTCAAGCGAACCTGCACATTACCGAGCCGACGGTGGCCCAGGGATTCCGTGTACACTTTCGCCAGCTCTGGAAAGAGATTCCATCCATCTATCGTGAGAAAGAGGCGGTCATTCGCTTCCTCGAAGGCAAGATCGCGGAGCTGGAGCGCGACAGCGAGGCGTCACTCGCCAGGACGCCTCGCTGAGTCTCTGTCGGGTCACTCCGCGCGCTGCTCCACCGCGAGGCCCGCCTCGCGCCAGCCAGGGAAGCCGCCCGCCAGCGCCGCAGCGCGGTAGCCGCGCTCGCACAGCAGCGCCGCCGCCTGCTCGCTGCGCGAGTGGCCGTGATGCTGCATGTTGCAGCAGGTGACGA
>VFSW01007718.1_pt1 | contig 15563 bp, 17 predicted proteins | sample 5358111 | NCBI WGS metagenome assembly VFSW01 (sample SAMN11554181, study PRJNA540505) | mine drainage metagenome | isolation source: sediment from site ElyBrook_90M | place: USA: Ely Copper Mine, Vershire, VT | collected 2017
GATTGAAGCCGGCGCCGGTGGCGACGCAGGTGATCCAGCGCGACCGGCACGCCGCGTATATCTCGACGCTGGCCCTTATCGGCAGCACGCTGGACAAGATTGCCGTGGAGGTGCGTCACCTGCAGCGGACAGAGGTGCGCGAAGCGCAGGAGTACTTCAGCGAGAAGCAGAAGGGCTCCTCGGCCATGCCGCACAAGAAGAATCCGATCACCAGCGAGCAGATCAGCGGGTTGGCACGGGTGCTGCGGGGCAATGCGCAGGCAGCTTTTGAGAATGTCGCGCTGTGGCATGAACGGGACATATCGCACTCCTCGGTCGAGCGCGTGATTTTCCCTGACTCGACGATTCTGGTGGATTATCTGCTGGCAAAGGCGACGGATTTGGTTGATCGGTTGCTGGTGTATCCCGAGCGGATGAAGAAGAATCTTGAAAGCACGGGAGGGCTGATCTTCAGCGGGCAATTGCTGCTGGACCTTGCGGAAGCGGGGATGCTGCGCGAGGATGCTTATCGGCTGGTGCAGGGGCATGCGATGCGGGCGTGGAAGGAAGATCTGATTTTCCGTGACGAGGTGGCGCATGACCCGGCGATTACCGCACTGGTGAGCCCGGAAAAGCTGGCGCGGACCTTCGATACGACGCGGCAGTTGGGCAATGTGGATGCGATCTTCAGGCGGGTGCTGGGCGCGTGAGACCGGGCGAGGGAACTGCAATGAAAGCGTTGAACCTTACCGTGGCAATTACCGGCGCATCGGGCGCCGTGTTCGGGCGCGAGCTTTTGCATGCGCTGGAGGCCGATGAGCGCGTGGCCCGCGTGCATTTTGTGGCGTCGGAGAACTCCCTGCGGGTGATGGCTGAGGAACTGGGGGTCTCTGGGCGGCATGACCTGCTGGAAAAGCTGCTGGGGAAGGCTCCGGCAAAGACCGTGCAACATGTCGACGTGAACATTGGTGCGTCGATTGCGAGCGGAAGCTATCCCTCAAACGGCATGATTGTGCTGCCATGCTCGATGGGGACGCTGGCAGCGATTGCGAACGGATTGGCCGATTCGCTGATTGCGCGCGCTGCCGATGTGACGCTGAAGGAGCGCCACCCTTTGATTCTTTGCGTGCGGGAGACGCCGTTCAACCGCATTCACCTGCGCAATATGACGCTGGCGGCAGAAGCCGGCGCGGTGATCTTCCCGGTGATTCCCGCTTTCTACAACCGGCCCATCGATTCCGCTGAAATGGCGCGCCAGTTTGTGAATCGCGTGCTGGCGCATATCGGATTGCCCCAGCCGGGCGCGTATGTGTGGAAGCCGGAGGAGTGACCCTGTTCTCCGCGCCTAGACGACCTCGTGCAGAAAGTTCACTTCCAGCGGCTCCTGCAAGAGCGCTTTGGCTTTGCCGAAGATCTCGGTGAAGTGAGCGCTGGCCGCATGCGCGTCCAGATGTGCCTCGCTCTCCCACAGTTCGTTGAAGTAGAAGAGGCCATGGATGTTGGACTCGAATAGCTCGTAGTATTTGCAGCCCGCCTCAGCGCGGGTGGGTTTGACCATTCCGCGCAAGAGCGCCTTGAGTTCTGCGGCCTTGCCTTCGCGAGCCATTGCCCGCGCGATGACGCGAACCTCTGCCATTCTATGTCTCCTATGTGGTTTTACTGCGTTGTCATTCCTGCCCGGATGGGTCAATCAAGGTCAAGTTGGTAGCAGGGTCGGGAACCCGATGCATTGCGTTGGGTTCCACGGTCACCATGACCTCGAGGGTGGGCCGCACGCGCGCTTCAAGGACATGGCCGCCGCGCACGGAGCCGTCGGGAAATCCAACCACCATGTGGGTGTGGATGGCGGGCTTGCCGTTGCTGAGAGCGATGTCGCCGATCATGGAGAGCACTTCTACCTGGCCATCGACTGGAATCTGTTTGTACATTTTGCGAGTGGGGTCGAACCACGCCAGCTTTGCGCCGCTGAGCGCGCCGATGGCGGTGAAGTGCGCGGCGGTGACGTGATACTGGCGCGCGAACTCGTACAGGCCAGAGTATGCTTCGTCGCCAGTGTGGAAGATGACGGCATAAGACTTTCTTTTACTGTTTTCACTGAGCAGTTGCACCTTCATGCCGGGTGCCTGGGCGTGCGGCCCGGTCTGAGAGGGGGCGATCCAGACATCCTGCGCTGCCGGCGAGCCGGCGCTGACCGCGATACCGGCCGAGAGCAATCCAGTTCCGATCCAACTCCACCTCATATCATTCCTCCTCTCCGTCCAATCGGGGCGTCCAACCAGAGACCGGTCCGCTGCTGTGCAGGCCAACCCAGACCTATTGCAAGTGTAATGAAGATACCCGGCAGAATCATTTGACTTTGCAGTCTCCTTGCGTTGATACTGCCTTCATGCGTTCTTTAGAGGAACACGGAATTGCGGCCATGGCCATGTGCATGTGTATGGTCTGTGGACCCGTCCGTGTGGCCTGGGAACGGCGAATGCGCTAGCGCAACCGATCTTGAAAAGTACACGGCCCGGGTCCTCTGCAAAGGATTCGGGTTTTTGTTTTGGCGCGGACGGCCTACCCCTTAAGCGATCCGCCGCCGCGATGATAACCAGCCAACCGCAATTTCCGAGGAGTCCACAATGTCCGAAGCCAAGCCACATCATTTTGCCACGCTTGCCGTGCACGCCGGCCAGTCGCCTGATCCGACCACGGGATCAAGGGCAGTGCCGATTTACCAGACCACTTCCTATCTTTTTCAGGATGCAGACCATGCCGGGCGGCTGTTTGCGCTGAAGGAGTTCGGCAACATTTACACCCGCATCATGAACCCCACGACGGACGTTCTGGAGAAGCGTGTGGCCGCGCTGGAGGGCGGTGTGGCGGCACTGGCAACGGCATCGGGCCAGGCGGCGGAGACGCTGACGCTGACTACGCTGGCCGCAGCCGGCGATGAGATTGTGTCGACAACCTCGCTTTACGGCGGCACGTACAACCTGTTTCACTACACGCTGCCGCGGCTGGGAATCACGGTTCGCTTTGTGGATGCAGATGACTTTGATGGGCTGCGCGCGGCGATCAACGGGAAGACGCGCGCGGTCTATACGGAAACGCTGGGCAACCCCAAGCTTGACGTGGTGGATATTGAGAGGCTGGCGGCCATTGCGCATGAACACGGCCTGCCGCTGGTGATCGACAATACCTCAGCCTCGGCGGCGCTGGTGCGGCCTATCGAATGGGGTGCGGACATTGTGCTGAACTCGGCCACCAAGTTTCTGGGTGGGCATGGGACCAGCATCGGCGGCGTGATTGTGGATGCGGGCAAGTTTGATTGGGCGGCTTCCGGGCGCTTCAAGGACTTTACGGGGCCTGATCCTTCGTATCACGGCCTCTCGTACGTGGATGCTTTTGGGCCGCTGGCCTTCATTCTGAAGGCGCGGGTACAGGGACTGCGCGACACGGGCGCGGCGCTCTCGCCGTTTAACGCGTTCTTGTTGCTGCAGGGGATTGAGACGCTGCATTTGCGCCTGGAACGCCACACGCAGAACGCGCTGGCCGTGGCGCGGCATCTGGAGCAGCATCCCGGTGTGGAGTGGGTGAATTATCCGGGGCTTGCCTCGAGCCGCTACTACGAGCGGGCAAAGAAGTACCTGCCCAATGGCCAGGGCGCATTGATTACGTTCGGTATCAAGGGCGGATACGAGGCAGGGAAGAAGCTGATCGATTCGCTGGAACTGTTCTCACTGGTGGCGAATATCGGGGACGCCAAATCGCTGGTCATTCATCCGGCATCGACGACGCATCAGCAACTCTCCACCGAAGAGCAGGCCGGGACGGGCGTGACGCCGGAGCTGGTGCGGCTTTCGATTGGGATTGAAGATATTCGCGACATTCTGGCGGATCTGGATCAGGCGATCGAGACTGCCAACGGGCATACGTGTAGTAAAGCCGAGGCGGCGGGTCTTGCTGCACAATGAAAGATATGACCGAAGCTGAGAGCGGGACGGGAGCGAAACCGGCTGGAACTGCGCCGTTGGAGCCCACCTACGAGGGAGATTTCGTACTCGACCGCGATCTGCAACTGGAGTGTGGGCGCGTGCTGACCAACCCCACACTGCACTACGCGGTGTACGGACGGCTGAATGCCGCCCGGGACAACGCGGTTCTGGTTTGCCATGCGCTGACCGGATCGGCGCTGGTGGGTTCGTGGTGGCCGGAGATCTTTGCTCCCGGCGCAGTGCTGTCGCTGGAGCATGACTTCGTGATCTGTATCAACATGCTGGGCTCCTGTTACGGCTCAACCGGGCCCGGCTCGGTGAATCCGGCGACCGGGCGAGTTTATGGGCCGAACTTTCCATTAGTTTCGATACGCGACAACGTACGAGCACAGGCGGAGCTGTTGGATTCTCTGGGAATCCGGCGGCTCCGGCTTGTTCTGGGTGGGTCAATTGGAGGCATGCAGGCCCTGGAATGGGCTATCCAGGATCCGGAGCGGGTGCAGCGGGCATTGATTATCGCCGTGGCGCCCCTGCCAGCCATGGGGCTGGCGCTGAATCATCTGCAGCGGCAGGCAATACAGAATGATCCGGATTGGAACGGGGGCAATTACCTGCCGCATCGTCAGCCGCGACGGGGACTGGCCCTGGCGCGACAAATCGGAATGTTGAGCTACAAATCCGCGCCACTCTTTGAAGAGCGATTTGCCCGAAATCCCAACCGCAATGGGGAAGACCCGTGGGAGCCGCATAACCAGCGCGGGGGACTGATCGGGGGGCGATTTGACATTGCCGGCTACCTGGACCACCAGGGGCTGCGGTTCATCGATCGCTTTGATGCCAATTCGTATCTGGCGATTCTGCGCACCATGGACACCTGGGATCCGCTGAATGGCAAGGCTTCGGCCCAGGAGGCGTTTGGCGGTGTCCGGGCTCGACTCAGCTTTGTGGGCATCAGTTCCGATTGGCTTTTTCCCGCCGAAGCAGTTCGAGAGTTTGCATCGGCGATCCGTTCTGCGGGCGTGCAAGCCGATTACCGCGAGATGGTTAGCGCCCATGGGCACGATGCCTTTCTGGCCGAGCAGGTCGAGCTGGTCCGGCTGCTTCAGTAGCGGATATGGTGCGGCGGAGCCGCTTGTACAACCAAACAGGCGGCGCGGTGTTCTATAGAACATGCCGCGAGTAAGGCAAAATCCCCGGTCTTTCAAGAGGAGTCAGCGGAGGCTCGTGAATGGAAATGGCTGGTGCCCGGGGAGGCTGGCGGGGCGGTTTTTGGGGCCGGAAGCCACTGTGCTTGTCACAAGTGGCTTGGCTTTCTATAATCCTTCCAACACCGCATTGGAAGCCGAAGCACCGGCACGTTGTTGCGCCGGTGCTCAACCGCAGAGGAGAATGGTTGTGGATTCCGCAAGCGCGTGCATGAATAGAGAATTGCATTCTGCACTTCCCAGGAGCTCTCAATGAAGAAGTATGTTTTTGCAACGGTGATGGCGCTAGCCAGCTTGAGCCTGGTTCAAACCCTCGCGCTGCACGCCCAACAGGCGGGAACCATCCAGATTAAGGACCCTGCCGAATACAACGCCTACCAAATGGCAATCACGCAGAGCGACCCCAAGGCCAAAGCGGCAGCCATGGAGAGTTTTCTGACAACCTATCCTCAGAGCGTCGTGAAGGCACCTGTTCTGGACATGCTGATCGACACCTACCAGCAAACGGGCGATGCCGACAAGACGCTGAGCGCGGCCAGCCGGTTATTGCAGGTGGATCCCGCGAACATGAAGGCCATTTTCATCTCGGTCTATATCAAGAAGGCCCAGTGTGGAAAGACCTCTGACCCGCAGACCTGCGACGATGCTGCGGCGCTGGCCAGGAAGGGTCTGGCTGTGCAGCGGCCTGCCGATGTGGCGGATGATGCCTGGAAGAAGCAAACGTCTGCGACCTACCCGCTCTTTCACTCCGCCATTGCGCTGGATGACATCCTTTCAAAGAAGGACATCAAGGGTGGAATTTCCGAGTACCGCACGGCGCTGATGCTTTATCCGCCCGAGCAGACCCAGAGCGGGCCTGGCCTGGTGGATACCTTGCAACTGGCGGAAGCCTACACCAAGCCGGATGGCAAGGATCTGGTGCAGGCAGTCTGGTTCTATGCGCGTGCGTGGAACTTTGCTCCGCCGGCGTACAAGGCCCAGATTGAGCCCAAGCTCGAGTACTACTACAAGAAGTACCATGGGGACCTGACCGGACTGGATGCGATCAAGACACAGGCAGCGGCGACTGAATTTCCGCCGGGAACGTACCAGGTTACCCCCGCCGCGACACCGGCCGAGATTGCGCACAAGGTTGTGGTGGAAACTCCGGACCTGACGACGCTGAATCTGAACGACAAGGAATTCATTCTGGCCTCTGGCTCGAAGGACGATGCCGACAAGCTCTGGGGCGTGATGAAGGACCAGGTCACTCCGGTCCCTGGAGTCGTGATCGAGGCGAGCACCACGGTCATCAAGATGGCCGTTTCGCAGGACGCGAAGGACGGCAAGTTTGCGGACTTTATTGTCAACCTGAAGAAGCCGTTGGAAGACAAAGATGTGCCGGCAGTTGGCTTTGAGTATGGGTTGCAACCTGCGGCGGAACTCGACGGGACCTATGACAGCTATACGCAGGTGCCCGCGACCGCTACGATGACGCAAACCGCGCAGATCGTGCTCCGCGAAGGCTTCATCCAGCCGGAGAAGAAGAAGGCCGCACCGGTGAAGCGCAAGCCGTCTGCTGCGCATCACACGACGGCGCACTAGGCTGATTGGCGCTGACGCGCGGAGACGGGCTCTACTGAGTCCGGACCGCCAACCTTCATTCCTGGGAGTGATCAAGGGCAATCCTTACGGGTTGCCCTTGTTGTTTCTTGCGGTTGCAGGATGCGCGCCGTTCGATGGTAGTCTGAGGGCAGAATGGTGAGGTTTCGATTCTTCCTTGCAGCCCTGGTTCCGGCGATCGCAGCCTGCCTCTGCGTTTCTGCCCAGACGCTTGCGCCGGAGCAGGAGTTTCCGACTGCGCCCGGACATGGCAAGCCTGTGCCTGGAGCAATCCCCCCGGTTCCGTTCTCGGCAGATGACGCTGTGGCTGCGCCCCCACTTTCAGTGGAGTTTCGCCCTGCTGACCGGATGACAAAGAGCGACATTCTGCTGGTCGCAGACGCCGAGTCGTCGGTTGCAGAACATGCCAGGCTGAACGGGTTCAATCTAGAGGAGGGCACATGGAACTACGAGCAGATTGTATGTCCAGCGCTGCCCGGCCATCTTTTCTTGCGCTATATGCGGAACGACGGCGTGGGCGATGTCACGGAGTTTTCAGCTTCGATTCCGCGCGGTAGCGAGGGGCGCGTGCGCATTATCCCTATCCTTCGGCGTAGCTATTCGCTTTTTTCTCCTGCACCCATCAATGCGCTGACGATCTCCGCGTTCAACGATATCCGTGCAGAGGAGCCTTCAGGCCAGTCTTTAAACTGGGTCGGCAATGGCCTCTGCTACGCTGCGCTGGCTGGGGCGCATCCGCAGATCATGCAACTGGGCATGGATTCTCAGGACAAAGAGTTGCAGCCAGGCCTGGCAGCCAGATTAGTGATTCCGAAGGAAGGTGGGGAAGTGATCAAGTTTGACGATGCGGCCGCGGTCCCGCGCCCCATGGAATGGACAATGACGTTTACCCGAAAAGGGCGATTGACCAAAGCTACGCATGTGCCTGTAGTTTTGATCAAGACAAATCCCGTCTCCCAGAAGTCGCCTATTCAGAAGTCCACGACCGTTCCTCAAGCAACAGAACTGAAGTGAATGGGTCTGCGGACTTCTCGGACCCTGTGACCAAAGCTAAGCGACTTACTCGCCCAACATGATGCGCGAGATGGCGGTGGCGCGTCCCGCTTGCGGATCGCAGGTGACGAGGGTGGCGCACATTTTGGGGTTGCCTTTTGCGGCCTCGAATTTGCCGGGCATGCCGGTGAGGAACTTGTGCAGCACCAGGTCCTTTTCCACGCCGATGACGCTGTCGTAGGGGCCGCTCATGCCAACGTCGGTCTGGTAGGCGGTGCCGCCCGGGAGGATGCGCTCGTCGGCGGTAGGGACGTGGGTGTGGGTACCGAGCACGGCGGTCACGCGGCCGTCCAGATGCCAGCCCATGGCGACCTTCTCGCTGGTGGCCTCGCCGTGGAAGTCCACAACGATGACCTTGGCTTTGATGTCTGCGAGCAGACCCTGGATGGCGTGGAACGGGTCATTTGTGCCGCTCATGAAGACACGGCCCATCAGATCGATGACAGCGTATTCCACGCCGGTGCGGGTGGTTCCCTGAAAGACGCCGTAGCCGGGTAGTCCCGGCGCCATGTTTGCCGGCCGCAGGACGCGACGTGGCCGTGCCTGGCTGTCGGCAGGAACGGACGCCAGGTAATCCTGCAACTCGCGTTTGTCCCATACGTGGTTGCCGGTGGTCAGCACGTCCGCGCCCAGGTCGAAGAGGTCTTCGGCGATCTGCGGCGTTACTCCAAATCCACCTGCGGCGTTTTCGGCATTGATGATGACCAGTTCGACGCTGTTCGCCTCGCAGACATGGCCGATGTGCTCGCGCACAATCCTGCGTCCCGCGCTGCCGAAGATGTCGCCGACAAAAAGAATGTTCAAAGTGACTCCAGAGGTCAGGGATCAGCGGTCAGAAAAGCAGGGACTAATCCTCAGCTTTTCTGAACTAGCTGCCGGACGGAGGTTCAGAGAGTTCAATATTCTGTGATTGTCTAGTTGGCTCCGGCTCCTTGGTTTCAGACCCCTGATCCTTGTTCCCTGTACTTCGCATGAGGGGAAACAAAATTACGTCGCGGATGGACTTGGAGCCGGTCAGGAGCATGGTCAGGCGGTCTATGCCGATGCCTTCTCCGCCGGTGGGGGGTAGTCCGTATGCGAGTGCCCGGACGTAGTCTTCGTCCATCTGATGGGCCTCGTCGTCGCCGCGGTCACGCTCGCCCAACTGCTGCTCAAAACGCTTGTGCTGCTCGACGGGGTCATTCAACTCACTGAAGGCGTTGCCCAGTTCGAAGCCGCCTGCGAAGAATTCGAAGCGCTCGACGTGCGCCGGGTCATCGGGCTTGGCCTTTGAGAGCGGCGAGACTTCAACCGGGTAGTCGTAGATGATGGTCGGCTGAATCAGGAAAGGCTCGACGACCGCCTCAAAAAGGTTGTAGATCGACTTGCCCAGCGGTGCGCCTTTCATCGAATCGTAGTAGACGACGGTCAAGGCATCGCGGATGGTCTTCAATTCGGCCAGTCGCTCCGGGGCGCTGTGTGCGGTCTCGCAGGCGGCTTTTTCCAGCGAGCCCAGGGCCGCATGGAGGCGAGCCTGGAGGACCTGCGCAGATTCGAAGGCCGTGTGTGCGGGCTTGGTTCCAGCCTCCTGAGGCCAGTACTCGCGAATAGCCTCGCGCATGGTGAGCCGCTGCCACATGGCCAGATCGATGGTGTGTCCGTTGAACTCAGTGGTCGTGACGCCATTTACCTCGCGCGCCACGAATTCGATGAGATCCTCGGTGATCTGCATCAGGTCGTGGTAGTTGGCATAGGCCTGGTAGAACTCCAGCATCGTGAACTCGGGGTTGTGCTGCGTGCTCACGCCCTCATTGCGGAAGTTGCGGTTGATCTCATAGACGCGATCAAAGCCGCCGACGACCAGCCGCTTCAGGTAGAGTTCCGGCGCGATGCGGAGAAAGAGGTCCTGATCGAGCGCGTTGTGATGCGTCTTGAATGGTCGCGCGGTCGCTCCGCCGGCGATCTGCTGCATCATGGGCGTTTCTACTTCAAGGTAGCCGCGCTCATCAAAAAACTGGCGCAGGGCGCGCAGCACGCGGGCGCGTTTGACGAAGACTTCGCGGCTGTCGAGGTTGGTAAACAGGTCTACGTAGCGCTGGCGGTAGCGCAGTTCCACATCGGCCAGCCCGTGGTACTTTTCCGGCAGCGCAAGCATGGCTTTGGAGAGGAACGTGATGCGCTCGACGTGTACGGTGAGTTCGCCGGTGCGGGTGCGAAAGAGATAGCCCGAGACGCCGATGTGGTCGCCCAGGTCAAGGAGCTTGTAGAGCGCAAAACCCTGCTCGCCCACGGCGTCGAGGCGAACGTAAATCTGCAGCCGCTCACCGCCCTGCTGCAGGGTGGCAAAGCCGGCTTTGCCCTGGGCGCGAATGGCCATGATGCGCCCGGCAACGGCCACGGTCACGCGGCTGGCGTCCAATTCCTCAGCCAGCGTTGCGCCCCATTTCTCTCGCACTGCAGGGACGGTGTGCGAGGCAGGGAACTGGTTGGGATAGGCGGCCTGGCCCAGCTTCTCAATCTCGATGAGCTTTGCCCTGCGCAGGTCAAACAGGCTGCGCTCAAACTCTGAATCGAACACGGTGCTTCCTCTTGTGGGCTTGCGTAAGGTCCAAGTGTCAGTATAGCGGCTGTGCAGGTAGGTGGTGCGGCAGATTGAGGATGCGGATAACGGTAGGGCGAGCAACTTCCCGCATGAGCAAGTGTCCAACACACCATGAGACTCCGCATGAAAGCCGCAGATTATGTTCTTCTTCTCTTCTTAGTGCTTGCCGGCGCGACGATTGCCGGGGCGGCGACGTTGCCTGATTCCTGTGGCAGCGACAAGGTCAAGTTCGAAGTAACCACGAAAAAGGGGAGACCTGCGCCATCAGCGCCAGCGACGGGCAAGGCCCAGGTGATTTTTGTGGAGACATTTGAGCAGAATGAAGGATTCTGCGTTCACTGCGAGGTCACAACGCGAGTGGGCATGGATGGCGCATGGGTGGGCGCCAATCGGGGCAACTCGTATTTTGATCTCACCACTTCTCCGGGCGAGCACCATGTGTGCGTCGACTGGCAGTCAGTGCTTGGGAAGCGGGCTCAGAAGGTTGGCCTCACCACTCTCAATGCCGAGGCAGGGAAGGTCTACTACTACCGCATCAAGGTCAAAATCGTCGTATCCTCAATAGGCGAGGGGATGGTAGCGGAAGACGATTCGCTTGAACTGTTGCCGCTGGATGCGGATGAAGGCAAATACCTGGTGCAGATTTCGCCTTTCAGTAAGGCGCAGCCGACCCAGTGAGAGCTTGCAATGTCGCGCCGGAAAGCCCCGAGCGTGTATAACCACGGTTAGTGCCCTTCAACCGCCCCATCCCGGAGCAGAAGCCGCGCCGCAAGATGTCGAGCGGCATCGAGAGCCTGGTGCAGGCGGAAAAGATGATGCAGATTGCCATCTTGTTGCCGAGCGCCGCCTTTATCGGCTGGCTGCTGGGTTCCTGGGCGGACCTGCATTTTCACCAGTCGTGGATTGGGCTGGTGGGGATCGTTTTTGGCGGGATTGCGGGAATGGTGCACGTGGTTCGTATGGTGATGGCGGCCGGCAACGACTCCGGCGGCAACGATTCCGGCAAAGGAAACCGCAAGATCCAGCCATGACTGAAGAAAACCATCCGATTATTGCCCTTACCGACGAGGGGCTCGCAGAACTACTGAAACGGGCTGTGCGGAATACGCTGCTGCTGGGGCTGGGGATTACCCTGGTTCTGTGGATTGCTTCGGGCTGGCGCAATGCGGCCATGCTGGCGACGGGAGCGGCGATCTCCGCGGTCAGCATCTTCGAGTGGCAGCGGCTTATCCGGCTCATCAATGCCAAGCTGGACAAGCAGAAGACTCCGCGTGGCGCGGCAATGGCTGCCAGCTTTTTTGTACTCAGGCTCCTCATCTTTGCAGGGGTCATTTATGTTAGCCTAAAGTGTTTCCAGGGTTCAGTTGTCGCACTGCTTTGCGGCCTTGGTTTGGCAGTCCTAGCCACGGTGTGGGAAGCACTGCGACTGATGAGAGACTGACGGATTTTTCAGCCCGGAAAACAGAAAGACACTTGCATTTATGCCGGAAAGCCTAGCCATCACGCGTCTGCTGAATGATTTATTCGGCGGCATTGCGGCCTCGGCCATGCACGCCGTGGGGATTGCTGCCAGCCCGAAGACCGCCATCGATAACACTTTCGCGCTGGAACTGCTGGTCGTCAGCGGCCTGATCGCCTTTTTTCTGGTTGTGCGCTTCACTTTGTCGGTGGAGAATCCCAACCCGGCGCAGCAAATTGCCGAGATGATTCACGAGTTTACCGGCGGGCAGGCGGACCAGATCATCGGCCACGGGTATGAGCGCTTCCAGGCGTTTGTAACCTGCATTGCGCTTTTTGTTCTGCTGAATAACCTGCTGGGGCTGATCCCGGGCATTGATACGCCGACCAGTCAACCCGTGGTGCCGCTTGGCATTGCGGTCCTCACTTTTTTGTACTACAACTTTCACGGCGTCCGTGTGCAAGGGCCGGTCAACTATCTGAAGCACTTTGCGGGTCCGCTGTGGTGGCTGGCGCCGCTGCTGTTTCCGATCGAGATCGTGTCGCATCTGGCGCGCATGATGTCTCTCACCATTCGTCTTTATGCGAACATGCTGGCCAGCGATCTGGTGACCCTGGTCTTTTTCTCCATGATTCCGCTGGTGGTTCCCTCGGCGTTTCTGGGGCTGCATTTTTTTGTTTCGCTCATCCAGGCGTATGTTTTCATGCTGCTCGCAATGATTTATCTGACTGAAGCAGTGGCGCACGAGCACTAGGGCGCAATTGCCGCGACACCCGTCCAGGATGGGAAAGAGATTCCGCCGGAGAGTGCATCCGCTCCGGATACACGGTAGGGCCGCAAGCGTGAGGGGGCCAGCACGGTGAGCCTCAACCACCCACTTGCGGCTAATTCATAGGGAAGCTGGAGAACTATGCGGAAACTTCAATACGTATTTATGGCCCTGGCGGCTCTTTGCTTCGCCATTCCGGCCTTCGCGGATGGCGGCTCGGCCGTCATCAACATGGTCCCGATCGGCGCCGGCATCGGAATGGGCATTGCCGCCGGGCTGTGCGGACTGGGACAGGGCCGCGCAGTTGGCTCGGCTACCGAGGCTCTGGCCCGCAATCCCGGGGCCCGCGCCGGCATTCAGCTACTGCTGGTTCTGGGTCTGGCTTTCATCGAGTCGTTGACCCTGTTCACGCTGGTTGTCATCTTCGCCAAGGTCAAGTAAACCCGAGGTAGCTTTCACGCAGGATGCGGCATAGCCCCATCAAGGGCTATGCCGCATGTTTTTGCGCGATGCGGCACATTGTTCAGGGATTGTGGTCCTGGGCAAGAACGGGAGCGGCGCGCAGCAACTGGATGGCCTTTGCATAACCCAGGGCCGGAGGAACCGGCGTGAAATGGGTTTCGTTCTGTTCCGTATTGAAGACCTTGTTCTTGAGGAGCACGCGGCCGCTCATCACCATCTGGAAATGAACGATGCGCCACTGGCCATCTGCCACACTGGCCTGCTCGATGCGTATCCATCCGCCTTTGTTGAGCCGGCCCAGAATGCCCCATCCAAAATCGACATCCTGCTGCAGATGGCCTTCCAACCGCACGATCCTCGTCTGATTGGGATCAATCCAAACTGTGCCTGCCATCGCAGTCAGTGCCTGAGTTTCCAGGTCGGGCGGATCGAACCCGGGGTTGGGCACAAATGTGAATCGATCGATGGTGCCTTCCGGCCCGGCCTCTGCCCCTGCAAACTGGTAGATAAAAGCGCGCGGAAGTGCGCGGAGTACCTTTAGCGCTCGCTGTGTATCTTCACCCTCGCTTTGTTTGCGATGTCGTTGCAGGCCTGGATTGGCCAGCAAACTGTTGAGGCGGGCCTGCTCCCTTTGCTCTTCGGCCTGGGTCAAGGGCTGGTCGTTGATGGCGATCAGTCGCGCGACCGCACCATCCCTGGTTTCGACAATATCCTTTGTGGTTGTGAGCCTGGGACTTGACTTGCGCAGGCGATAGCGCATGGGATGGCCTGTATCCTGGGCGGCGCGCAATTCAGCGGCCAGGGCCTTTTTCACCAGGACAGCCTGCTGCGGGCCCGCGGATGGGGCCTGGGCAGTGGCCGCCAGCGGCGCCAGGAGCAGAAAGAGCAGGATACTGCGCGAGGGCAGTTGATTAGAGGCCATTCGGCATCCGGGCCAGAAAGCTGGGACTCATTTAAGATTAGACTCCCGGAGCGCTCAGTGGTTGCTGGAATTGAAGTGACAGGGCCGGGTTGCGTATAGTTCGGGCAGGGCCCCTGGCGTTTTAAGGAATCGGGACGGGCGAGCGGTCAAAGAAGAACCAGTTTGGCCGGCAGAGATTTTGTCGGCGGCAGGTGCTTCTGTCCCAATACCCTGAATGACGCTTGAAACCATGCCTCGGAAGGAACTGCACCATGGCAACGGAAAATGGTCTTGCCCGGATTGGCAAGACGGTTGTGATTCGCGGAGAAGTGAAGGGCAGCGAAGATCTGATTGTGGATGGGCACGTGGAGGGCATTGTGACCCTCGCGGAGAATCGTCTGACAATCGGTCCAAACGCTCATGTAACGGCTGACCTCTCTGCCAAAGACGTGCTGATCCTGGGCCACGTCCATGGCAACATTGTGGCGACCGGGCGTGTGGAACTGCGCGCGGGAAGCGTGGTGGAGGGCGATGTGCGCGCGCTGCGACTGGCAGTGGAAGACAACGCTGTATTTCGCGGCAAAGTCGACCTAACGCAGGGCGCCAGCGGCGTGGCTGCCCACAGCTGAGCAATCAGTCATGGGACACGAGTCACAGTCTGCTTTTTCCCAAGACGAACTGCACTTGTCTCTTGTCCGGTGGATTGGACAGGGATTTTATTGTTGTGAATGTTTTACGCGGCGGCTGGGCGGCGCGACACGATCAGCCCAGCTAAAGAGTGGCTTTTATGCTACGGCATCTGTTTGATAGGAAAAATGAGGGCGGTCCCGATTCTCCATCGACGGGTCCTCGCGTGCCGCGACACTCAGGCGGCTGGGCCGCTCTGCGCAAGCGTCTTCAGGCTGAGCCCGGACTGCGCGTGATCGATGCGGGCGCAACCTCGCCTGCGAACATCAACTACCTCACCAGTCTCGGGCATAGCATTTTTCTGGCTGATCCGGTGAGCGAGGCGTATGCACGAAGTTGGGAAACTGGAGTGGACGCGGAAGGAAAGCCAGTTTGGAATGTGCAAGGCTTTCTCGATCAGACGCTAGAGTTCGCTGGGCGCACCTTTGATGTAGTTCTTCTGTGGACGACCCTTGATTACCTGCCGGAGCCTTTCGTGATGCCGGTTGTGGACCACTTGTATTCAGCCATGAACCCAGGCGGACAGGTTCTTGCTTTTTTTCACACCCGCTCAAAGGGAGACGAAACGGCCTATTGTCGCTTTCATATCACGCAAACGGATGCTGTGGAGATGCAGTTAGCGCAATCCTTTCCCATGCAACGCGCCTATACGAACCGCAGTATCGAAAAGCTTTTTGCGCGCTGGACCGGCTTCAGGCAATTTCTGGCAAAGGATAGTGTTTCTGAGGTCATCATCACCCGTTGAACGCCGAACACGGCTGAAGTTCACAGACTATAAGTCAACCGGAGGTTTGGGGGAGTATGAGCTTGTTGAAGGGAGCGAGGGTTACCTGGCTGGGGCATTCTACTGTCCTGGTGCAGACCGCCAAAGGGACGAACCTATTA
>VFSW01007719.1_pt1 | contig 15559 bp, 12 predicted proteins | sample 5358111 | NCBI WGS metagenome assembly VFSW01 (sample SAMN11554181, study PRJNA540505) | mine drainage metagenome | isolation source: sediment from site ElyBrook_90M | place: USA: Ely Copper Mine, Vershire, VT | collected 2017
CGTCGATCACTTTGGCGGCGCTTCCTGGCGCTACCTCATCCCCGGCAACCACCGCTTTTTCACTTCAGGCGCGGAGGCGTGCGGCCTCATCTCCGGGATGGTCGTTGGATTGGTGTATGGCAACATCGCCAAGCGCGACGGGATGCGCGCTGCTGCCATCAAAGCGCTCCGGCGCGCGTGGACGCTGTACAAATTGACGATTGTTTTGACGCTGCTGTTTGTCGCCGTCTCGGGCATTTTCAATCTGCCCTGGGCGCGCGGCGTGGATCTGGGCGATCCATTGCCGTTCATCCTCAACGTCCTCATTCTGCACGAAACGTACTACCTCGCCGACATTCCGATGATGTACACCATCCTCATGGCGTCCGCGCCCCTTGGACTCTGGCTGCTCTACAAAGGGTATGGGCTCTTATTCGTCGCGGCATCGTTCCTCATCTGGCTGGGTTTCCAGTTGGTCAATGCCAACCAAATCCTGATTTGGCCCACGATTGGAAATACGACCTTTCACCCGGCGGCATGGCAACTGCTCTTCGGCTGGGCGATGGTGGTGGGCTATCACCGGGATGCGATCTGGAATTGGTTCGCCAGTTTGCCGCGCGGCGCTTACCTGCTGTTCTCGGCGCTGCTCTTTTTCTGGTTGATGCATCTCTATTCCACCGAGATGAACACGCTGGCAAAGCTGTACCCCGGCTTTGACGTGAACACCATTGTGACCGAGCTGTTCAACAAAGGCAACGTGTCCGCCGGGCGCATCCTCGCCACGGTGATTGTCTTTCAATTCGGCTATCTGGCGCTGACGTATTTCTGGAAGCCGATCGATCGGCTGCTCGGCTGGCTGTTCGTGCCGCTCGGACAAAACTCGCTCTACAGTTACACGATGCACGTCGCGGTCATCGCGATCTTTTATATCGTCCTGCCTTATCTGCCGGTCGACGTAACCCAATACGGCATCATCAATACCGGGCTGCAACTGAGCGTCCTGCTCCTGCTCTGGGTGATGATTCGCCGGCATTTTGCGTTCGCCGTGATTCCACGTTGACAGCCCACCCAAGTTGTGATAGCATACGCTCGATCATCTGGCGCAGCCGGCACAACTCGTTCCATCAAAGGAGACTCCATGGATAAAAAATCGCGTTCCGAGAAAATGGTGCAGCGCCTTCGCGATTTTCGAGGATCGATTCCGGATGTGGAAGCGTCGGCGGTCGTGAGCGCGGACGGCTTGATCATCGCCTCGGACCTGCCGCAAGGCGTTGAAGAAGACCGCGTCTCCGCCATGTCCGCCGCGATGCTGTCCCTCGGCGACCGCATCGCGACCGAACTGCGCCGCGGCGTGCTCGACCAGGTCTACATCCGCGGCGAAAATGGATACGTCGTCTTGATGGCTGCCGGCGAGGAAGCGGTGCTGACCGTCCTCGCCAAGCGCGAAGCCAAGCTCGGCTTGATTCTGTACGACATGAAAAAAGCCGCCGCCGACATCTCGGCGATGATTTAGCCGCACGGCGCGAACCGAAAATCTTTATCGAAAAAACACGGAGCCACCCAGCCCCGTGTTTTTGTTGTGAGGGTCGTGGGCGAGGAGGTCCAATGGCGAAATTCATCTTCTGCACCGGCGGAGTCGTTTCCTCCGTGGGCAAGGGCGTCACCGTCGCGTCGATCGGGCGCATCCTGAAAGCGCGCGGCATCCGCGTCTCGATCCAGAAACTCGATCCCTACATCAACGTCGATCCCGGCACCATGTCGCCGTACCAACACGGCGAAGTCTTCGTCACGGAAGACGGCGCGGAGACCGACCTCGACCTGGGACATTACGAGCGCTTTATCGACGAGAACCTGACGCGCGCGTCGAACGTCACGACGGGACAGGTGTACGCGGAGGTCATCGCGAAAGAGCGCCGCGGCGATTTTCTCGGCGGCACGGTGCAGGTCGTCCCGCACATTACGAACGAAATCAAGCGCCGCATCGGACTCGCCGCGAAAGAATCCGGCGCGGACGTGCTCCTCGTCGAAGTCGGCGGCACGGTCGGCGACATTGAGAGTTTGCCGTTCCTGGAAGCCATCCGCCAGATGCGCAAGGACATCGGACGCGAGCACGTGATGTACATCCACGTGACGCTCTTGCCGCACATCGGCTCCACCGGCGAATTGAAAACCAAGCCGACGCAGCACAGCGTTAAAGAATTGCGCGGGATCGGCATTCAACCGAATGTCATCATCTGCCGTTCGGATTATCCGATCGAAGACAATCTGCGCGACAAGATTTCGCTCTTCACCGATGTGGAAAAAGACGCCGTCGTCCCGCTCGTCACCGCGCGGAATATCTACGAGGTGCCGTTGGTATTGGAAGTCCTGGGACTGGGCAAACTGGTGGTGGATTATCTGGGTCTGCCGGCGCGTGAGCCCGATCTCGCCGCGTGGAGCGACCTGGTGCGGCACATCAACGCGCCGAAGGAGTCGTTGCGCATCGCAGTCGTCGGCAAATATGTCGAGTTGCCCGACGCGTACATCAGCGTGCGCGAGGCGCTCTTCCACGCCGGCTTGGCAAATGACCGCGCGATTGAAATCGAGTGGATCTTGTCCGAAGACCTGGAGCACGAAAAAGGATTCGACCGGCTGGCGCAGGCGGATGGCATCGTCGTGCCGGGCGGTTTCGGCGAACGCGGCATTGAGGGGAAAATTCTCGCCGCGCGCTACGCGCGGGTGCGCCAAGTGCCGTACCTGGGACTCTGTCTGGGGATGCAGGTGATGTGCGTCGAGCTGGCGCGTTTTGCGCTGGAGAGCGCCGACCCGAACTCGACCGAGTTTAATCCGGGCACGCACCATCCGGTGATCGACCTGATGCCAGACCAGCGCGGCATTTCGGAGATGGGCGGGACGATGCGGCTGGGGCGCTATCCGTGCCAGCTGATCCCCGGCACCGTCGCCGCGCGGGCGTATCAGGACGAAGCGGTGATTTCGGAACGGCATCGCCATCGCTTTGAGTTCAACAACGCGTACCGCGAGCTGCTGAACAAAGCCGGTATGGAGTACAGCGGCTTGTCGCCGGAAGGCAACCTGGTGGAAATCTCCGAACTGCGCGATCATCCGTTTATGGTCGGCTCGCAATTTCATCCGGAATTCAAATCGCGACCCGACCGCCCGCATCCGCTCTTCCGCGAATTTATCCGCGCGGCGGCGGAAACCGAACGCGCGGGGAAGCAGAAGAAATTGCCGCTATGACCTATTGGCAAAAAACCGCCAATCGTGATAGAATAAAGAGGGTTGATGGTTTGAGTTCTCGACCGCACCCCCACGAAGATCAAGCTCCGACGATCCAACCCAACGCTTCGTGAGATATATTTGGAGGGAGGCGCACGCGTATGCCGACCCGGTTGCCCAAGATGAGCAAGAAAGAAAAACTAAATCTGCTGGCGGACTTTGAAGAAGGTTATCGTCCGTTCGATAAACACGCCCTCACGCTGCTGAACTCGCTGCTCGACGACCCGGATGCGCAGGTCCGCGCGGAGGCGATTGCCTGCCTGTGGAACGATCCTGACCCGCACTGGATCGACGTACTGATGCAGAAAGCAAACGAAGACGCGCAGGCGGACGTGCGCACGCACGCCATCTCCGCGCTCGGTCGCTACGTATTCGAAGGCGACGCCGCGGCATTTGAAGATTGGGATGGGTTCGAGATCAACATCACGCCGGACGATTACGCGCGCGTCGCCGATTTCTTGTTCCGCATCGCGCAAGACCCGGACGAAGCGATCGAGCCGCGGCGGTATGCCATTGAGGCGCTGGCGTTTCGCGCGGAAGACCCGGACGTGCTCGATCTGATCGAGTGGGCGTACCACCACACCGATCGGCGGCTCAAGGTCAGCGCGCTCTTCTCGATGGCGCGCAATGGCGACCCGCGCTGGACCGCCTACATCTTGAAGGAATTGAACAGCCGCGATACCGAGATTCAGTATGAAGCGGTGCACGCCGCCGGCGAATTGGGACTGGAAGAAGCCACGGACACCTTGATCGATATGGTCCGCAGCAAGAACGTGCGCAAACCGCTGCGGCTGCTCGCCATCTACGCGCTGGGGGAAATCGGAGCGGAACGCGCGTACCCGGTGCTGGATCGCCTCACGCATTCGCGCGACCGCGACGTGCGTGACGTGGCGCGGGAAGCCGTGGAAGAATGGCTCGCCGTCAACGCCGCCGAAGACATGGTCGACGACGCGCTGCGCGACGAAGACCCAATGAACGCGTACGCGGAGGGCACGGGACCCAACATCTGGGACGACGGGATGGGATCGTTTTCGAGGAACTGATTGCTTCCTATTGGAGTGAGCAATGAACTATACGAATATCATTACGATTGAGCCAGGCAAACGCGGTGGCAAGCCATGTATCCGAGGTATGAGAATCACAGTGTACGATGTCCTTGAATACCTTGCAGCAGGCATGACCCAGCAGAAGATTCTTGCCGACTTTCCTTATCTCACCAAAGAAGATATTCTGGCTTGCCTGAGCTACGCGGCAAAACGTGAGCAATCCACGCTCGCTGTCCAGGCATGAAACTTCTTTTCGATCAAAATCTGTCTCCGCGCCTCGTCGAACGTCTCGCCAGCACCTTCCCTGAATCAGCCCATGTCGAGACCTTGGGACTTGGCAAAGAGCTTGACAAAAATGTCTGGACCTATGCTCGCGAGAATGGTTTTGTCATCGTCACGAAAGATGTGGATTTCAGTGAGTTGGGGTTGTTATCCGGTTTTCCGCCGAAAATTGTTTGGATTCGTCGCGGAAACTGTGCGACCCGCGAAATTGAGCAGATGCTACGCGAGAACATTCCCGCAATTGAATCGCTGAGCCAGGACCCTGAAACAGGAATTCTAACGCTGTTCTGACAGAACCGGGATAACCGCCAAAGGATTTACCCGGTTCTTCATTTATACCTCCGCTCCACCCGCGCGCTGATCGTCGTGACCGTTTCGTAATTATTTGTCCCCTGTTTCTTCGCCAGCTCTTCCGCGCTAATCTCCTCCGCGCCTTGCTTGCCCAGCAACACCACCTCGTCGCCCACCTGCACGCCCGCGATATCGGTCACGTCGATCATCGTCAAATCCATACACACGCGTCCCACAATCGGCGCGCGCGTGCCGCGCACGAGCACGCTGCCGGCGTTGCTGAGCGCGCGGCGGAAACCATCCGCGTAGCCGACCATCAGCACGGCAATGCGCGAGGCGCGTTCGGTGCGGAACGTGCAGCCGTAGCCGACAAAGGTTCCCGCCGGCACGGACTTGACCGATGCGACGCGCGTCTTGAACGACAACGCGGGGATGAAACCCGGCGGCTTGGGCGCATCGTCGGACGGGTCGAGTCCGCAGATCAGAATGCCGCTGCGAACCAGGTTGAACCGCGCGTCCGGCAGATTCACCGATGCCGGGCTATTGGCAATATGCCGATAGCGCGGCTGAATCTCCACGCGCTCGAGTTGATTCAGCACCTCGCGAAAGCGCGCCAACTGCTGCTGCGTATATCCCTTGACATCAAACGCGTCACGCGTGTCCGCCATCGCAAAGTGCGTAAATATGCCTTCGATTTCGACGTTGCCAAGATCACGCACCGCACGCGCGAAATCGACTGCTTCTGCCGGCAGCACGCCGAGGCGCGTCATCCCGGTATCGACTTTGAGGTGAACCCGCGCGCGCGCGTTCAATTCACGCGCCGCGTCAGCCATCGCGCGCGCGGTATCGATCGAGAAAACGGCGAGCGCGAGTTGGTTTTCCACGCCGGCGCGCGCCCAGTCCGGCGGTGTCGGTCCCAGAACGAGGATCGGCGCGTCGATGTTCGCGCGCCGCAACTCGATGCCTTCGCCGACGGAGACGACGCCGAGCCACGTCGCGCCGCCGCGCAATGCCGCACGCGCGACAGGAACCGCGCCGTGACCGTACGCGTTCGCCTTGACCATCGCCATCAGTTCCACGCCGCGACCGGCAATCTCGGTCAGCCGGCGCGCGTTGTGCTCGATTGCGCTCTGGTCGATTTCGACCCACGCGGGGCGCAGCGGTATGTTTTCGGTCATGCTTCCTGTTCCTTCAACGCGCGGCGAATCACGCGTCGCGCTTGCGCAAAATATTCTGGGTCAATTTCAAAGCCGACGAAATCGACGCCCAGTTCCACGCATGCCGCGGCAGTGTGACCAATACCAAGGAAGGGATCGAGCACGCGGCGCGTCTTTTTCAAGCCATGGAGTTGGATACACATCTTGGGAATCTTGACCGGGAACGTCGCCGGGTGCGGGCGTTCCGCCGCGCGGTCACGGATCGTCTCGTACGGCACGAACCACGTGTTGCCACGGCAGCGTTTGTCGCCGCGCGCGCCGCGCCAGCGCGTCACGTTCGACTTATCCTGGTACTCGACGCCGATGGCAAGCCGGTCGAGTTTCACGTCGCCGCGTTTGGTCAGGTGGAAGATGTATTCGTGGCAATCGTTCACGTAGCGCGGGCTGTTGATCGGCTTGAAATGACCCACCGAAACGTTGCCGGTGATACCGGGGTAATCGCCCACATCTTCTTTTTGGATCGCGATCGACTTGACCCAATGGATCACGTTTTGTAGTTTAAAATAGTTTCGCATCTCGGCGAGCACCTCAAACGGAACCCACGGATCGGACGGCTTGGAACCGAGGTTGAGGAACAGCGAACCGTCGTCGCGCAAAACGCGCTTGACCGCTTCCGCCCACTCGCCCATCCAACGCAAATAATCCTGCCGGGAAATCGTATCGTCGTAGCGTTTGTATTTGACTCCCAGGTTGTACGGCGGCGACGTGACGACGACATCGACGGATTTTGGCGCGAGATGCTCACGCATTCCCGCGATGCAGTCGGCGTTGTAAAGCGCGAATGTGTGCCCATTGAATACTTGCCGCGCCACGAGTTTTCTGTTCACTGATTACTGTCCACTGTTCACTTCTTTTTCCACACGCACGTTCGTCAACACGACCTGACCATTCTCTGCGACCCACTCACCGGGCGGCGCACCCAGCGGCTCGTTCGTCAGCGGATTGTACAGCGCGACGCGCAAGACGTAATCGCCCGGCGGCGTATTCGCCGGAACGATCAGACGCGCCGGCTCGCGCAAAATTTCGCCGGGCGACCAGCGCGATGTACCGAGCGCGTTCCCCAGCGGCACGTCATCGGTCGATGCGACCGGCGTGCCGTTTGCCGCGAACAGTCCGACGTAAAGATGCACATCGATATTCGTCGGCTGCTGCGCTTGCCAGTAAACGTCAACATCGAGCGGCGCGGCGGCGCGCCCGTTGGCGCTTGCCGGCTCGAAGCCCAGCAGCGTAATGCGATTGCCGAGCAGCACTTCACGCCGCGTCGCGGTATCCGGCAGCGCGGTCAGCGGCGCGCGCGTCGTCAGATAGCCCTGCACGCGCGCGAACGATTCGCCGGCAAAACCTTGATCGTCGATAATGCGTCCGCGCGTCGCAAGATAGTCGCGGATCACGCCGTCAGGATCGACGACGGTATCGTACAGCCGCAGCATCCACACGCGCGGGTGCAGCGCGAACACACGGTCGAGCGCGGCGCGCGTTTCGTCCGCGGTCGTCGCGTAGAAATCGGATTCGTGGCTGCCCCAGCCCAGACTCGCCGCGCCGCCAATCGAGCCGGTTTGCAGCACCACCGCGCCCGCGCGCTGATCGATCAAGCGCTGGAGCGTCCCCAGCGAAACATCGCGCGGCGGATAATCGACCAAGCGTCCGCGCCACGCGACCGGTTGATCGAAATAATAATCGAACGCAACGTAGGTGTAGCCCGCGTTGATGAGGATCGCGTCGCCGGGGCGCCAGTGTGCCGCGAGGTAGCGCACCGCGCCGCGCAGGTCGTCGTCCGGCGAGTGGAACCAAAAGTTGTAATCGGAATAACCGATGGCTGCGCCGAGCAGCAAGCCGCCCGCAAGAATCGAAGTCGCGTACTTGCGGTATTCGATTCTGAGCCGGAACACGCGCGCCAAGCCCAGCGCCCACAAAATGTAAAAGCCGGGCGAGTAGATGAAAACGTAGCGGACGTGATAGAGCGGCTTCCACAGCGAGAATGCGAAGATGACGAGGAGCGGGATGAAGATGTAGCCGAGGAGGAAAAAACCAGTGGTCAGTGGATAGTGGCTAGTGATTAAATGATTGCCGCGCCAAAGCGCAAAGATCAGAACCGCCGCGATGAAAAGCAAAATGGGCCAAGTCATATCGAAACTAAGCGACTGACCGAGCGCGAGCGCGGAGAACGATTCGGCGAGAACGTTGGGCAGCGCCGTAAAGCCGCGCCAGGGCGGCACGGGCGGATCGGTAGCTTGGCGAAACGCGATGGGGAGCCAGGGAAGGTAGAGAAGAACAATCGCAAGTTGCGACGCGATCCAAATCTGTAATGCGTGAAACGTGAAACGTAAAGTGCGGGGGACGAGGAGCGAAGGGCGAAGAAGCCAAACTAGCGCAACGAGGTTTTGAAAGACAAGCAGGAATGCAAAATAGTAGAGCGTGTACATTCCCAGCGCGCTGAGCACGGCGTACGCGACAAAATCGCGCGAAAGAATCATCTGGCGACTGGCGACTGACGACTGACGACTGAACAGTCGCACAAAAAAGTACGTCGATGCCAGCCCCAGCACCGCGCCGAGCGTGTACATCCGCACCTCTTGCGAGTACCACAGATTGTACGGCGACGCGGCGACGAGCAGCGCGGCGATGAGCGCGACGGTCTGATCGAACCAGGCGCGCGCGACGCGGTAGACGAGCGCGATGAGCACGACGCCGAAGAAGAGCGAGAGAAACGCGGCGGGGAACTCCGACCAGCCGGCGAATTGTCCCCAGAAATGCAGCAGGTAATAGTACAGCGGCGGATGGATATCGCCGGCGGTGTGCCGCGTGAGCGCGACCAGGTCTTGCCGCGCGAGGAACAAACTCACCGTCTCGTCGTACCACAGCCCTTCCGCGCCGAGCCGGTACAGCCGCAGCGCGAACGCGGCGAGGAAGAGGAGTGGAAGCAAGACGCGCGAGGACGAGCGAAGGGAGATTGGAGATTGGAGATTGGCGGTCGGAGACTTAGTCACGGGGCTTGAGTTTCAGCATGATTTGCTCGGCGAGCGGTTGAAAGAACGCGCGTAGTTCTTCGATTGTAACCGGCTCAATCATGCGCGGGAGGGTGGTCACTCGGCGACTTTCCCGCAACATCCCGGCAAAATAAAATTCGGTGAACCCCAAGTCTTTTCCTTTGGCTAACTGCATCAGTTCATCAAGGTCATAACCCTTTTTCAGTAGAAAATACAAATCAACGAAATCTTTTGGCGTAGTACGCCCAAAAATCGCAGTGATTTTGTTGACGGCAATATTGAGTTCAGAATCTACAATGATGTTACCTAATCGTTGATGCTCGCCAAATTGCGCGCCAACATCACGCACAAAATCAATTTTCAGTTCCTCGCCGTCGGTACGGATGAACGCCTGTTGAAAACTGGCGGTTCGGAATCTCTCTTCAAGTTTAGCTCCCAGATTCAGCGCAATACTCGGCAAACTGTTTGACGCTTCGTTGAGCGCAGTGCTGCTCAAGGTGAACAAATCAATATCCTCGCTGTAGCGATGACGTAAATAATAAGCAGCGAGTGCAGTCCCCCCAGTCAAGAAAAATTCTTGCCCAACGGGTGCCTTGAAAAACTCAGCAAGGAAAGCGCCTTGCAGTGGCGTCAGGAGGTTAGGTTGCGCCATGTTCCCACACCTCCATTGCCCATGCCCACACATCGCGCACTTCACGGCGCATTCGGCGATACAGTTGCGGCCAATAGTGACGTACTTGAGCAAGCGTCAGATAACTCCAAATATCGCTCCATCGTGCCGATTCGAGTATCCGCACCATCACCCACAATTTTTCGTACTCGTTGTCACCGCGCAGGATCGCGCGTACGTCGTCTTCGGTGAGATCGTAATCCCAGATGAAATACGGACGACGCGCGGCGCGGTCGGTGTTCGCTTTTGTGTCCAGCATAGTTGCCATTCTAAGACAGGCAGCGTCGGTTGTCAAACTGATTTCTACTGTCGCTATCCGGGTTCATCGGTGTTCGTCGGTTCCCCCAATCGGATCGCTGCCATTCCCAGCCCGGCGAACAACCAGAACAACGCGACCGAGTGCGGGAAAACCAGGTTGAAGAAATAGTGATCGGTCAAGCCGCCGATCATCGCACCGAGCACCGCGCCGGCAACGCCGAGCAGGATCGGCGCGAGAAACGCGTCACGCGCGACGCGCTCGAACCACGCACGCGTTACCTGATAGAAGAACGTGCTCATCGTCAGGAGGAACGCCGCCAGCCCGATCAAGCCCATCTCCTCTGCCATCAACAAGTAGACGCTCGACACGCCGAGGTACGTGCCGACGTCCGGCGCGCCGCCAAAGCCGACGCCGAAAAACGGATAGCGCGAGATCAACGTCAGCGCGTCTTTGTACTCGCCGAGACGCATCTGCGTGGCGAGATCGCTGCCGGCGAACGCATCGAGAAAATGTCCGACGTAATCTTGCGTGAAAGGCAGGAGCAGAAATACCACCACGCCTAAAATCATCACCGCAATGATCGGACGATAGCGCACGGTCGCGATCACCGCGAGCGCGACGCCCAGCCCCAGCATCGCGCCGCGCGAGAAGGTCAAGACCATGCACACGCCCATCGTCGCCACCATCGCGATGACGCGTGGGCGCGGCAGCAGCGGCTGGTCCGCAAATATCTGCGGCACCGCCAGCGCGGTGACGAGGATCATCAAGCCGCCCAGCACATTTGGATCGATCGAGGTCGAGACCGCGCGCATCGGATTCGCGGGATCGTCTTCGATAAAGCGCAAGACGCCGGCGCCGCTGGGATACTTGAACACGCGCAGCGCGGAGAGGATTTGGATCGATAGACTCTGTGGAATGAAATAGAGGACGATGCCAAGCGCCGCGGAAACAAAGCCGGCAATCATCAGCGCGGTGGCGAATCGCCCCAGCGCGTCGCGCGTCCGCACCACGTTGACGACGACGAAGAAGAGCGCGATCGAAATCAGCACCTCGGCGAAATGGCGCAGGACATCTGGCGTGATCGGCGCGTACGCCAGCCCGGCGACGAACGAAAAGACCGCGAGCACGAGGAAGACGAGAATGGGCAAGCCCAGCGGGGTCGCGACGAACTCGCCGCTCTGCCGCGTCGCGCCGCGCACCAGCCACATGCCGAAGAGTGCGAGCAGCGCGAGATCGAGGAACGTGGGATTGAAGCCGATGTTGAGCGGCAGCGCGCCGAACGGCAGCAGCACCGCAATCGCGATCACCGCATACATTCCGAAATCGATGTTCGACAGCACGATCGCAGCGGCGACCACGGCGAGCGCGATCGCGAACGCGATTGCCGGCGAGCCGAACGCGATGACCGCGCCGCCAGCCAGCGCGAGCGCGATGCCAAGCGCGAGAACGATGAGCAATGAGCGCGCGCGATTATCGGTCAAATGAAATTCCACTACGTCTCTCCCCAACTCGGACACACCGAAACAACAAGATTAACCGTAAAGCGCGAACAACCCGCCTAGAATCACAAGCAGCACGGTCAGCGCCGAAACAAATATCCCAACCTTCACCGACCACGGATCGAAAATCATTTCGATACGATGCGCGCCCGCGCGCACCGGGACTGCGCGGAAAGCATAGTCCGCGCGCAGGATTGGGGTTTCTACGCCGTCCACGGTTGCGCGCCAGCCGGGATAATAGACCTCGCTCGTCACGAGCAATTCATCCGCCGGCGCGTTCACCGTCATCACGATCCGCTCCGGCGTGCGCGCGTCGAACGCAACCTCTCCGCCGGTTCCGCCGCCGAGCGCAAACGGCGGTGCGTCGGCAACGTACGCGACCGCGCGCGGATCGAATGTATCGCTCTTCATCGCGTCGAGCGTGGCATTATCGTCCGCGACCCGCGCCGCGCCAACCAGCCACGCACGCGGCAGCGCGTTGTTCAATCGCAGCAAGCGCGTGTCGCCGTCTGCCATCACCACGTCCGCGTTCGCAAAGCCCGGTCGGCCGGTAATCACATAGCGCACGTTGAGCAGCGACCACAGTTTCTCCGGCGGGAGATCGAGCAGCGCGTCATAGCGCGCGACGCGCAGCGGGCTGATGCCGCCGATCTCTTCGAGATTGTACGCGATGCCGAAATGCCCCGGTTCTTTGCCCTCGTCCACAACGCGAAAAATATCGTGATCGTTCTGAATCGTTTGGATGAGCGGCGTGACCGGATAGCGCGGATCGGGCGCGGCGTTGTACGCGGCGTTGTTGACGGTGAACAGATCAAGAACAACGAATGCAATTGCCAAGGGCACGAACGTTTGAACGTTCAAACGTTTGAACGTTTGCAGACGCCACGCGACCAGCGCGGTCGCGAGCACGAACAGCAGCACCATCAGTCCGGCACGGTCGGCGAGGAAGGCAAGGCGTCCCGACGCGCGCTGCGCGCCGGCGATGTAGAGCGTGAACATCAGCATCACGCTAATCGTGATTCCCGCCGGCAAGAGCGCCCACGCGCGGCGCGCGCGCTTGGCGTCAAGCATCGGTTGCATCAAATCGCGGAACCCGTAGCCGGCAAGAATCGCCAGCGCGAAACTGACGACGAATGCGAGCCGTTCCTGATCGCGGAACATCGCAAAGCCGGGCGCGACGAGATAGAGCAGCGCGTAGACAAAAACATACGCACCGAACGCGACGAGCAGCGAGCCGAGCGCGAACAGCGCCCAAAATATCTTTTCGCGCGTGCGACGCTCGCGCGAAAAGACCGCGAACAGCGCAAGCCACAGCGGCAGGATGCCGATGTACAGCGGCGATTGGAACGCGGCAGTAAAGCCGGGCAGAATCATTTGCAGCGGATCAATCGTCGGAAAGCCGCTCGATGCCTCCGCCCAGCCGATCGCCGCGCGCGTGGAGACGCTCTGGTACTCCAAAGTCGGAATCCACTGCGCGGCGGCAATGCCGGCGGCAATGACAAGTGAAAATGCAAAAGGCAAAAGTGACAAAACAAAATGCTTCGCCCCTCGCCTCTCGCTTCTCGCCACACGCCACACCCAGTAAACCGCGCACGCGTAGACGACAAACAAGAATGTTTGCGGATGTCCCGCCAGCGCGGCGATGCCGAGCACGACGCCGGCGGCGATGTAGAAAATTGGGACGCGGATAGACGCGGACAAACGCGGATATTTTTTCTCTTCCGCGTCCATCCGCGTTTGTCCGCGTCCAACCGGGTTTTCAATCGCCAAATCCAACAGCAGCAGCGCGAGCGGCAGCCAGGTCGCCGTCTCCAGAATCGCGAGCTGCTGCGGCGGATACGACGTCAGGTAGCCGCCGAACGTGAACGTGACCGCGCTGACCAGAGCGGCAACGCGCGAACCGATCAATCGCCGCGCGAACAAGTACGTGAACGCGCCGGCGAGCATGAAATGAAAGATCGCTTCGATTTCGAGATCGAGCAGCGTAAAGTTCGCGCCGCGCACCGCGACGACGGCGAGCGTCCAAACTAAACCGACCGGATAAAACACCGCGCTCTGCACGTCAGCGAGGAACGGATGCCCGCTGTTGAAATTCTCCGACCACAGCGGCAGCCGTCCCTGCGCGAACGCGCGCGCCTCGTACATTCGGAACGCCCAGAACTGATCGCTGAAATCGCCCGGCGGAAAGATCGCGCGGTCTTCAAGCCGCGGCGTGATGATGCGCCAGAAGAAAAGCAGCACCAGCGCGGCGATAAGCGCGAGCGCGGCGAGGTCGCGTAGTCTAGAGGTTGGAGATTGGAAGTTGGAAGTTGGATCAATCATTGTGTGATGATCACTTGAGTGAGCAGCACAGTGGTGGCGATGCCATCCATCCCGGCGACGAGCGTATACGTGCCCGGCGCGGCATCGACTTTGAGTTCGTGCGCGTCAACGATCAGATCGCCGGCGCGCCACTGGCTCGTCGGAAAAGTCCCCTCCGCGGGCGCGCCGTCCTGCTGCGCCACCGCGCGTCCGTTCGCATCGACCAGATGAACCAGCACATTGTAATCTTGTGCGATGGGCTGGCTCGCGCGCCAGTAGAGCACGACTGTGAATGTGGCGCCGGCGGGAAATTGCAGCGCGCCCGTCGCCTCGCGGACGCGATAACCAAGCAGAACCGCGCTGCCGATATGCGCGTTCACCGGAATCATTTTCGGTGAAAACTCACGCGGCGTCAAGTACAACTGTACGCCAAACTCGGCGACGCGCGTGTCGATTTCGCGGTCGTCCGTGTGCGTCAGATATTTTTCGACAAAGTGATTCGGGTCCCAGAAATCCGGCGCTGCGGGAATGAACCAGATGCGGCGATAGCCCTGGTTCAATTGCTGCAAGGTCTTTTCATCCGCGGCGGTCGGCAAATAATCCTTGGGCACCGTCAGCACCGGCGGCGAGCCGTTTTGATAATAGATCGGCGACATCTCGGTGAAATTCTGAATGACGAGGTCGCCCGGCTGCTGGCGCGCGGTGATGAACTGCGCGAGCGCGCGCCAGTTCGGCGCTTTGGCGTACGCGGGATCGAAATAGTAATTTGCGAGCGCGTACGTAGAGGCGGACAAGAAGAATAGCAACGCCAAGGCAAAAGGCAAGAGACGGATTTTGTAATTTGTAATTTGTAATTTGTAATTGAGTATTGCCGCTAGCCCCACCGCGAACGCAAGGTAGTACGCCGGCGCGATGCCGTTCAGGTAGCGCTCCAAGAACAACGGACGTCCAATCGAGATGACGTAGAGCGCGAGCGTCGGCACGGCGAGCCAGAGAAACAGGAACGCCGCGCGCGAGCGATCCTGCCGCACGAGATAAAGCAGGACCGCCAACACGGCGAGCGCGAGCGGCAGCCACAGAATCGATTTGAACGCGTCTGGGACGGTATCGCTCAGGATGAACGATGCCAGCGTGCGGCTGAACTGATCGAGCAGCGCAACGCTTTGCTGCGCGCTCGCTTCGCCGTAGGTCGTCACGCGATTCGTGCCAAACAAAACCCACGGCGCATACGCCGCGACCAGCACGATCTGCGCGGCGATCCAGCGCGCGAGCGTTTTCCACCGGCGCGCCAGTCCAGCCGATGCGAAGACAAAAACATTGAGCGCGACGAGAACGAACGTATCGTAATAATGCGTGTAGAGACTGGCGAGCGTGGCGAAAATGTAAAATGACAAAGTCCAAATGACAAATGACAAATCCCGTTTTCCAATTCCCAACTTCCAACTTCCAACTTCCAGCCGCCACCATCGCCAAAAGAAAATCAGCGCAAGCAGTGAGAGCGCGGGCCACATCGTATAGTTGCGCACGTCCTGCGAATGCCAAATCTGGTACGGGTTGATCGCAATCAGCGCGGCGGCGAGAATGGCAATCGTGTCACACCTGCCCTGGCGGGCGGTGCCAGGGTTGCGAGGAGCGGAGCGACGAAGCAATCTCCCAGCCGGAATCGGAGATTGCTTCGCGGAGTTTACACTGAGCGGAGCGAACGTGCTCGCAATGACAGTGCCGCCAAACATCTCCCGCGCGAGCCGGTAC
>VFSW01007720.1_pt1 | contig 15559 bp, 13 predicted proteins | sample 5358111 | NCBI WGS metagenome assembly VFSW01 (sample SAMN11554181, study PRJNA540505) | mine drainage metagenome | isolation source: sediment from site ElyBrook_90M | place: USA: Ely Copper Mine, Vershire, VT | collected 2017
CACAGCCTTTGCGGGCAGGAGTGCCCGCGCCACATGGATCAGATATGCTTGCGCGACATCTCCCACGCCTTCGCATATTTCCACGACACATACACCGCGTGATAGCAGTGCAGCAGCAGGCCTTCCCGGCCGTCAAGAAATCCCAGACGGATAAAGTAGTTGTAGATGAATGTGAAGAATGGTCGAAGAATGATGTCTGCAAAGCTGAAGCTCGTGTGGCCTTTCTCGACGGCCAGCTTCGCGCCCAGCGAAGAATAGCGATTCATGTGCCCGATGTAGAGCGTGAGCGTGGGATAGGTATAGTGCACGAGCGCGTTCTTGAACTGCCGCATGGTTTGTGGAACCTCGGGCTTGAGTTCGCAGCGGTCGTGCGGATCGTGTCCGGTGACGAATCCCTGGCCTCGGCGAAACAGGCGCAGTTTGGGATCAGGATAGAAGCCGCCCCGCCGCATCCAGCGACCGAGAAAAAGATTTTTGCGCGGCAGCTTATACCCGCTGACTGCGCGAGGGTCGGCAATCGCCGCTCGAATTTCATCGGCTAGTCCGGGGCTGACTTCTTCGTCAGCATCGAGCAGCAGCACCCAATCTTTCGTACACAACTCGATCGCATACTGTTTCTGCGCGACGTATCCGCGCCAGGGCTCGACGATCACGCGCGCGCCAAACTCCCGCGCGATGTCGCAAGTGCGATCTCTTGAGCCGGAATCAACCAGCACGATTTCATCCGCCCAGCTCACGCTCGCGAGCGTGTGGCCGATGTTGGCCTCCTCGTCCATGGCGACGATGGCGACGGAAAGAGTCATAGGGTGCGGGGCTGAACGCGGTATTGTCTCATGTTAGTCGCGGGTCGTGAGCTTCGAGTCGCGAGTGGTTCAGTTTTGGCCCCACGCTCACTGCTCATCGCTCAGTCTGAGTGACCAGCGTATTTGTGCCAGCAGAAAAACAATCAGTACCAGCAACTCTGGTTCCATCGGATGGCGATACCGTGCATGCGGATAGACGAAGTAATAGACCGTCGGGTAAGTCAGCACCAATCCCGCGAAAAGCCATGCCCCGGGCTGCTTTTGCCGCAGTGACCGCCCGAGTCCCCATAACGCGAGGACAGAGGTCGCCAGGAATGCCGAACTGCGAAAGTCGATCCAACTCGTGCTATTGGTCGGGCGCGGCACGCCATTCCAGAAGTAGAAGAAGCGCTTCAAGCTGATCACGGCAAACCGCCCTGGATTTGCCCGTACCCACTCGAACGCGAAACGCTTGCACTCGGCGGCATATCCCAATTCGCCCAGGCGCTGATATTTTTCCAGTTCCAGCTTGTTCAGGTTAGGCTGGAAGTACGGCATGAGCATGCCGGCAGCCGACGGACCAAGGCCCAGGCGGAATTGCAATCCGAAATCGTTGCGGATGAAGACGAAGCGGCCGAAGGTTGCGTAATTGCGAATGAGCCAGGGCGAAAGAACGAGAAAGAATGTCAGCGATGCGAGGACGACTCCGCTAAGCGAGGGAATACCGTGCTTATGACGCTGGCGCCATATCCACAATCCGCAGAAGGGAAGAAATGCCAGCATGGTGGGATTGGCCAGCGCGCCGATCCCGAACAAAGCGCCGAATAGAATCCATCCTCGTAGCCCCGACCACTCCTGCAATTCCAGCGCGACCCAGAAAATACATGCCAGCACAAGAGGCGTGAACGTCGTATCCCAAATCCAGTGGATGGACCAATACCACACGTAGGGATTCAGCGCCCAGCCGAAGGCCGACCAGAGCGCTACACGGCCACCGAACGTGCGCTCAGCAATCCGGTAAATCGGAATTGTCGTAAAGATCGAGAATACGCAGTTGATGGTCTGCATAATCCAAGCCGAGGCCAGAGTGTAGATTCCGAAGATTTTGAAGACGCCACCGATGAGAAACGGGTAAAGCGGTGGCTCCCAAGCCGACGGCCCGGTATTTCCTTCGTAGGGATTGGCAAAGCCATGGCCTTGCGCGATCGAGCGCCCGATGCGACCCATCTCGAAGCCGAAGCCGAAGTGGTCGTCTTCGGTTCGCATGCGGTATTCATGGAGAATTCCGATCGACGCGATTTGCAGCACGAACGAAAGCGGCAGCAGCCATAGAAAAAATCGGGGAAGCGCTGTCCGCGCGGGTCGTTCCATTTCGAGCGTAGTGTATCAGGGGCCCGCATTCGCTGGCGCTGACCACGGAGTCACAGAGATATGGAGAATAGCTACTTTTTTGTGACTCCGTGTCTCAGCCAACTCGAGAGCGTTACATTTGCCCGCCCGGCGGGGCTGTTGAACTCGGCTGTGCCGGTGGCTGCGCGTCCTGTCGTGGTGCCACGTAGGGCACGCTTGGCAGGTGCGAAACGCGTCCGCTGGTGGCATCGGCGACGTCGATGTGCGCATGGTCCAGCAGGAGGCCGGTGGCCCGATCGAGTTCGATGCGCGATTTCTCATATGCGGCTTTGGCCGAAACCAGGTTCGACTCGCCCGTGGTCAGCGTCGCGGCGTCCTGCAAGATGGTGACTTGCGTGGTCAGGCCGACCTTCAACTTTTCCTGATCGGCATTGAGGGTCTGCCGCGCCAAGTCAACCGCCGACTGCGCGGCTTGCACGGCGACGCGATTCTGCTTTACGTCAAACTGCGCGTTGCGCACTTCGATACGCACCTGATTTTCCAGTTGCTTCTCGCGCACTTCCGCTTGCCGATATTCCAGTTCAGCACGCACCTGATTCGACTGCGCCAGCCGGTTGCGGAGCGGGATCGACAGGGTGAGGCCCACGCCCTTGTCCGGTGCCGTGGAATTCACAAGCTGGTTGAGCGTTCCCCCATAATTGACTGAATTCGTTGCAGTAAATGGTGGCGGAAGTTTGGCGATGCTGGAGCATGATTGGGTGCCAAAGGAGCACTGCGGGTTCACGGTTCCCCCCACCCCCGAACCGCCGTAGTAAGCGAATGCGTCGAGGGTCGGCAATAGAGCATTGCGAACCGCTTTGCTGTTGATGTCCCGCGAGTTCAGATCAATCCGTGATTCCACCAACTCCGCGCGATGGAGCAGCGCGTCGTTGATCATATCTTGAATCGGCACTGCCGGTTCCTGTTGCGGAAGTTGCATACCCGATGTGGGAATCACGTCTGCTTCGGCGAGTACCGGATCTTCGATGCTGCGGCTGAGCGCATTCTTCACCAGCAACTGCTGCAACTGCAGGTTGTTCTGTGCCACGATCAGATTCTGCTGATCGGTTGCCAGTATGCTCTCGGCGCTGACCACCTGAATCCGGGGTACGGTCCCAACCTGTGCCTGGTGTTTGGTGTCATCGAGAGCCTTCTGCGCGTAGGTCAGCGACTCCTGCTGCACCCGCATGTTCTCGTAGGCATAAACCAGATCCCAATACATGTTCTCAATCTGGTCGACGGTGGTAATGATCTGAAGACGAAACGCCACGTCGGAGATTTCGCGGTTGTTCTTGGCAATGCGGATGAAGCGCGTGTTCGCCAACGAGCCGAAGCCCTGCAACAGGTTCTGCGTCACCCTGAACTGAAAATTTGATACCAGTTGCGGAGCGATCAGCGTGGTGGTGTTGTTGGTCGTAACGTGAGTATTGTTGAAGCCGACTGACAATGCTGTTCCCCACTGGAATCCCTGGGTGTAGGCAAAGTCAGCCGTGTAAGTGTTCTGCGCCAAGATCGGCACCGGGCTGAACGGGCTTGTGGATTCGGTTTCATTCTTGTCGAGCTGCAAAGTGCCTGTGAGCAGCGGGTCGAAGCTGGTGATGGGCGAGCCGATGCCGAGCGTAGACTCGGCGAGGCCGTTGGTGCCGGCGCCGGCGCCGCCGGCAGCCACTGTCGTTCCTCCAGTGCCGGAACCGACGGTGCCGCCCAGTCCGCCAACACCGCCGCCCGGCGTGTTCTGCACGATGCCGGTATTGACCCCCAGAATGCTTGCGCCTGATTTCGCCCGTAACAGATCAGCTGCGGCGATGTCGAGGTTGTAGCGGGCGATGTCTAAATCGAGATTGTTTTCGAGCGCGAGAGCGACCGCATCGTCGATAGAAAGATAGATTTTGCCGTCATGCATGAGGGAATCGATCCGCGGCGAGTTGCCCCAAGTCGGCTGGGCTAGATCACGGGCAGTGTAGGGCCCGAGCACGTTGGGAAAGGCTGAACGCGGCCGGGAGTAGTCCTCCAAGTGTAACGTCTGCGGCGCTGCCGGAGCAGGAGCGGAAGGGACCTGCTGGGCCGATACTAACGCGGAAAAGACCAGAAGGCTGAGCAGTGGAAGCATCGTCTGGACAGGCTTGTTCAAACGCGGCATAAGCATGATTGTTCTCCTTGCATGAGAGCGGAAGTGCATTTGTTCTTCGTCAGATAATTGGAATTGGATGCAGCACGCTACGATGCGTAGCTTCATCTTAGCGGGAGAAGTTTCGAGGAAGGACTGGGGGTTTGTAAAGAATTGTGAGGATTGTTGTGGCGCCGGCCACTCCTGCCCGCCGTTGCCGGGGACCAAGGCCAACAATGGCGCGGGCAGGAGTGCCCGCGCCACATTGAGGATCGCCCGCGTTCCACTCCGGCTTTATTGCGCTGGTGTCACATCCTTACGCGGAGCGACATAAGGTACATTGGGCATGCGCGTCACTTGTCCCTTGGCGGCGTCGTCGATGCTGATGCCTTCGTGATCGAGTAACGTGCCGACGGCGCGGTCGAGTTCGATGCGTGATTTTTCATACGCCGCCATAGCCGACAGCAGGGTGGATTCCGCAGTCGCCAGTGCACTGCGGTTCTGCAACACTAACGTCGTGGTCGAAGTGCCGAACTGATATTTCTTTTGCTCGGCATCGAGCGACTGCTTGGCATAATCCACCGCGGCTTGCGCGGACGCTACGCTGGCGCGGTTCTGCTCCACGCCGAACTGAGCGTTGCGGACTTCTATGCTGATGCGGTTTTCGGTCTGCTGCAGCGCCATCTGCAACTGCCGGTATTCCAGTTCCGAGCGGATCTGTACTGCCTGTGCGGCGCGATTGCGCAGCGGGATATTGAGCTGCACGCCGACGCCTTTATCCGAGGCCGTCGAGTCGACGAGTTGATTGAGCGTGCTGCCATATCCTACAGACTGAGTCGGCGTGGGAGAACAACCAAATATGTTCCCATTATTCGAGCAGAGATTTGTGGGATTTTGCGAACCGCCCAATCCGTAGCCACCGTAGTAAGCATACAGATCAAGAGTCGGCAAAAGAGCGCTTCGGACCGACTTGTTGCTAGCCTCCTGGCTGTTGAGTTGAATGCGTGACTCTACCAGCTCCGGCCGGTGCCGCAGAGCGTCATTCACCATGTCCTCGATGGGTTGAATCTGCTCGTTCTCGGGAAGCACCATTGTCGAAGTTGGAATGACTTCTGCATTGGCAAGCATTGAGTCGTGAAGAGTCCGGCTGAGGGCATTCTTCATGAGCAGCTGTTGAAGTTGAAGGTTCGTCTTGGCCACGGTAAGCGCCTGCTGATCGGCTGCAACTGTACTCAGCGCGCGAACCGACTCGATGGGTGCCAGGCTGCCGATTTCGACTTGCTTTTTCGTGTCGGACAAGGTCCTCTCAGAGAACGATAGCGATTCTTGTTTCACACGCACGTTCTCGTAAGCATAAACGAGATCCCAGTACATGTTCTCGATCTGATCGACAGTCGTGATGGTCTGCAGGCGGAAGGCAACGTCGGACAACTCACGGTTGTTTTTGGCAATGTGAATGAACCGATTGTTTGCGGCGAAACCGAAACCTTGCAGCAAATGCTGCGTGACTTGGAACCTGAAGTTGGAGTTGAGCTGCGGACTTAATGGTGAAAATGGTGCGTCTCCAAGAGTCGTCCGAGTATTGTTGAAACCCACATTCAGATTGGTTCCCCACTGAAAGCCTTGCGTGTAGGCAAAGTTAGCTGTGGTGGTGTTCTGTGCAGATGCCGGGCTAAACGTACTGCTCGGCAGAATGTGGAAACGATCACTTTGCAAGGTCCCGGTCAACACAGGGTCGAAGCTGGTGATAAACGGACCGAACAGCCCACCGGCGGTCGAACCGACAAGACCGCCAGCACCCGCGCCGGCACCGCCGGCGCCGAGAGTGGTGCCGCCTGTTCCTGAACCGACTTGCGTTCCGATTCCGCCTACACCACCACCGGGAGTGTTCTGCACGATGCCTGAGTTGACGCCTAGGATCTGAGCGCCAGCTTTGGCCCGCAGCACATCGGTGTCAGCGATATTGAGGTTGTAGCGCGCGATCGCAATGTCAAGGTTATTCTCAAGAGCCAGCGCAATCGCGTCGTCGAGTGACAGATATAGCTTGCCATCGTGCATGATGGTGTCAATCCGTGCCGTATTGGAAAGGTTCGGCGGGGCCAAATGACGCGCCGTATACGGGCCAATCGGATTCGGAAAATGCGACACCGGTTGGGCATAGTTCAACTCCGGCAAAGGCTTGTTCGATTGCGGAGCGGGAGACGGCGGTGCTTGCTGCGCCGAACTCGCCAGCGTCAAGGTTACAAAAAGACCTGCCACGGCCAGGCCGTGAATCGAAGGGAAAGGTGCAAATGACATTTACTCTTCTCCGTCACTACTTCCATTGCTTAAATTTAGAAACCACCGTCCCGGCTTCGGGTTACGCCCTGCGTATTCCTAAAAAGACCGACTCACAGTTTTGTTACGCAGAACAGCAGAGAAAGGTTCCCGAAAGCTAGACATATACATCTGCTGAGCCCTGCATTCGGCCCAGCGTTCTCTCAGTCGCCGTGTGAATCTATGGGAAACTTTCCAGTATAGCCGACTGGTGACGCCAGAACTCCGCCTGCAACACATTCCTGCTGCAAGAAAACTGTTACATTGCTGACCAGGGTAAGACCTTTTGGAACACTTGGATGATGCCAACTGGCTGCAAGACTCGAAAGATTGGCCCGGAAAGAACCATCGGCAGAAACGCGACCACATGCGTAATCTCAAACTGATCCTCGCCTACGACGGCGCCGATTTTTCCGGCTGGCAGGTGCAGCCAGACCCACCTACCGTGCAAGGCACACTGGCCTCAGCGATTGGACGGATCACCGGCGAAAAGGTATTGCCGCAAGGTTCGGGTCGCACCGATGCGGGAGTGCATGCTCTGGCGCAGGTGGTGACATTTGTCACGGAGTCGTCCGTCCCCACCGCGAATTTTGTGAAAGCGCTGAACGATCTTCTGCCCGCATCGATTCGCGTGGTCGAAGTCAGCGACGCTCCGCCGGATTTTCATGCGCGCCGCTGCGCCCGGGCCAAGACCTACCGTTACCGCATTTTTCGAGACGCCATCTGCCCGCCGTTTCTGGCGCGGTATGTGTGGCACTACCCCTATCCGCAGGATGAGGCGAAGATGGCGAGCGCCGCCGGTTTGGTGGTCGGCAGGCATGACTTTACTTCGTTCGCCGCGGTCGACCCGGAGCGCGGACGTGCGGATGACGAGGAGATCAGGTCCAACGTGCGGGAGATTTTTTCTTCGTCCTGGCAGCGGCAAGACTCCGAGTTCATCTATACCGTGCGCGGCTCGGGATTTCTGCACCACATGGTGCGCAATCTGGTCGGTACGTTCATCCTGGTCGGGAAGGGCACGCTGGCGCCGGAAGACATCACGCGGATTCTGGAAGCGCGCTCTCGTTCCGCGGCGGGTCCGACCGCCCCTGCCAGCGGCTTGTACCTGGTGAACGTGGAGTATTAGCGCGCGCGAACTGCTGTGACGGTGGATATAGCGATCGACGCGGGCGCAGATTATCATTTCGACCATGGCTACCGATCTCCAAATCGTCGCGCGCAAAATTGCGTCTCTAAATCCCGCTACCGGCGAGACCTTGCGCGAACTCGATTGCGCCTCAGAATCGGATGTACTGTCCGCGGTTTCGCGAGCCCGTGCTGCGCAGCCTCAGTGGGCGGAATTCGGCCTGCGCCGCCGGATCGAGGTGCTGCGCGAATTTCAGGCGCGGCTGTTCGAGAGAAAATCGGAAGTGGCGGCTGCCATCACGCGTGAAGCTGGCAAGCCGGTCGTCGAGTCTCTGGTCACGGAAGTTCTGGTTGTGCTCGACGCCGCGCAGTTTTTGATTGACAACGCTTTCAGTCTGCTGCGCGATGAGCCGGTGCCACATGCCAACATCGTCACCAAGATGAAGAAGGGTGCGCTGGTTCGCGAGCCGCACGGAGTGATCGGGATCATTTCGCCCTGGAATTATCCATTCTCCATCCCGGCGACGGAAACGCTCGCTGCGCTGGTTGCAGGCAACGCCGTCGTGCTTAAACCGTCGGAGTTCACTCCGCTAGTCGCGCTCGAACTGGCATCGCTCCTTCATTCAGCCGGTGTTCCGAAGGACGTGATGCAGGTCGTCATCGGCGAAGGCCCGGCAGGTGCCGCGCTGGTGGAGTCGCCGATCGACAAACTGGTCTTCACCGGCAGTGTCACCACCGGCAAACGGATTGCGGCTTCTGCCGCTGCTCGCTTGCTTCCAGTCGTTCTCGAACTGGGAGGCAAGGATCCCATGCTAGTGCTCGATGACGCTGATGTAGACGTTGCTTCGAGCGCCGCGGTCTGGGGCGCATTCGTCAATGCGGGTCAGGCCTGTCTGTCGGTCGAGCGCTGCTATGTGCATCACCGCCTGTTCGAACCGTTCGCCGAAGCCTGCGCCGAAAAAACAAAGCAGCTGCGCGTGGGCAATGGCATGGATTCTCATACCGACGTTGGGCCGATGATCCGCGAACGCCAGGTCAAGATTGTCGACGCGCATGTGGAAGATGCTCGCGCTCGCGGAGCGCGTGTGTTAGCGGGAGGTCACAGCCTGTCCGCACTCGGGCCGAACTTCTACGCTCCAACCGTGCTCGCCGACGTCCGGCAAGACATGCGCATCATGCGTGAAGAAACCTTTGGGCCGGTGCTGCCCATCATGTCGTGCGCGGACGATGACGAAGCTGTGCGGCTGGCCAACGATTCTGAATATGGCCTGGCTGCCAGCATCTGGACGCGCGACCCCAAGCGCGGCGAGCGATTGGCGCGCCGCATTCACGCCGGTACGGTCATGGTGAATGATGTGATTTCGTGTTTCGGCATCAGCGAAGCTCCGCATGGCGGAGTGAAAGCCAGCGGCGTGGGCCGCACGCATGGTCGCTTCGGCCTGGACGAAATGGTGCGTGTGAAATATCTCGACACCGATCGCCTGCCCGGCATGAAAAAACTCTGGTGGCACGGTTATGGAGAAAGCTTCCGCCGTCAGATGGAAGGTTTTTTAGATATGCGGTTCGGTCGCGCGCTCACCACGCGCCTGAGTGGTGCACTGCGCGCCGCGGGAATCGTCCGCCGCAAGCAGTTGTAGGCTGACCTTGACTAAAGATTAAAAGGTATCCTGGCGTGCCCCGCTTCTCGCCGCCTTTGCGAGAAGTGGGAATCATTGAATCGGAATCACTCGTCAAACCGGTCGCCCCGGCTCGGCGGATGTGAAATCACCAGAAACCGTGCCGCTTCCGGCGAGGGATTCCGTATCTGATGCTTCATTCCCGGCAGGACGCGAATGCCGCTGCCTGCCGCTACCAGCGTCTTTTCTCCGTCGATCTCCATCAAAATTTCGCCCGACAAAATAAAGAAGAACTGCTGCGCCTTGGAGTGATGATGACGCCCCTCGGCTGCCCCCGGCGGCATGCCCTCCTCGATCACCGTCAGGTGCGGATCTTTCACCAGATACCAGGCGTCGCAATCGACGCCCCATCGATAATGCTCGGCGTTGCCTCGATTCACCGCGTTGGGCCGGGTTGCGTCGTCAGCCATGCTTTTCGTTCCCTCAATCTTCAGTGTAATCTGTTGCGCGGAGCTTGGAAAAATGACGCAGCCATCCGATCCAAAACTGGAATTATTTCGCCATACGCTGGCGACCCTCGCCTACCGCGGCGGAAAAGCCATTCGCAATGCCCCGGCAGGGTTTGCCGATTTCAGAGCCGGCGAAGGTGTGCGCACGCCGGGACAGATTCTGGCCCATATGGCCGATTTGTTCGACTGGGCCCTTTCGATCGCTAAGGGACAGCAGGCCTGGAACAATTCCACGCCGCTACCGTGGGAGCAGGAGAGCGAACGATTTTTCGCGTCGCTGAAAAGGTTCGATGACTATCTGGCATCGGGCCAGCCGGTGAATGAGGCGCCTGAAAAACTGTTTCAAGGCCCAGTGGCCGACGCGCTCTGTCATGTCGGCCAGATCGCCGTGCTGCGCCGCTTGGCCGCGGCGCCCATCAAGGGCGAGAATTATCACAAGGCGAAGATCGCGGCAGGCCGGGTGGGTGCGGGTCAGGCTGCGCCCAAGCTCGAATTCTGATCTTGGGTGGCACGATGCCTCAGTCCTGCATGACGGTCGCCCACTCCCGCGCCTATTCCGACGGATTGCGAAGGTAAAAGCTCCTCTCCACCTGGTGAAGGAGACTTTTAGCCCTCGGACTGATGCTGCGCGAGATTGTTCGAGCGAACTGCTCGTCCCCAGCAATCACCTCTAAGAGACTTGTCATCAGAACTTCCCTGGTTAAGGACCCCTTGCTGTCCGCAAGTTCGTCGATGAATCGTGCGACAGATTGAATGAACTGGGAATTACCTGCCCTCTCACGCACAATTTCAGCGAAGCGGTCGTACACGAGGAATGGATCCTCAAAAGAGTCTTCGTCCGCACAAACGCGATCACGCACTGTCGGGAACCTCGTCAATAGTAGGGAGACCAGTTCGCGCGGCGTCATCGTGGGCACCAGAATAAAATCAACTTTGTTCTGCTCAGACATGCGGAATCAGCAACTCCTCTTGTAACCGCTATCAAAGTCTAGCCAAAGGTTTGTGAACCAAGCCTAAGGTTACTTCCCGCGATTCCGATACAGCGACGCATCCACTTGCTGTGTCATCGCGTCTACGTTCAAAGCGACTCCTAGAAATGTCGCGATCTGATCACCTAACTCGCGCGGCTTGGCCAGCGCATCGTGATAGGGAACGCGCAATCCTTTGACGTAATTCTTTCCCTCCATCCACGCATAAACTTCGCGAAGATGCTTTTCGAACGCTGCCGACATGATTGCCGGATTCGCGCCCTCCTTGTACGTGCCGCGCCGCTTCATCATCTGATCCTGCGACGCCAAAACCTCGGGCAAAGGTCGCTGCATGAAAATCACGCGGTACTCGTGCCCTGCGGGTAGTGACAGGAGAAGCCGTGAAATGACCTTTACGACTTTGCCTTCGCCCTCGGCAATGCAACCGGGATCCTGCGGTAGCGTCTTGATCCTCTCCCATTCCAGGTATCCGCGCGGATTGTCGTCGTCGGCTTTGCGCTCGCCATCGGCGAGAGGCGTCATTCCCCCCGCAACCAGCATTTGCATCATGAGCGATGTGCCAGAGCGGGGAAGTCCGGAAACAATGGTGATCATGAAGTTGATCGTAACATCCATGTAAGGACCAACTCATGCAGGGACAGCCGTTCTCGAAAGCCTGTCCTGAGCGAGCGAAGCGAGTCGAATGGGTCCATCGAGCGAAGCTCGACTGCGTTCCAAACTCGATTTCGGCTACAATGACGCCATCCGGCGGCTGTTGCCGCTCGAAACAGGAGCACGTCCTTTGGCGACCAGCGAAGTGTCCACGTCCGGCTCGCAGAATCTTCCGCAGCTTCCGAATCACAAACTCAAGATCAAGAAACTGGGCCAGCGCGCCTGCAACGAAAAAGACGCGAAAGGGAAATTTTGCGGCGGACACTTAAAGTTGTGGGCCTACTCGGTCGACGCGGTCGAACGCGAATGCGGTGATGTTGCGAAGGCCTTCGGTCCAAACGCGGAAATCTATCGCTGCGAGAATTGCAAGGCCTTGTATCTGCCCACGCCGGGGGAAAAGAAAATCAACGTCGCCGGCACGGGTATGATTTCTGTCTTCGGCCTGACACTGCCGCCGAAAGAGAAATAGCTACTAGCTTCTAGCCGCTAGCTTGCAAGTACTTGGATGACAGACCTGGGGATCAATCAGAAACTGGTTGTTGGGTTCCTCTGGGCATCAGTTGGTTACAGATCTCAGCTAGGAGCTAGCAGCTAGTAGCTTTTTCCATGAACACCTCCGACCTCATCTACGACTGGAACCAGAATTTCCCTCCGGGGCTCAAGCCGCCCGGCCCGATTCTGCTCAATGACGAAAGCTTGCGCGACGGCTTGCAGTCGCCGTCGGTGCGCGATCCTTCGATCCCCGAGAAGATCGAAATCCTGCACCTGATGGAAGCGCTCGGTATCAACTCGCTCGACCTTGGCTTGCCCGGCGCCGGGCCGAGAGCCGTTGAAGCCGTTACGGCGTTAGCGCGTGAGATCGTGGCGAACAAGATGAAGATTCGCGCCAACTGCGCGGCGCGCACGCACGAAAACGACATCCGCCCCATAGCCGAGATCACGCAGAAAACCGGCCTGCCCATCGAAGCCGCAACCTTCATCGGATCAAGCCCGATCCGCCGTTTCACCGAAGGTTGGACCGACGACTTCCTTCTTCACACCACGGAAAAGGCCATCAAATATGCGGTTTCGCTCGGTCTCGACTCGATGTATGTCACCGAGGATACGAGCCGATGCGACCCTGAGACGGTCAAGCGCCTTTACTCCACAGCGATTTCGTGTGGCGCCCGCGCCGTCTGTATCTGCGACACGGCCGGTCACGCCACGCCGATGGGCGTGCTGGCGCTGGTGCGCTTTGTCATCAACGAAGTAGTTAAACCTTCCGGCGAAAAAGTTCGCGTGGATTGGCACGGCCACAGCGACCGTGGCTTGGCCATCGCCAATTCGATGGCGGCGATTGTCGCCGGTGCGAATTCCGTTCACGGATGCGCGATCGGCCTGGGCGAGCGCGTCGGCAATACGCAGATCGATCAGATGCTGGTGAATCTGAAGTTGATGGGGATCGCGCCATGGGACCAGCAGGACCTCACGAAGCTCAAGCATTATTGCGAAGCGGTCTCGCGCGCGACGCAAGTTCCAATTCCGAAGAATTATCCGGTCGTCGGCGATGACGCGTTCCGCACCGCGACCGGCGTGCATGCGGCGGCGATCATCAAGGCTTATCACAAGAACGACATTATCCTGGCGAACACCGTCTATTCGGGCGTGCCCTCACACGTCTTCGGCCTCAGCCAGCTCATCGCCGTCGGGCCCATGCGCGGCAAATCAAATGTGCTGTTCTGGCTGGAGCGACACGGCATTCCGCCGAGCGATGAAGTCGTCGATCGGATATTCTCGCGCGCTAAGCAAAGCGATCACACGCTGTCGGAAGCAGAGATTCTGGAGTGCGTAGAGTCCGAAAAAAACAACGTAAATCTGTCTTCCTGAGCGCAGCAGCGTCTTCGCGAAGCGAAGGCGCTGAGGAGTCGAAGGATCCCTATGGCACCGATGCAGCCGGCGGCCTGTAAAGGAATTTCCGCCGCGCCGTTGTAAACTGACTCCCCATGAGCGCGAATCCACTTCACCACGCGATCCTCGGAGCCGGCGGCATTGGCGGACTAATCGGCGCGTCCCTCGCGCATTCTGGCGCGCATGTCACACTGATCCTCAAACCCTCATCGCTTCCGACCTATCCCGAGCAGCTTCGGCTCGAAAGCCCCTTCGGAAATTTCGCCGTCCCAGTCAGCCGTGCTGCGGAAGTGCCTGCGTGCGACGTACTCTGGCTCGCGACCAAAGCTACGCAACTCGAATCCGCGCTTGGCGCACTGAAACATCCTCAGCAAGTCCGAGCGATTGTCCCGCTCCTCAATGGAGTCGATCACATCGCCTGGCTGCGCGCGAAATACGGCGCCGAAAAAATCATCCCCGCCACAATAGCAGTCGAATCCGAGCGCGTCGCTCCCGGACACATCATTCATCGCTCATCCTTCGCGCGATTGAGTGTGCTCTCGACCGGACGCCCGCTGCTCGGCGACACTCTCGACCAACTTTCTCGCCTGGGCTTCGAGTGCCGCTTCGTCGACGATGAACCTACCCTGATGTGGAGCAAACTCGTCTTCCTTGCTGCCTTCGCTCTCACGACAACTGCGTCTGGCCTTGGCACGGCCGGGATTCTAAGTGATCCAAAGTGGCGCGACCTGGGCTTTGGAGTGATCCGGGAAGCATGTGCCGTAGGTATAGCCGAAGGCGCGAAGCTCGACCCCAACGTCGTCATCGCTGGCGTGATGAAAATGCCCGGCAACATGCGCAGCTCCATGCAGAAAGATGTCGAGCAGGGAAATCCGCCGGAACTCGATGCCATCGCGGGGCCGATCCTGCGCGGCGCCCAGAAGCACGGCATCGAAATCCCCGCGACGAAAACGCTGGGCACCATGGTTGAGCAGAAGGTGACCTAGTGCGAACCTGACCATCGGCCCTCGGTACACTGCCGGAGTCTCCCCTCTAGCCAATCCCCAGGCCTTTGCCTACGTTGTAAACTGAGCCAATACTTCCTATGACTCCCTCGCGCGCGGACATGCCGGAGATTGCTCCTGTTCTGCAGCAGGAGGTCGCGCGTCTCACCGCGTCACCGGAAGTCCGTTCCGCCTTCAACTGGTTTCGCGCCCATGAGCCGCAAATCGCGCAATGGCAAATGGAAATGGCGCGCATCCCCGCGCCACCGTTTGGCGAATCCGCTCGCGCCGACTGGCTGGCCGAGCGCTTTCGTGAAGTCGGGCTCGATGACGTTCGCATTGACGACGTGGGCAACGTCTTCGGAACACATCCGGGTTTTGGACGCCGCCACGTCGCGCTCAGCGCGCATATTGACACGGTGTTCCCCGCGAACACACCTCTGAATATCCGCCAGCAGGGAAGCAAGATGTACGGCCCGGGAGTCTCCGACAATGGAGCCGGTGTTGTCGCGATGCTGGGCATTGCGTCCATGCTGCGAGCTGTGCGAGTCCGCCACGCCATGCCCTTCGTGTTCATCGGTAATGTGGGTGAAGAAGGGGAGGGCGATCTGCGCGGCATGCGGCACATTTTTTCGACGCCGCGCTGGAAGGATTCGATCGCGCACAGCCTGGTGCTCGATGGCGCCGGCGCCGATACGATCGTGGCCGAAGCACTGGGTAGCCGCCGTTTTGAAGTGATCGTGCGCGGCCCTGGCGGCCACTCCTGGAGCGACTTCGGCGCGCCTAACCCCCTCGTGATTCTGGCCAAGGCTATCGAAACATTTACTGCCAACCCGGTCCCCAATGTTCCCAAGACCACGTTCAACATCGGCGTGATTCGCGGCGGCACTTCCGTCAATTCGATTCCAGAATCCGCATCGATGAAGGTCGATATACGTTCCACCTCCATGGCGGAAATGGAGCGGCTGGAACAGGCCATGCGCCTGGCGTTGAATCGCGCGGTGGAAGAAGAGCGGTTGATGGCCGAGATGCGGTCTGCGGCGCAGAAGCGGCCCGCCGGAGTCAGTTGCGAAGTGGTGGTGATCGGCAACCGTCCGGCCGGCGAACTGCAGCCCGGGGCGCGCATTCTGCAGGTGATTCGCGCAGTGGATGCACAACTGGTGAATACCGCCCAGGTACAGCGCGCTGCGACCGACGCCAACATT
>VFSW01007721.1_pt1 | contig 15558 bp, 17 predicted proteins | sample 5358111 | NCBI WGS metagenome assembly VFSW01 (sample SAMN11554181, study PRJNA540505) | mine drainage metagenome | isolation source: sediment from site ElyBrook_90M | place: USA: Ely Copper Mine, Vershire, VT | collected 2017
CCTTATGGCGACTACGCTCAAACTGAGTTAGCACCGACTGTAAGCCTGCTGGCGAACCGTGCAGCAGCATTCAATCGCTACATGCTCTGTGTTGGGAGCAGACCCGGCGCGCGTTGGTGCTCGTGTTTGTTTCTGGGGGGACACTAGGGGCTGTTGACATTCAATATTTTACGGTTGGGGGCTGTTAAGGAAACTCTGCAAAACTTGTAAACGCGGCTCGGTGGTGATTCGTTAAACCGAGAGGCGGATTACCGAGGCGGATACGATGAAACAAATGACGCTTGCGACAAGAGGGTTCGAGAAACACGGCAAGGCGACACGGCGCGCCCAATTTCTGGCGGATATGAACCGGGTGGTGCCATGGGCGCAGCTGTGCATGCTGATTGAGCCGTTCTACAGCAAGGGCACGACGGGTCGCCCTCCGGTAGGCGTGGAACGCATGCTTCGAATCTACTTCTTGCAGAACTGGTTCAATTTGTCGGATCCGGCGGTGGAAGAAGCACTGTACGACGTGATCTCGATGCGCGAGTTCGTGGGCATAGACCTCGGCAGTGAGCCCGCACCGGATGAGACGACGATCCTGCGCTTTCGGCATCTTCTGGAGAAGCACAGCTTGGGTAGGCGCTTGTTCGAGGAAGTCGGCCGGCACCTGCAAGCGCAAGGTATGAAGCTTTCCACAGGTACGATTGTGGATGCCACGATCATCAGCGCTCCAGGCTCGACCAAGAACAAGGCTGGAGAGCGTGATCCCGAAATGAAGCCCAGCAAGAAGGGCAACCAGTGGTACTTCGGAATGAAGGCGCATATCGGCACCGATAGCAAGACCAAGCTGATCCACTCGGTGTCGGTAACCAGCGCTAATGTACACGATAGTCAGCAACTGCCCCAGCTTCTGCACGGCAAAGAGCGACGCGTCTACGGTGACGCTGCCTATACCGGCCAGACGCAGATTCTGCGAACGATTGCTCCGAAGGCGCGCGACTTTACCAATGAAAAGGGGCGTGCCAACTGCCAACTGACCGAAGTGCAACGCTCGAAGAATCGCACCAAGTCCAGGGTGCGCGCCAAGGTCGAGCATGCGTTTGGCGTAATCAAACGAATATTCGGCTTTGCCAAAGTGCGCTACCGTGGAATCGCGAAGAATGCCAACCGCGTGTTCGTCACCGCTGCGCTGGCTAATCTCTACCTTGCACGACGACACTTGATCAGATTGCCACAGGGAAGATGCGCCTGATGAATGCAAAAAGGACTGAACGAGGGGCCCGCGCGATCGCCAATCACACAAAATTTCAACTTCAGGTCGAAACATCATTGCCACTTCAACCTGAACTCGCAAATTTCAGCCATTTTGCAGACCTTCCTTAACTCTGCCCGAAATCTGTTTACTTCCTGATATTTGCGGGAGGTCAGGATGGTTGGTCGATGGTTGCGTGATGACCAGTGGCAGCACTTGGAGTCGATGTTGCCCGGTAAAGCGAGCGACCCGGGGCGTACGGGCGAGGACAACCGCATCATGGTCTAACGGTACGCCTCTCGGTGTTCCATTCTTGGTCCGGTTCGGCCAGGCGGTCTGACGGCCCAAATTCAATGTGCGTGCGCTACTTAGGCGGCTCCATCCCTGCCGCAGCCACACCCGACCGCCGGTCCCAATCGCGTAATGCGCAATTGTGTGCATTGTTCACGTATTTGACAGTCTTTCACATTGGCCGGAGTGATTTCCTGCTAGATTTTTATTCATGCAAACGCAAATGAATGCTCGCCTCAATGAAATGGTCTACGCCTTGCCATTCCCGGCACCCAACCCGCATTCCGATCCCACGCAAACGGTGGACCTGCGGGACCCGGACGCCGTAACGATGGCTATCGACGTAATCATGCACGATCAGTTCGGCCCTGGTTACGGCTTACCCTTGCTGGAGCAGGGAATTACGGACCTGGCCCGAGCCTTTCGCGGCGACTACCCGGGTCTGCTGCGTTGCGATTCCCACTACCACGATCTGCGCCACGCCTTCGACAGCGGGCTGGCCATGGCCCGCCTGATCCGCGGGCAAGCCATCGCCACGCCGCGGCAGGCGCCTGAGCGCATCAACAGCGAACATGCACTGCTTGGTATCCTGCTTGCCCTCTACCACGATATCGGGCTCCTGCGGCGCAGGGATGAGGCGCACCTGCAAGGCGCCCAACTGACGCCGATACACGAGGCGCGCGGGGTAGAGTTCATGCGCGACTATCTCAGCCGGACGCCGCTTGCCCGTTTGGCGGCGAAGGCGGAACTTATCATGATCACACGCCTCGACTGGCACATGCCGCCGGACATGCCATTGCTGGATCGCGCCATTGCCAGCCTGCTTGGCACCGCAGACATCATGAGCCAGATGGCGGACCGCGCCTATTTGGAAAAATGCCGCGATTTCCTGTTCGCTGAATTCTGTGCGTGCGGCCTGGCGGGCGCTCCCGGGCTGCCATACCCCACTCCGAAAATTCTGCTGGAAAAAACTCCCGCCTTTTATACGGATCTGATGCGCCCTCGCATGCAAGTCGAATACGGCGGCGCTGATCGTTACATGAAAGTCCATTTCGGTGGCGAATGTCCATACGCGGCTTCAATTGAGCGCAATCTCGACTACCTCAACGCAACCCTGGCTATGGGTGAACTCTCTTTACTTCGGCGCGTGCCAAAGAGGATCATCGACGCGAGCCGGTGATTGGCCGCCAATTGGCGCCTGAATGCGAGCAAAGTCAGGCGCCAGGTCAGTACTGAACAGGCTCGCCAAACTTGCGCTTAGGGATTGTGCCCCGGTTCCAACTCTGGCACTACGAGCCCGAGTTCGGTAGATAGCCACTCACTCACGAGTATTCTATCGCACCAATTGCGCGCGTCGAACGGCGGCTTTTCCCAACAAAGCAGAATGGGTTCGGCACCAGCCGCCATCTCGGTAAGCTCGGCAACCACGCTCGCTGCGTCGAGTTCGGCAAGCTGCGCGATGTAGAGTTCGCGGTACCTGTCGTATGTGACGGACTCGAACCAGCGGCCGGGAGCGAGCGGCTTGTATATCATATAACCGGGAGCCGTGTTGCGCGGCGCGATGCGTGCGATCGAAATCCGGCCCGGGCCGGTGAAGGTGAAAAACGATGCTGTTTTCAAAATTGCCAACTCCTGTCAGTCGCAAGGCGAAGCGCCTGGTTAAACGCTTCCCGCTCATGAGCAGGATAAGTTGTCCCGGTGATTGTGCGCCAGTACCACCGGCCGCAACAAGACCTACAATGAACCCACTATGCGATATTCGACTACCGCTGCAATACTGGCGCTGATTGCAGGATGCGCGCAAATGGAATGGATGCGACCCGATACGGGGCCGGCCACGCGCAATGAGGACTTGGCGCGTTGCGAGCAACAAGCGCACTTATCTGCATCGCGAACGTCCACATCGTGGCACGCGTCGATACCGAGTGTGAGCGTCAGTCCGGGCGGGAGCGCGTCCGTGCAGCTGCCGCCTCCGCAAGCGCCGAACGATCTTGTATTGGAAGGCGATTTTCTGGCATCTTGCATGCACGCAAAAGGCTACCGCCTGGTTCCAGCCAAATTTCATGATTATTGAGAAACCTTCCAGTAACAATTTGATACAAAATTGAACGCCGGGGCTTCTGCTCATGTCCTAGAATGGAACGGAAGTTCAATGCGCCTTTATCGTTTGCCCCGACGCAGTCCCTTTTATGAAAGAATGGATAAGTGTGCGCGGGCTGCGACAGCCGCATCCACCCGGATTCATTGCGGAAGACATCGACCAAAGCCGCTTTCCGCAAAACCACCGCGGTGTCACACTGAAACGCCCGTACTGCAAAATCGCAATTGCCGCGGAACGACCACAAAAAATGACATTGTTCAAGCTGGAACACGCCAAGCCGTTGTACTACGCCGACTTTGTCGCTTATATTCTGATGATCGTCCTTGGGTCAGGACTGCTGATCGGCTACGCGCCGCGCGACGAATGGCGGCAAATCACGCTGTCGGCAGCCGGCGGACTGGCGGCATGGCCCCTCATTGAATACGCGCTTCATCGATATGTGATGCACCGGCTGGAGCCGTTCCGCGGCTGGCACATGGAACATCACCACCGGCCGCGCGCTTTCATCTGTACGCCGACGATATTCAGCGCAGGTTTGATCTTCACTCTGGTCTTCCTGCCTGCGTTGGCGTTAGAAAACCGTTGGGCCGCAACCGGGCTGACGCTCGGCGTGACCATCGGCTACCTGACCTTCTCCTGGACGCACCACGCAGTCCATTACTGGCGCGCCGATGGCGCATGGCTGCGCAAGCGCAAGCGCTTGCACAACATGCACCATCGCTCCGGCAGCGCCTGCAACTATGGCGTGACCACCTCGTTCTGGGATGATGTGTTTGCTACGCGGTCGGGTTCGGAAAACCGGGCCGGGAATACAGGGAAAACGTAGAGCGCTGGCCGTCTCCTTCGAGCTGGCCGCACTAATTAACGTGCGCGGCGGCTACGATGGGCGGTGGGCGCCTGCGCCAGAACGTGGCAAGCGATAGACCGGCGACGATGTGCCAGATGCCCCACCAGGCGGTGATCACGGCCATGCCACCCAGGCCGCCGAAAAAGTTGAAAATCAGAATCAGCCCCAGTCCCGAGTTCTGGATGCCGCATTCGATGGCCACCGCGCGCCGGTCGCGCTCGGGCAGACCGACAGCGAAGGCCATGCCATAGCCGGTGGCCAATGCGGTGGCGTTGTGGATGAAGACCACGCCCACCACCATGCCTACGTAGAGTACGAAGTAGCGCCAGTTGGAAGCGAGCGCGGCGAGCACGAAGACGAGAAAGAAGATCAGCGAGAATATCTTCATCGGCTTGCGCGCCCGGGCAGTGGAGCGCGGCCAGCGCCGCGACACGAACAGGCCGGCAGCGAGCGGCAGGCCGAGCAGCAACAACACCTGAAGGAACATTTCCAGCGGATTCACGGCGACTTGGCGCAGGATGGGCTGCGCCGGACCGTACAGCCCGCCCCAGAAAGCGAAGTTCACCGGCGTCATGACGATGGCGGTGAGGGTCGATAGCGTGCTGATCGACACCGACAGCGCGGTGTTGCCCCTGGCGAAATGCGTCAGAAAGTTGGAAATGTTGCCCGCCGGGCAGGAGGCGACAAGGATCATCCCCAAGGCGATACTGGGCCGCGGGTGCAACGCCAGCACCAGCAGGAAGGTAAGGGCGGGAAACACCAGGTGGTGCCCCAGCAGCCCGATGATTAGGGCGCGCGGCGTGCGCAGCGCCTCCTTGAGATCCGCGGGCTTCAGTTCCAGCGAGACGCCGAACATGACGAAGCCGAGCACGACGTTGAGCAGGAACAGCGACTGCGGGTTGAAGTTGAGCCGGACGAGATCGATGTCGGTCATGACGTGCATGATGTCCGAAAACTCTGCCGACCGCTATTGGGATTGCAAACGGTACGGCCGGCGGTCTTTCGCTCCCGATAGGCAGGTCGATGGCGGTCATGAGGTTCCAACCCTCACTTCGGACCGGCGCTGGCACGCGCGCCTCGCGCGCGTTGCCAGAGAACGAAGAACAGTGCGGTACCGACACCCCAGGCGCCGTTAATAAGAAGTCCCGTGATCATGTGCGGCAACTGCCAGCCGGCCGCCAGCGGGTACCCCTTGATCGGCGCCACGACGAACCACGCGACTAGCGTTGGTCCGAGCGCGCCGAACGCAAGCGCGCATAGCCAGTACGCGGCACCTTGTGGAAACCTCTTTTCCAGCGCAACGAAGACCAGACCCCAGATCCCGCCCCAAAAGGATAGCGACAGCACGACCGGAACACCGAAGGGCTGGGTTGCCTGCATCGAATAGACCCCCGCTTTGACCAAGCCCAGCGCCGCCAGCGCCGCGAGAGCAGGTTGGTGAAACAGCAGCGTGGCGATGAAGCCGGCGATAAAACCAATCACATATTTATTCATTTTTCGACCTCGAGTAGATATCCGCAGCGGCGCCCGTTTCAGCACTGCCATGCAATTGGACACTTGGAATAAGAATACATTTGCTTGCAGTGACATTACTTCGATACGGGATTGGCGGTCAATATCGCCACAGCGCTGCGACATCGGCAGCTGAGTTGATAAGCGGCGGATCCGATCGGGAATGTGACGTTTGAGGCATTTGAGTCGATTTCCACGATGCAGCCAAGCGCGGTGAAAATTATCGAAGTGCTGAACATATTGCGCAGGTCTTTGATTTAATTGAGTTGAGGTGACCTTTCACCACCGGGCGAAAAATATTCACCCGCCTCAAGGCGCGCATAGCGTATAATCAACCACTTAGAGCGTGATTCGGGCCCGGCTTTCGATCCACCGGTCTCAGGTTCGGGGCCTGATCCGGGGGTTCCGTAAATCAGAAAGTTAAGCACGTTTGCGAACCGACCCCGTCGATCAGACCGAGCCTTGCAGCCACGGTTGCAGCCAGATATTGGTCTTCGCCATCGCCAACACCACCACCATTTCGCCAGGAGTACTGAGATGCATGCAACCCCGATTCTGCAATACCTCAGAAAGAACGGCCAGCAACTCGATCTGGATATCGCAGCCGCAACAGGAATTTCGCTGTCAAAGGTGCGCATTTCTCTATCCGATCTGTCGGCGCGGGGAGAAATATCCCGGTGCAGCGTTACCCGGTTCAACGACGGCAAGACCATCGAAGGGATGCTCTGCCGGATTGCGGGAACCATTCCGCCCAAAACCCCGGGCAGGAAGCCGGGAAGTTAAGCAACGCATCTTGTTGCACCGCCCTTTTCACGTTCGGGATTTCCGATGACCATTTCCATGTACCAGGCGAGCGTGCCGCGCTTCGTCAATATCCTTGGCAACCTTTCAAATATCCTCGACAAGGCACAGGCTCATATCGACGCCAAAAAACTCGATCCTGCGGCGCTGACCAGCTACCGCCTGTTCCCCGACATGCTGCCCATGACCAAGCAGGTGCAGATCGCAGGTGATACGGCCAAGGGCGCGGTCGCACGCCTGGCCGGGATGGAGATCCCGGCGTACGAGGACAACGAAAAGACGCTGGCCGATCTGAAGGCACGCCTCGCCAGGACCGTCGCCTTTATCCAGGCCGTGACGCCGGCGCAAATCGACGGCAGCGAAGACAAGGAAATCGTGATCAGGCGCGGCGACAAGGAAACCCGTTACAAGGGCATGCAATTCCTGCTCGGCCAGGCGTTGCCGAATTTTTATTTCCATGTCACCACCGCGTACAACATCCTGCGCCACAACGGCGTTGAGCTCGGCAAGCGCGACTACCTGGGAAATCCCTAGGACCTGTTGACATTCATGGCTCGCGCCGCGGAAATCCGCAGCAAGCGCAACCGGGCGTCGCCGCGCTCATCAACCCGACCGCGCCCTCAGGTCCACCGCTGATTCAGCAGTGGATGGCGTGCCGCTGCATCGGGGCGCAGGGGATAATCCGGTGTATGATTTATTGCGATTCCGCTGCCGCGGGCCCGATGCGACGCCCGCGTATCACTTACGTTCAGGGAAATCCGGGATGACGATCTCCAAAACCGACAAGATGATCGCCGAGAAAGACGGCGCGATCGGCTGGATCACGTTCAACAATCCGGAGCGCCGCAACGCCGTCTCCATGGCCATGTGGGAGGCGCTGACCGACATCGTGCGCAACTACGTTCAGGACAGCGCGATCCGCGTGATCGTGCTCAAGGGGTCCGGGGAGAAAGCGTTTGTCTCCGGTGCGGACATCTCGGAGTTCGAGCAGAAGCGCTCCTCGCCCGAGACGACCAGGATCTACAATCAGGCCTCGGGCCAGGCGAACGATGAACTGATGCACGCCGGCAAACCCACCATCGCCATGATCCGCGGCTATTGCATCGGCGGCGGCGTCTCGGTCGCCTTGTCGTGCGACATGCGCATCGCCGCCGACGACGCGAAGTTCGGCGTGCCCGCCGCGAGGCTGGGCCTGGGCTACGAGGCCAAGGGCGTGCGTAAGCTGATGAACGTGGTGGGTCCGGCTTTCGCCAAGGAAATCTTCTTCACCGCGCGCCAGTTCACGGCCCAGGAAGCGCTGGCGATGGGACTGATCAATCGCATGGTGCCGGGGGCCCAGCTGGAAGCGTACGTGCGAAACTATGCCGACAGCATCGCGGCCAACGCCCCGCTTACCGTGGCGTCGATCAAGACCATCGTCGGCGAAATGTCGAAGGACGAGTCTGCGCGCGACATGGCGCTGTGCCAGCAGGTGGTCGATCGCTGCTTCAACAGCGAGGACTACGTCGAAGGCCGCACCGCCTTTATGGCCAAGCGCAAGCCGGTATTCAAGGGCCGCTGAGTTCCTGCGCCGACGGAAGTTTCCGCGCATGCTAGCATTGCTGCGGAGCAAGCGACGAGGCTCGCGTGCTTGCTTTGCTTGCAGGGCGGCGATTCTGTCATGGTCCCGCATCCGAGCCATGATTCATCAACCCAGGAGAAAATCAATGAGCGCATCACATCAATTGAATCGTTCAGGCGTTCCGGGCATCATCGCCGCAGCAGTCATTGCCCTTGCGGGGTATTCGGGCGTAGTCTTTGGCGGTGAAGTCAAGGTGACGCTCAGCGGCGCCCAGGAAGTTCCAGCGGTCAACACTTCGGCATCCGGCAGCGGCACGATCACGATCAATGCCGACAGGAGCGTGAGCGGCAGCGTCACCACCACCGGGGTCGCAGGAACGATGGCGCATATCCATATTGCCGCGGCCGGAAAAAACGGCCCGGTGATCATCCCGTTGACAAAGAGCAGCGCTGATACCTGGTCGGTTCCGCCCGGTGCAAAACTGACCGCTAAGCAATACAAGGCATTCGAGGCCGGCGACCTTTACGTCAACGTGCACAGCGCCGAACACAAGGGCGGGGAAATTCGCGCACAACTGAAACCATAACGGCCCGCCATCGGACTTGGCGGGGGTCGGCCTCGGGCCGCTACCCCGCCAGGGTCCGCGCCAAGAGAGCAGCCAAGCGCGATCGGATAGCCGAGATCGGCTATTTCTTGGTGGAATCCGCCGGTTTGGCCGATTGCGCCGGGGTCGAGACCGGCGCCGGCGCGGACGTCTGCACGATCTCGATCTTTGCCTTGGCTTTCATCTCGTCGAAAAGTTTTTTCAGATTCTGCTGTTGCAGCTGCTGCGTCAACGCCGGCTTGACTTGTTCCAGCGGCGGAACCGGCAACGGGCGCGAATCTTCCAGCAGGATAACGTGATAGCCGAATTGCGTCTTGACCGGCTCTTGCGTGAACTTGCCCTTGGTCAGCTTTGCAACCGCCGCGCCGAATTCTGGAATCATGCCGCGCGGATCGAACCATCCCAATTCGCCGCCGTTGCCCTTGGAGGCAGTGTCCTTGGATTTTTCCTCGGCCAGCGCAGCGAACGCTTTCGGGTTTTTGTTTAGCTTGGCGATGATGTCTTTGGCCTCCGCTTCATTGTCGACCAGAATGTGGCGCGCCTTGTACTCGTTGCCGGTCGCGTCCGCTTTCATCTTGGCGTATGCGGCATTGAGCGCATCGTCGCTGATCGGATTATTCTTGACGTAGTTCTTTACGAATGCATCGACCAGGATCGATTGCTTGATCAGGTCGATCTGATCCGCTACCTCGGGCGCCTTGTCCAGCCCTTCCTTGATGGCAGCCTGAGAAATGATGAGCTGCATGGCCAGGCGGTCGATGTACGTCTTGCGCGCTTCGGCGCCGGCATCCCGGCCCAGATCGCTGCGCTGCTTGAGCATCAGACGGACCAGGCTCTCGCTGATCGGTATTCCGTCGACCGTGGCGGCCACGGCATCTTTGCCCGGCGCCGCACTTTGCACGGCGTCTTTGGAACTGCAAGCCATCAGGGTCAGCAAGCACGCAGCGCTGGCCAACAGCATCCTGGATTTGATGAACATTTTTGGATCTTCCGGTTTAGTTGAGTGCGCTCGGACGAGCGCTGGGAGCATTTTTTGTGCGTATGCGCATTTTACCAGTTTGCGTCCACGCCGTATCCGGGATTATGCCCTGCTGCTCAGCACCATCATCGCGCCGCGTTCGGCGATCATCAGCGTCGGCGAATTGGTATTGCCTGAGGTAATCGCCGGCATTACCGAGGCGTCGATGACGCGCAGGCCTTCGATGCCGCGCACGCGCAACTGCGGATCGACCACGGCAGCCGGATCGTCCGCGCGTCCCATTTTGCAGGTGCCCACCGGATGAAAGATGGTGGTGCCGACGTTACCCGCGGCTTTTACCAATTCCTCGTCCGTCCGGAACGCCGGTCCCGGCAGGAATTCCTCGGGCGCGTACTTCTGCATGGTCTGGGTGCCGAGTACGATGCGTCGCGCCAGCCGCAGCGACTGCACCGCGATGCGCTGATCCTCCGGCGCGGAAAGGTAGTTGAGCATGATTGCCGGGTGGGCGCCCTGGTCGGCAGACTTGATGCGAACATGGCCGCGCGAGGCCGGCCGCAGGTTGCACACGCTCGCGGTGAACGCCGGAAACGGGTGCAAGGGGTCGCCGAACTTGTCCAGCGACAGGGGTTGCACGTGGAACTCGAGATTGGGCGTGGGCTGCGCCGGATTGCTCTTCAGGAACGCACCAAGCTGGGACGGTGCCATGGTCAGGGGGCCGGTGCGATGCAGCGCGTATTCGAGCGCCATTTTCGCCTTGCCCCACCAGGAATTGGCCATGGTATTGAGCGTGAGCACGTTTTGCACGCGGAACGCCATGCGTAGCTGCAGGTGGTCCTGCAGATTTTCGCCCACTGCGAGCTCATGCGCGACGGCGATGCCGTGTCGCTGCAGCAGTGCGCCCGGCCCGATGCCGGAGAGCTGCATGATCTGCGGGCTGCCGATCGCGCCGGCAGCGAGCAGAGTCTCGCGCCCGGCCGCGGCGAAATGTTCCTCGTTGCCGCGAAGGAACTCCACGCCGAGCACGCGCCGGCCTTCCAGCCGCAGCTTTTTCACCTGCGCTCCGGTGATCACGCGAAGGTTGGGCCGGTTCATCGCCGGGCGCAGGAACGCCTTCGAGCTGTTCACGCGCACGCCGCGGCGCTGATTGACTTCGAATTTCGAGCTGCCCGCATTGTCGCCGCGGTTGAAATCCTCGACTTTGGCGATGCCGGCCTCGAGCGCGGCGTCGCGAAAGGCATCCAGTATCTCCCAGGAAAGGCGCTGGGTTTCGACCCTCCACTCATGCCCCGCGGTTTCGTCCAGGGTGCGCCCGCCATGGAACTCGTCCGCGCCGCGCCAGTGGTCCTCGGACTTTTTGAACACCGGCAGCACGCCCTGCCACGACCAGCCGGGATCGCCGGTCTGGCGAGCCCACTCGTCATAGTCGCGCTGCTGGCCGCGCAGGTAGAGCATGGCGTTGATCGAAGAGCTGCCGCCCAGCACGCGGCCGCGCGCGTAAAGGATGGAGCGGCCGTTGAGGCCGGGGTCGGGTTCGGTCCTGTAGCACCAGTCGGTGCGCGGGTTGCCGATGCAGTAGAGGTATCCGACCGGGATGTGGATCCAGATCCAGTCATCCTTGCCGCCTGCCTCGAGCAGCAGCACCGTGTTGTTCCGGTCGGCTGACAGGCGGTTCGCAAGCAGACAACCCGCAGTGCCGCCGCCGACGATGACGTAGTCGAATGGACCCGTGGTTTTCATGGTCATAATGAATTTCCCTTTGCTGCAACAAGCGCTCGCTGACACCGCTGCGCCCCTCGCGCTAATGATAGAGTGCAACATTGACTTTGTCTCGCGGCAAGACTACATTTTTGGGGTATTCGCGATCATCTCTTGGCAACGCTGCAGATGCGTTATTGCAGCGGGTCGAATTGGGGTCGCAAGAGAGCCAGCTATCCCTTCACTTCTGCAAAGCCTCATCGAGAAAAGCGGCAGGCGCATATGCCGGACCAGAACACAATCCGAATTTTGATCATAGACGACGATCTCGAATTTGCCGAGGTGCTGCGCATGCATCTTATAGCGGCGGGTTACGCGGCCGACGTGGCTGAAGACGCCGTCGAGGGAGGCAAGGCGCTGCTGGCGCAGCCGCCTGCGCTGGTTTTGTGCGACATCGGCATGCCGCATTTGAATGGCCTGGAATTGCTGTCGCTGATGCAATCCGATCCGCGTTCCGCGTCGATCCCGGTAGTATTCATTTCCGGCCGCAACGACAGCGACACCGTGATCCGGGCGGTCGAACTCGGCGCCGCGGATTTTCTTGCCAAACCGGTAACGCGCGAGCAGTTGCTGCAAACGGTCGAAACATGCTTGCGCAAGGGCGGGCGCAGGGCGGTGCCGCCGAATTACGGCTTTCCGCCCGTTGTCTGAGCTGCCGTTTCAGGATTACTGAAACGGCAGAGCAATGCGGGCGGCAAGCGTCGCGCCGGTCAACCTTGTCCACGCACCGTGTAGACAAGACCGGGTCCTCTGGTTACCCTGTGCATTCTGACAATGCGCTTGCGGAAAACCTATTATGTTCAAGCATATCCTGGTACCCACGGACGGCTCCGGCTTTTCCAATAAGGCGGTGGCGACGGCCGCGCGGCTGGCGCGATCCCTGCAAGCGAAACTTCTGTTGCTCCATGTCAGATCTCCGATCGAGACTCCGCATCACATCGAAGGCGGTGCGCTGAGCCATCTGGGCGGAAAAGCAGCAATACAGGAGATCGAAGACGAGGAGCGCACGCTGCTGGATGCCGCTCTCACAATAGCCGCGGCCGATGGCGTAAAAGCGGAGACGGCATTCGTGGCCGGTTACTCGCCCTACGATGCCATCATCCGCATCGCGCGCGAGCAGCACTGCGATCTGATCGTGATGGCATCGCACGGCCATGGCGGAATCTCCGCCTTACTGCTGGGCAGCGAAACCCAAAAAGTGCTGACCCACACCACGATTCCGGTGCTGATTGTAAGATGAAGTGCGCCGCCGGCGCGAGCAGGCGCCGCAGCAAACTAGCGTTTTCTCGCCACCACGCCCATCAGCGCCGACATGCCGGAGTGACCCTTGCCTTCGTCGACTTGTTCGTCGTAGCAGCGAAGCTCGACGATATCCATGTCGTGCAATGCTTCACGGATGATCGCTTCGGTGTAGAGGTGGTCCGCCTCCGGGGGGCCACCGGTTCCGTATTGCAGTTGTTCCACGCGGTAACCCTGCAGAATCAGCAACCCGCCTGGCTTCAGCGCCTGTTTGATCAGGGGGAACAGCCTCTGGCGTACGGCCGGCGACGCAAATTGAATGAAAATGGCGGCAACCAGATCATAGGTGGAAAGCGCCCAGTTCCACGAAAACGTTTCCGAAACGTTGAAGCCGACGCGCACTCCGCGGCTAGCAGCGAGGCGCTCGGCCTTCGCGACGGCCGTGGGAGAAAAGTCGAAAGCATCCACGCGCAGACCCTGTTCGGCCAGCCAGACGCTGTTGCGGCCCTCGCCGTCAGCGATAGACAGCGCCCGGCTGCCCCTGGCGAGCAGAGCGGCTTTGGAAGCCAGGTAAGCGTTCGGGCGTTCCCCGAACAAATACTCGCCTACGCTGAATCTCGCCTCCCAGCGTATCAGTGCATGTTCGAGCGACCGCGGCGCGGCCGGGCCGCCTTGTTGCTGTGTCATAGGAACAACTCCCGTACAAAAAATAATAATACCGCCTGCGCGGCCGGACGAAATCGGCGCCGCCGCAAGCGGAACCGCGATGGCAGGACACGAACCCGGCATCCTGGATCGGCAGACTCCGGCCGCGGCCATTGTAGGGGATATCGGCGGCCAGCCCAAGCGGTGGACCATTCTTGCGAGCCGGGCGTACTGATGCAATGATGCCAGCATCGTGGCGCAAACTCGCGCCGCCCGCAGCAAATTTTCGTACTTCGAATTGGCCTGGTCTCAAAAGTGCATGAACCAAAGAGAGGGTATCCGGCATCGCCTTTCAGCAATGCCTAATTTATGATCGCCCCCATTGTTTCTTGAATTTTTCCGAAGCACGCGAAATTTGCCGCTGCAATGATCCACAGGCTTATCCACAGAATCTGTGGGTAAATTTCGGCGCCTCAAAGCCGAGTGACATGCGCTATTGCTGGAACCAGTATGAGCTTTCTCGGCCGCGACCTGCTAGCGAATACTGGTGCGCCGCTGCTCGGGACTTGCTGAGCTTGTACCCCCTCCTCCTGCTCCCGTCGGTCAGCATGCTTTCCGGTAATTCCGAAAGCCACCGCTTATTTCTTTTCGTGCGCCTTTAGCCATTCGCTCGCTTGCCGCTTGGCCTCAGCGATCTGTTCCGGCGTCATCAGGGTCTCCACCAACCTGACGCTTCTCCCCGCTCTTTCTTCGCCGTTGGACGCCGCGATGGTCCACCATTTATGCGCTTCGACATAGTCCGGAGCAACCCTATCCTGCCCCGCTTCGTAAATCCGGCCGAGGTCATACTGCGCCAGTGAATCGCCTTTTTCCGCTGCCTTTCGGTACCAGTACACCGCCTGCTTGTAATCCTGCACCACGCCCTGCCCGGTCTCATACATCAAGCCCAGGGCAGTTTGCGCCCAGGTGTGCCCCTGATCTCCCGCCTTGCGGAACCAGGATGCCGCCTGTGCGTAATCCTGCGCCACACCCTGCCCGGTCTGGTACATCCGGCCGAGATTGAATTGCGCCACGTCATTTCCCTGTTCTGCCGCTTTCCGGTACCAAGCTACGGCTTGCTTATTGTCCTGCGCGACACCCTGCCCCTTCTCGTACAGAGATCCCAGATTGTTCTGCGCTGCCGCATTTCCGCGGTCCGCCGCCTGTCGGTACCAAAACGCCGCCTGCCGGTAGTCCACCGCAGTGCCTTGGCCTTTCTCGTACATAATACCCAGAGTGGTTTGCGCATTCGCATTGCCCTGCGCTGCGGCTTTCTGCCAGAATTCCATCGCCTTTTGGAAGCTCCCCATCTCGTAGGCCTTCGCACCATTTTCGAAATCTCCGGCCAGGGCAGAAGTGACCGTAAAGACCAAGGCAACTCCGATTGCTGCTAACGCGCGCATGTCACGCTCCTTAGAACGGGTATCGATGTGAGCGGATGCCTGCTCTCACGCTCCCTGCGCCGGAGCGCCGAATTCATGATAACCCGGTCTCCGCACATGCGTCCGTTGCGCCGCGCCAGCTTGCGGGCATCCCGGCGGCCGCACTCAGCATGCCCAGAGATCCCGCCTCGTATCCGTCCACAGCGAACGCGATGGCCTCGTCCGCGGCCTGCAGCGCGGCGATGTAGAGCAGCGGCAGATAATGCTCGGGCGTCGGCACCGACAGGCGCGCGTCCTCGCCCAGGCGTTCAAAATCGATCAGGTCCTGATGCCTGCTCGAGGCGAGCGCGGCGCGGACCTGCTCGTTGAACCGCTTTGACCAGTCGTAGGCGGCCGCGCCATCGCCGCGCCGCATCAGCATCAGGTTGTGCACCACGTTGCCGCTGCCGACGATGAGTACACCCTCGCCACGCAGCGGGGCAAGTTGCTTGCCGAGATCATAATGAAAGCGGGCCGGCTTGGTGCCGTCCATGCTCAGTTGCACCACGGGTATGCCGGCATCCGGAAA
>VFSW01007722.1_pt1 | contig 15558 bp, 14 predicted proteins | sample 5358111 | NCBI WGS metagenome assembly VFSW01 (sample SAMN11554181, study PRJNA540505) | mine drainage metagenome | isolation source: sediment from site ElyBrook_90M | place: USA: Ely Copper Mine, Vershire, VT | collected 2017
TCGCAGCCACAGCTTCGCATTCTCGCCGCGTCATTCACGCGAGTTTTGCCAGAACCTTTCGCCTTCTGAATTCAGAGGGAAAGCCGGGTGCCGATTGCACCCATGGGTCCCGTGCAACAAAAAGCACGGGGGTAGGACCACAGGTGAAACCGGAAAACACTCCGGCTTTCCCTGCGCGATGGTTTACGGTTTCCTTCGCGCTCTCCCCAGTGACCGGGCTTTCTTGCCACTGTCGCCAGCAGAATGACTTCCGCCAACTTGATGCCAGCTTCGGGGCATCAGGACCACACGACTTCGCCGTCCGCCTCAAGCACCGCTCGTCAGCGCGCCGCCAAAGCGTCCACCGCATCCCGCACCCAACGTTCGTGACGACCGCGAAGCGCCCCTCTTGCGGGACGGGAAGCTCGGGATGTTGCTGCTGATTTGGGGCTGGGATCAAGGATGCCGAATGCGGCAGATTGGCACGACGGGCAAAGGTGGAGACGGTGGTCCTTTCCAACGCTTCCCAAAGCCCCCATCCGACGCTTGCTCGGCAAGACCGCCAAGGCTCGCGATGTAACCGCCGGTCACTTTCTTCAGGCTGGGGACTGCGGGTAGTCCTTGAACGGAACGTAGGCTGATCGCCCAGCGTCACGAGCGAGCCAGGCCATGTCGAACACGGCGGCATAGTCGTCCGGACCGAGGGCGGTGATCCGGAACCCTTGACGTCAAGCGGTTTGGTCGTGATCTGGTCCTCGAAGCGTCCATATTGGCAGAAAACTGCTGTAAATCAACGACCTGCGCCGCCGACTTCCAGCAATGTGCATCTATCGCCGGAAGTTGAGGCGTATTTTGCGAAAAAGGGCTGCACGGTCCTGTTGCAGCCCACCCCCAAGACGATTCATGCGTTCAACAACTCGCACGCGAAGCTACCGAGTCCGCGTTTCAGTTTCCCGGCCGATGAAGCTGCGGGCGGGACCGCGTGAAGGACGCGCGGCCGCGCTTGATGCCCCACAGCGGTTGCGCCAGCGTCGCGATCGCGTCGGTGGGATTGGTCGCATCGAGACACACGAGATCCGCCGGACCTCCGACCGTGACGCCGTAATCCTTGAGCCGCATCAGGCGCGCGGCGGAACCCGTGATCATGTCGAGGCAGCCGGCGAGGTCCGCCGGCCGCGACACATGGCAGACATTGGCGTAGAGGTTTGCCATCCGGATCAGCGAACCGTCGCCATAGGGCGTGAACGGGTTCAGGATATTGTTGGTCGAGATCGAGCAGGTTACGCCCGCTTTCCGCAGCCGCTCTGCCGGCACGACACCGCGCGGGATCGCATGGTCGTGGTTGCGGCCCATCAAATGCAGGTCCGTCGACGGCAGGATCGTCACGGCGACGCCGGCATTGGCGAGCCGCGTCGCGATCTCGCCGAAGCGATCCGGCGGCAGCAACGACATCTGGGTGACGTGGCCGACGGCGACTCGGCCGCCCCAGCCAAACTCCTCGGTCTTGCGGCAGACATATTCGACCTGCATGCCCTGCGTGGTTTCGGCGAGGTCAAGATGCATGTCGATTTCGGCATCGAAATCGCGCGCGATCGCGAATATCCGATCGATCTGGGCGCGCGGGTCGGTGTCGAAATAGGGCACAGCGCCGATGGTCCGCGCACCGCGGCGCAAGCCCTCGATCAGCAGTTCTTCCGTGCCGGGATTGTTGGTGAGGCCCTCCTGCGGGAAAACGCACAGTTCGACGTCGATCGCCCACGCGTAATCACGCGCGAGCTGGTCGACCGCTTCGAACCCGATCATTCCAATTCCCGGATCTAGCTCGACATGGGTGCGCATCCGCATGGTGCCTTGCGTGATGCAGCGTTCCAGCGTCTGCCTGCCGCGCGCATAGACGTCTTCGACGGTGAAGCGGCGCTTGGCGGCCGCGGTTTCCCGAACGGCTTCCGCGACGGTGCCTTCCTCGATGCGGCAGCGGTCGAGAATGCAGGTCTTGTCGAGATGAATATGCGTCTCGATCAGACCTGATATCACCAGGCAACCGGCCGCATTCAGTTCCGTTCCTTCCGCCGTCAGAGCCGGAGCGATGGCGGCGATCGTTTGACCCTGAACGGCAATATCGGCGCTGGCGAGTTCGCCCTCGCGCAGAATGCGAGCATCACGAATAATCAGATCCATCAGTCTGCCACCGCAGGAACGGCGCCAAGATAAGCATCGTCGAGCATCGCACCGCGCAACTCCGCGGCCTCGCCTTGCGCCACTACCCGGCCACCGCCGAGCACATAACCGCGATCGGCGATGGCGAGCGCATAATCTGCCATCTGATCCACGATCAGCAAGGTCCTGCCCTCGTCCCGCAGCCTCGTAAACTGTTCGAACAGCTCAGTCACTACCGTCGGCGCCAGACCCAGCGACGGTTCGTCCAGCAGCAGAACTTCGGGCCGGGCCAATAGCCCGCGGGCAACGGCCAGCATCTGTTGTTCGCCGCCCGAGAGCAAACCCGCGGCGGTGTTCAGGCGCGGGCGCAGCTTCGGAAATCTATCGAGCATCGTCTCGATCTCATCGCGTTCGAAATCGCCGCGGCGGGTCGCGCCGAGGCGAAGATTTTCGGCTACCGTCAGTTGCGGAAATACCTGCCGCCCCTCGGGCACAAGGATCAAGCCGGCGCGCGCGACCAGATGCGCCGGAAGCGACGCCAATTCTATGCTGCCAAGGTCGATCGTCCCTTTCACCGGGCGGATCAGTCCGCTCAAGGCTTTCATCAGGGTTGACTTGCCGGCGCCGTTCGGACCGAACACCGCGATCACCTCGCCGCGGCCCACTTTCAGGTCGACCTGATCGAGCACTGCAAGGGGGCCATAGCCGGCGCAGAGCGTGCCGACTTCAAGCAAAGGCGCGCCGGCAGGCCGCGCCGCAACCGACCCTGCCGGCATCGTGGCGCCGAGATAGGCCGCCTTGACGGCGGGATCGCTGCGTACGGCCGCGGGCGGCCCCGCCGCAATGCGACGTCCGGCATCGAGCACGATGATCTCATCGGAGATCGACATCACGAGCGCCATGTCATGCTCGACCAGCACGATTGCGAGACCGGCGCGCGCCAGGCGTTGCAGGAGGCCGCCCAGCTTGACCGTATCGGCTTCGTTGAGCCCGGCGGCCGGCTCATCCAGGAGAAGCACGGCGGGCGCGGTGCCAAGGGCGCGGGCGATCTCGACGAGCCGGCGATCCACATGTGGCAGTGTCCCGGCAAGTCTGGTGTCAGATCCGGTATAGCCGACAAGGGCCAGCAGCGCACGCGCGAGCGCTGCCGGCGCCTCGCCGCGCCAGGAACCGCGCAGCAGGCCAAGGCGGACATTGTCCAAGACACTGAGTCCGCCGAAGGGTTGCGCGGTTTGAAACGTGCGGGCAAGACCGGCGCGCGCGACCTCGTGGGCGGGCTGGCCGGTGATCTCGCGGCCGCCAACGCGCACCCTTCCCGAATCCGGGCGCTGGAATCCGCTGACGAGATTGAGCAGTGTTGTTTTTCCAGCGCCGTTGGGACCGATAACAGAAGTCACGCGGCCGGGCTGCGCGGTCATGTCAACGCCGGCCACCGCAATGACGCCGCCGAACGCGACGCGCACGCCATCTGCTGCGAGGCTGCCGCGCGCGCCGGCGATATGGGCGAGAGCGAGATCCAGATCCGGCTCGGGGTTCGGAGCGGATTTCTCGGGCATCACCAGACGGGCGACCGCGCCCGCGATCCCGCCCGGAGCGGCCCAAAGCACGATCAGCAACCCGGCGCCGAAAACCAAGAGCCGGTATTCCGCAAGTCCCGCGAGCGACTCCGGCAACAACACGACGACCGCCGAACCGACCAGCGGCCCGAGGGTGCGACCCGCGCCGCCGACGACTACCACCAGCAGAAACAGGATCGACTGCGAGAACGGAAATGAGCTGGGCGCGATGAAACCCGTCAGCGCCGCCTGCAAGCCGCCGGCCAGACCCGCCGCCACGGCGGCCAGCACGAAAGCGGCCGTCCGCACCGGCAGCGCGCTAATCCCGACGCCGCGCGCCGCCGCCGGCGCCGCGGCAATCGCCTGCATCGCCAGACCAAGCGGACTTCGCGCGAAATAGTGAAACGCGACGAGCGCAAGGACACACAGACCACAGGCCAACAGCGCGGTGCCGCCGGTGCCGAACGGCGCCGGAATTCCGGTGAGGCCACTCGAACCACCAGTGAGGCCGCGCCACTCGACCGAGACGGATTCGACGATGAACCCAAATGCAATGGTCACCATGGCGAGATAAGGACCCGTGACCCGAAGCGCAGGTATCGAGAGCAGCGCTGATATCGCAGCAACCAAGAGGACGGCGAGCGGCAGCGCTTCCCAGAAATTCAACCCGGCCTTGGTCGTGAGAATTCCGACGCCATAGGCGCCGAGCGCCAGGAATCCGCCTTGCCCGAGAGACACCTCGCCGGCGAGACCGAGCAACGCATTCAATCCAACGCCGACCAGCGCCGTGGTCGCGAGCGTTCCCAACAAATATGCGTAGTAGCCGGGTGCGAGCAGACAGACGGCGACGGCGGCTGCGCCGACCAACACCGCCGATACCAATGCGAAGATGGTTTTCATACGCGCACCCTGGTCCGGCCGCCGAACAAGCCGGACGGCGCGAGCACAAGTGCGGCGATGACGGCCGTGAAGGTGACGATCTGGGTGCTGCCCGAACCGAGCCAGGTCGTGGCGCAGGCCTCCACCAAGCCATAGGCAAGGCCTGCGATCACGACACCCCAGGGATTGGTGAGGCCGCCAAGGATCGCGACGGCAAATGCCTTGATGCCGAACAACGTGCCCATGTCATACGCGACGTTATACACCGGCGCGATCAGGATGCCGCCGATGCCGGCAAGAAGTGCTGCGGCGGCGTAGGTCAGCGCGATCAGCAATGTCACGTCGATGCTCATGAGCCGCGCGGCATCCGGATTTTCGACCGCCGCGCGCAGTTTCAGCCCCAGCCCCGTTCGGTGCATGCCAAGATGTACCAGCAGCGCGAGCCCCAGTCCGACCAGGGGAACCACGACCTGCAACGGAAAGATGCCGACATTGCCGATGACCCAGGGATCATCCGCCAACGAAGACGGAAGCGCGCGCGGCTCCTTGCCGAACAGCACCATCACCACATTGTCGAGCACGATACCAAGCGCGACGGTTGCCATCAGCCACGAATTCGTGCCGCGCGCGACGAACGGCCGGACCGCGATACGCTCGACGATCAGGCCCCAGATCGCACAGGCCAGCAGCGCGACAGACACAGCCGCCACCATCGGCCAGCGCAGCCCGACCGCGAGCGCATGGCAAATCACCGCCCCAAGCATCACGGACGAGCCCTGCGCGAAGTTCACCGTGCCGGAGACGGCAAACGTCAAAGTGAACCCCAGCGCGATGAGGCCATAGATACTGCCGAGGCTAAGCCCCGAGACAAGTGCGGTCGCGAGCATGGCTCAGCCCGTGACGGGCTCGATCTGATCTCCGTTGTAACGGACCATGACGTAGTCATTTTCGTTCAAGGCGTCATGGTTCTCGTCCGTGAAAGGCTTCGTATAATTCTTGATCAGCCCATGGTAGTTCTCGATACCCAAAAATCCCTCGCGCAGCTTGGGACCTTCGGTCGAACCCGCCTTGGCGATGGCGAGCGCGGTCAGTTGCATCGCGTCGTAGGCGTTGGCCACGCCGACCGGCGGCGTGACATCTCCGGGCCCCTTGATATCGGGATATTTCGCCATCAGCGCCGCCAGCACCCGCTTGCCGACATCGTTTTGCGGTCCGAAGAAGCTATAGGTCTGGATGAAATGCACTTTCCCCGCCCAGGATCCGGCAAGCTCGGGGAAACGCCCGCCCGAGATGCCCCAATGCGAAACGATCGGCACGGTCCAGGCGGACCGCTGCAATGATTTGATGACTTGCGCCCCTGGCGCGGCGTTGCCGACCAGGATGATCGTGTCCGCGCCGGCTTCACGCAGGCGCTGCAGCTGCGGCGTCATGTCGGCGTCCTTGTCGTCGAATTTTTCCGCGCCCGCGAGCTTGATGCCGGCGGCTTCGGCGGCCGCGGTCAGGCCGGCCAGATTGGACTCGCCCCAGCCGTTGTTGACCAGCATCAGCCCCGGCTTCTTCGCGCCGAATTTCGTCATGGCGTATTTGATCAGGGCGCGGTCGACGAGAACGTCCACCGCCGAGACCCGGAAGACGAAGTTCGGATTGGCACCGTTGCGCGTAATATTGGTCGCGGCAGCCCACACACCCATGAAGGGCACCTTCGCCGAATTGGCGAGCGGCACGATGGCGAGCGAGACCGGACTGTCGATGCCGCCATAGAGAATGGCGACGCCTTCCTTGTCGATCAATTCCCGTGCGGCGGTTTGGCCCTTGGCAGGGTTCGATTCGTCATCGCGCCGGACAAGTTCGAGCATCCGGCCTCCGAGCACACCGCCCTTCGCATTGATCTCGTCGATCGCGATCGTGAGTCCGCGGGTGATCCCCTCGCCTGACTTGGCGGACGCTCCGGAAAGCGCCGCGACCAAGCCTATCTTGACAGGCTCCGCGGCCAACGCGGGGCGGCCGGCGAGGCTTCCCAAGGCGATCCCGGCGGGAAGAACGAGAGCTTGGCGACGCGTGAGATTGTTCGGCATTTGAGCAACTCCCCTTGAGTCTTGTAGGACTGTTCTGCCGGCTCATGCCAGCTGCATTGTCGCGGCGTAGTCAAAAGCTGAGGTGCTTCCTGCGCCCAAGTCCAGTTCAACGTCCGGTTCAACTCCAAGCAAACGGTATGCCACAACCGCAGAAATCACAACCGCAGCTGGATTGTGATTGCACATTTGCCGCGCCCGGCCCGCTAGGTTTCCGGGGGATTCCATATCATGACGCGTATCGGGGTCGGATCGAAGCCGTTGCAGGGGTTGTTGACCTGGGGACAATTGGAGATGATGAACAGCACGTCCATGTCCGCCGTCACTTCGACGTACGTTGGCGCTAATAACAAAGACCACAGACGCGACGGCAGACAGAAAGCTTTTCCCACAACATTTTTGAGTTTTCTAAGAACACTCGACTTCGATCTCATTGCAGAAAAATCCCCCATTGTGGCTGATCCTTGCTCGCGCCGTCCAATCACCCTCGGAAACATTCTTCACGGGCGACTAAAGTGAGGAAACCCAATGAAAGCTGTCTTCAGGAGCCCGCGGCTGTTCACGGGCCACAGCGGAGAGATCTTGTCGAACGCGAGCCACAGCCAGATCACAAATCCGCGGGCGGCTGCGTGATATCGTCCTATTGATCCCATGGCGGCGCTGGTCGCCAAGCGTTTAACAATTCGTCGATAAAGGAGCGAACTTTCGGTGATAGGTGCCGGCTCGATGGATAAACGGCACGAACCGATGGGCCGTCCGTCGTCACCGAGTCGAGAATTGGAACAAGGCGGCCGGCCCGGAGATCGTCCGGAATCAGAAACTTCGCAAGGCGCGCGATGCCGTAGCCGGCAAGCGTCGCATCGCGCAGCGCTTCTGCGTTGGTTGCGCTAAATCGACCGCTGATCGCGATCGAGCGCACCTGCCCATCGATCGCAAATCGCCACTCGACGGGCCGTCCGCCGTGGACGAACGCCAGACAACTGTGACGGCCGAGTTCATCGACGTGCTGGGGTATTCCGTAACGCTCCAGATAGGCCGGTGACGCACAGGTGACGAGACGGTGCGGCGCCAAGAGCCGCGTCATCAGGCGGCTGTCGTCGCTGCCCCCCAGCCTGATCGCCAGATCGATTCCTTCGTCGATCAGATCGACATAGCGATCGCTCAACGAAACCGTGACGACAAGCTCGGGCCATTTGTCCATGAACTGGCTGACAATCGGCAACACGTGCAGTCGCCCGAACGATACCGGCAATTCAAGCCGCAACACGCCGCGCGGAGCCTGGGCGTGACTAAGCATGGCGTGCTCGGCCTCGTCGAGGTCGGCCAGAATCCGGACGCAGCGTTCGTTAAAGGCTGCGCCCTCACTGGTCAGCGATACGCTGCGCGTCGTTCGCTGCAGCAAACGAATGCCCAGCCGATCTTCCAGGCGCGTGACGCTTTTACCGACCGCGGACCGCGACAGACCGACTTGTTCGGCTGCGATCGTGAAGCTCTTAGTTTCCGCAACATGGACGAAAACATTGATGTCCTTGATCCGGTCGATGGTCACGGCATTCCTCCCAGCCCTGGCGGTATCGCGTTGTGCAGCGCATTAGACGCGCCGCCTCGCCTCTCGTCCGATTTTCGGGGCATATTAGGGAATTTCGTTCCCAGGTGAAGGGAGAGCGCCGAATATTGTGGCTGAAGTTCCCACCGGTTAGCGTTGCGGAAGATCGCTCGTTGTTTGCCAGCAAGTTTGCGCATCGGCATCGGCGCCGTGCCGGTCGTTGGCTTAAAGGAGTTTCCATCGGTGAAAGCTGTTCGATACCACGGCCGCAAGGACATCCGGATCGAAAACGTCAAGGAGCCGACCGGCTACAGTCCGAACCAGTTGCTGGTCAAGCCATTGTGGACCGGCATTTGCGGAACCGATCTGCATGAGTACATCGCCGGCCCCATCGTGACCCCGGCGACACCCCATGTCTTCACGGCTGCGACACTTCCTCAGATCCTTGGCCACGAGTTCTCGGCCGAAGTGCTGGAGGTCGGCAAGGACGTGACAAACCTGCGGCGCGGCGACCGCGTTTCGATTCAACCGCTCATCATGCCGATGAACGACTACTACAGCCGCCGGGGCCTCAATCATCTCAGCGAGAAAATGGGCTGTGTGGGATTGAGCTGGGCATGGGGCGGCATGTCCGAATTGGCTGTTATCAATGACTACAACGCCGCCAAGGTACCGGATTCGATCAGCGACGAAGAAGCGGCAATGATCGAGCCGACCGCCGTCGCCCTGTATGCCGTGGATCGCGGCGGTGTCCAGGCCGGCAGCACCGTCCTGATTGCCGGAGCCGGTCCAATCGGCGCGCTGACGATCCTGTGCGCGCATGCCGCGGGCGCTGCGAAAATCTTCGTTTCCGAGCCAAATGCGACGCGGCGGCAGACGATCGAGAGCTGGGGCATCTGCGCCGGGGTCTATGATCCCCGATCCGCCGACATCGTCGCCCTGGTGAAGGAACAGACCGAAGAGAATGTCGGCGTCGACGTCGCCATCGAGTGCGTCGGCAATGAGAGCGCCCTGAACACCTGCGTCGAGGCGGTTCGCCGCCGTGGCACGGTGGTCCAGGCCGGCCTGCACGTCGGCAAGGCCTCAACGGATCCGATGTTGTGGGCGCTAAAGGACATCACCATCGAAGCGACCTGGTGTTACCCGATCACGATATGGCCGCGCATCATCGACCTGGTTGCTTCGGGGAAACTTCCGATCTCAAAAATCATCAATGGCCGAATTCGCGCCGAAGATGTCGTTGCGAAAGGCTTCGAGGTATTGACGGGCCGCGACAACGACAAGCTGAAAATACTGGTTTCTGCTGCTCCGTAAGGAAAATTGCTTCCGGCATGGGCAACCCTGATGCAGGCCTAACCGAACATAAAAATTTGCAATCATCAAGATTGCGTTTGAATTTCAAGGGAGGACAAACATGACGATCTGGACGAAGTTCGCCTGCCTGGCGGTCGCGACATCCATTGCCGGCGGGGTTTCGACGGTGGCCCGCGCCCAGTACACCGGGGCCCCACGCACATTCCTCTTCAATCCCGCGCTCGACGTCTGCATTCGCGACACTACCAAGTTCAAAAAGGCGCCTCCGTATGTCATCGGCTTCTCCAACGCCGGCCTCGGCGACAGCTGGCGCGTGGTCGGACTGCACTCGCTGGAGAAGGCCGCGCATGACCACGCCAACGTCGTCAAGAAGTTGTTGATCACCGACGCCGGACACGACGACGCCAAACAGATCGCGGATATTCAGGACCTGGTATCGCGCGGCGTCGATCTCTTGATCGTCAGTGCCAATACCTCGCAGGCGCTCGACCCGGCCGTCTCGCAAGTAGCCGAGCGGGGCATCCCGGTCGTCATGGTGGACCGTCGCGTCGATTCCGACAATTTCGTCACGTTCGTCACTGCCTCCGACTCGATGATGGGCCGGCTGTTTGCGCAGTGGATCGTCGAGAAGCTGCACGGCAAAGGCAACGTGATCATCCTGGGCGGCCAGGCCGGATCGAGCCCGAACGAGAACAGGGTCAAGCCGGCGATGCAGGTTTTCAGCGCCTATCCAGGCATCAAGATTCTGGATACCGTTTACTCGGACTGGAGCCCGGTGAAAGGCAAACAGGTGATGCAGGCGATGATCGCCAAACACGGTCACAATATCAACGCGGTGTTCTCGCCTCACGGATTGCAGGTGCCCGGTGCGATCGAGGCATTTCTGGATGCAGGCTGGAAGGGCAGCGAAATTCCACCGATCACCTCCGCTGACATGAACGGCCCGATGAAGATGGCAATCAAGAACAAGTTCCCGCTGCTGGACATCGATTATCCGCCTGCCATGATGGGAGCGGCGCTGGATGTCGCGCTGCAGGTGCTGTCCGGCGCCGCCGTCCCATGCACCTATACGATCAACAGCAACATCGTGCTGACCCACGGCGACGAGACGCCATCGATTCCTCATCCGGACATGTATGTGGAACAGCACGTCGTGCCCGATGGTCCGGACGATATGCTGGTATCGGGCGGAATGGGACCAGGCTACAATCCCACCACGTTCAAGATCGACTTCCCGCACTGACTGGGAGACGGAACCGCCCGGGGGGTCATGTATCTCCATGACCGATGCAAGCTGGTTGAGCATGCTCAGGCTAGAAGGCATTTCCAAGAGCTTCCCCGGTGTCCGTGCTTTGAACTGCGTGGGCTTCGAGGTGCGGCCTGGAGAAATCCACGGCCTCCTGGGCGAGAACGGCGCCGGCAAGTCGACACTCATCAAGATCGTCGCCGGCGCCTATGCGCCGGACCAGGGCCAGATTTTCCTCGAAGGCGAGCGCGTTCGCTGGTCGTCGCCGCGCGACGCCAACAGGCGCGGAATCCATGTCGTCTACCAGGAATTTGTTCTGTTCCCGCAGCTATCCGTGACCGACAACATATTCGTCGGGCGTGAGCGGCGCACGCGGCTGGGCACCGTCGACCATGCAAGGATGCGCCGCGAAGCGAAGGAATTACTGGAACGGCTGGGTGTCTCGATCGACCCGTCCGCCACCGTTGGATCGCTGTCGGTTGCCGACAAGCAGATGATCGAGATTGTACGAGCGCTGGTGCATCGGGTTAAACTGCTGGTGCTCGACGAGCCGACAGCAGTGATCGCCGGGCGCGAGGTGACGATCTTGTTCGATCGCCTGCGCCGTCTGCGCGCCGAGGGCATCTCGGTCGTGTTTATTTCGCATCGCCTGGAGGAAGTGTTTGCGCTGTGCGACCGCGTGACGGTTCTAAAGGACGGCGAACTTGTCGCCACGACGGAAGTCGCAAAGGTAAACCGCGAAAGCCTCATCTCGATGATGGTCGGCCGTAAGCTCGGCGATCTGTTTCCGCCGAAACGTCGTTCTGCGCCGTCGGGTACGCCGATCCTGCGTACCGAGTCGTTATCAATCGCAAATCTTGTTCGCGATGCTTCGATCGAACTGAGGCCAGGCGAAATTGTCGGGTTGGCCGGCATGGTTGGCGCCGGGCGCTCGGAGCTTGCCTTCGGCCTGTTCGGAGTCCTGCCCATTTCGAGCGGCGCTCTCCATCTCGCAGGCCAGCGCTTCACATCCATGTCGCCCTCCAGGGCCATCAGGCTTGGCATGGGTCTTGTTACCGAGGATCGCAAATCGCAAGGGCTCGCGATGCACCTCGATATCGCAGCAAATATCACGGGCCCCGCGCTGAACGAGGTCACCAAGCACTTTCTGATCGACAAAGACCTCGAAACCGCGATCGCCGAGCAGGAGATAACTCGCTATCGCATCGCCTGTCGTGGCCCCACGACTCCGGTCGCCACCATGTCGGGCGGAAACCAGCAGAAGGTCCTCGTCGCCCGCTGGGCCAGACTATGCCGCACCGTCCTGATCGTCGACGAACCGACACGCGGCGTCGATATCGGAGCAAAGACAGAGATCTATCGAATCTTGCGTGAGCTTGCGGAGCAAGGCCTTGCTATTCTGATGATCAGCTCCGAACTGACCGAGATTGTCGGGATGGCCGACCGGGTGATCGTCATGCGTGAGGGGCAAGTCACTGGCGAACTTGATGGGGCTGATGTGACCGAGGAAGGCATCATGAATCTGGCAACGACTGAGCGAAGCGCGGCGCTCGCATGACGGCTGCAGCGGCGGCCCTCCCGGCCTTGCGTAACCACAGCGGCCTCCTGGGTGTCGTTGCGCTGATCGCTGTCGTGTGCGCCCTTGGCGCAGCATTGACGGATCGCTTCCTGTCGCTCGGCAATTTCGTGAACGTCTATGAGCAATCGACGGATCTGGCCCTGGTCAGCCTGGGGCAGACGGTTGTCATCCTGACTGGCGGAATCGATTTGTCGGTTGGCTCTCTGATCAGTCTCACGTCTTGCCTGACATCCGGACTGATCAACGGAGATCCCAACCGCGTCCTGCCCGTGGTTCTGGCCGTGCTGGCGCTGGGGACCGTCATTGGCCTGCTCAACGCCCGGCTCGTCATCGCTTTGCGAATACATCCGCTGATCGTGACGCTTGGCATGAGTGCCATCTTGCAGGGCGTGACGCTGTTCTATGCGATGGGCCCCGTCGGCAAGGTGCCTCGTAATTTCAATTTCCTGGCCTACGGCCGCATCGCAGGTCTTCCGGTTGGAGCGACGATTGCCGTTGTCTTCTGCATCCTGATCGCCCTGATTCTCAGATATTTGCCGCTCGGACGCCAGATCTACGCAGTGGGTGACGACGATGACGCAGCCCGTCTCGCCGGCCTGCGTCGAAGCCAGGTTCTGCTTCTGGTCTACGGAGCTTCCGGATTCTGCTGCGCCGCGACGGGGCTGTATTTGGTCGCCCGCTTCGGTGCCGGCCAGCCCTATACCGGCGTCAACTACACCCTGACTTCGATCACGCCCGTCATTCTCGGTGGAACCGCGCTCAGCGGCGGACGAGGCGGCGTGATCGGAACGTTGTTCGGAGCTTATCTCATCTCGCTCGTCAACAATTTGCTGAATTTCATGGATGTGTCGAAACATTATCAGTTGATCGCACAAGCCTTGATCATCATTCTCGCGGTGTCGGTGTACATGGATCGACGGAGGACCGTGTGACTGCGACGACAGAGGTCCTCGATACGAAGGCAGGTCGCGCAACCCAGCCACGCTTGCGAGCGCGGCTCTCCAGGTTCGGCATCTTCCTGATATTGCCAGTTCTTGTCCTGATCGGCGGCGCCGTCTCCACCAGCTTTCTGAGTGCCGGCAATGTCTCCAACCTGCTGTTGCAGATCGCGCCATTGGGCATCGTGGCAATCGGCCAGACTTTTGTCATGATCGTCCGCGGCCTCGATCTGTCGGTGGCCTCCATGATGGCGACGACGGCGGTGATCGCGACCGGCTTTTCCGGTTCGAACAACGACGTTGGCTTGATCGTCGCCGCTGTAGCGGGCACCAGCATCTGCGTCGGTTTGATCAACGGGTTTCTTGTTGCGAAGCGCGGCGTTTCGCCATTCCTGGCGACGCTTGCGACCATGATCCTGCTGCAGGGCTTTCGGTTTGCCTATACACAAGGTGCGCCGTCCGGCAACGTGCCGCCGTTTTTTCGCACACTCGGCTCCGATAGAATCTACGGCATTCCGTACAACTGCATCGTTCTGCTGATCGTCGTCGCATTTTTCTGGATGGTGCTGCAGCGTTCGGCTTTCGGCCGGCGCATCTTTATCGTCGGCGGCAATCCGGTAACCGGGCATCTCCTGGGGATTCGGACGGATGCGGTCACAATCGCATGCTACCTGATCTCGAGTTGTCTTGCCGGAGCCGCCGGTCTGGTTCTGAGTGGCTATGTCGGCCTCGTCGATAATTGGGTCGGGCAAGGATATGAGCTCGATTCGATTGTGGCGTGCGTGATCGGCGGAGTTTCCCTGAAAGGCGGCCGCGGTTCGATTGCCGGCGCGCTGGCAGGTGCCGCCACGATTATGGTCGCCGCCAACGAAGTGTTGCTCTTTGGATTACCCATCCAGGTGCAGATCATTCTCAAGGGCGTTGTGATCGTGTTCGCAGCGGCCCTCTACGCTGGCTAAGCATGAGAGGCGGGAGCAAGACAGCGATGACAGCGGCTTCCAACAACATCGCCTGGATCGGGCTGGGCAAGATGGGCTTGCCGATGTCGGCGTTGCTGGCCAAGGCGGGATACGCCGTGATAGCCTTCGATCGGAGCGAGACGCCGCTTGTTGCGGCCCGCGGCCAGGGCATTTCCATCGCCGGATCGGCAACCGAGGCCGTCGGCGGAAGGCCCATGGCCATCACCTCGCTGCCGGATGATGCGGCATTGCGCGCGGTCATGCTCGGTCCCCAGGGGATTGTTCAGGCGATGGCGCCGAAATCCATCTTGATCGACACCAGCACCGTGAGCGCGGAAGTCTCCGCCGAGGTCGCTGTTGCCGCCGGCGCGCGCGAGGTCGCCTATCTGCGCGCGCCGGTGTCCGGAAACGCGAGCATCGTTCACACCGGAGCCCTGACCTGCTTCGTGTCGGGCCCGCGCGAAGCGTTCGATACTGTCAAACCGTTGCTTGCGACATTCACCCGGGCCCAGACTTATCTCGGCGCGCGCGAGGAGGCGCGCTATGCCAAGCTCGCGATCAACCTGATGATCGCCGCATCGGCTGCGATGATGGCGGAAAGCCTCGCTCTGGCCCGCAAGGGCGGTATTGCCTGGCCGGACATTCTCGGGGTGTTCGAGGACAGCGCCATCGCTTCGCCGATGGTGAAATACAAGACCGCGCCGCTGCGGAGCCGGGATTTCGAATCTACATTTTCCTGCCGCCAGATGGCCAAGGACCTCGATCTGATCCTGGCGGCCGGTCACGCGGTCGGCGTGCCGCTGCAACTCGCCGCGCAGGTGCGCGAAACCTATGGTGCGCTGATCTCGCACGGCGACGGCGAGGCCGATTTCATCTCCACCGTGCGCCACGTCGAACGGCTCGCTGCCCTTGGCGAGCCCGAGCTTTGATCAACGGAAGCTGCGTCCGCTTCACAAGCGTCCGGAACCCAACATGCTGTTTGCAATTCACGCCCTCGACCGAGCTGGAACGCTGCCGACCCGGCTTGCGAACTACGATGCTCACAAGGCGTTCCTGTCGGACACTTCGCGCTGCGGCATCAAGATCGTAATGTCAGGGCCGTTGGTGTCCGACGACGGCGAGACCATGATCGGAAGTCTGATTTTGGTCGACGCACCGGGCCGGTTAGAAGTCGAAGCATTCAACCGCGCCGATCCCTTTGCAGGGGTGGGCATTTGAGAGAGGATCTCGATCAACGGCTTTGTTCGCCGCCAAGGCTAAGCGATCAGGCAGCGGCGTCTGCAGCGGGCCATCGCTTTGGCTCTGTCTCTGTTGGCAGACTCTAGCCCACTAG
>VFSW01007723.1_pt1 | contig 15558 bp, 10 predicted proteins | sample 5358111 | NCBI WGS metagenome assembly VFSW01 (sample SAMN11554181, study PRJNA540505) | mine drainage metagenome | isolation source: sediment from site ElyBrook_90M | place: USA: Ely Copper Mine, Vershire, VT | collected 2017
ATGTGGAAGAGTACAGCGGGGCAATACGAGGATGCGGCAAAGGACCTGGAGGCGTTGGTGAAGGCCAACCCGGAGTGGTTGCAACCGCACATTGAATTGGCGAATGTGTACTATCGGTTGCATCGGCCAGCCGACGGCGCGAAGGAACGTGCAATCGTTGCCAAACTGAATGCAGATCAGCAAAGCCAGGGGCCGCCAAAGCCTTAATTCGGGTAGGCTTCGTTGGGTCGGACGATGCGGATCTGATGATCGGTGAAGACGAAATGGCCGCCGGGAAAAGGTACTTTCGGCATGTGGCAACTCGTGCAATTCGTCTTTGCTACGGGGCAGGACTTGGCATGCGGCGATGTGGTGGATGCAGCTGCCTGGAGTGTCGGCGAGTGGCAAGCGAGACACTTGCTGTCGTAGTAGGCAACATCGCGCACAACCTTCTCATGCGGATCGTGACAGGCGATGCAGCTGATACGAGGGTCGGCTCCGTTGAAGCACTTGCTGTTGGCTAAACGGTAGGGCTGGAAACGGACGTTCGATGGACCCTTCCAGCCGGCTCTGACTACCAACTCCCAACTGCGGTGGCAGCCTCCGCAGAAGTTCGAAATGTCCTCAGTGGAAAGATCTCCGAGTGAGGGCGGATCGGCGCTATGGTCTCCTTTGATCGCGCTCTGCAGATGCGCTGCGGCGCCAGTGTGGCAGTGTTCGCAGGTGAGGCCGGGTTTGAGGGTTGCGAGATTCAGCTTGTGGTCCACAATGGCGTTGGTCGAGTGACAGCCGAAACAAGTCTTGGCATCCTCTTCCGAGAGCGGGCGGCCGATCGCTTCTTCAAGCGTCTTGGGCGCCATGGTGTCGTCTCCCACGGTGAGGTACAGGCCATTCATTGTGGGGTAATAGCTGACCATGCTCTCGTACATCTGGCCATTGTGCTCGACGACCCAGGTCTGGGCCTGTGCGCCCATGGCCCACAAGATGGGAAGCGTGAGGGTCCGGGTGCCATCGGTTACGCTGTACTGGCTCTGGCCGTTGCGCGTGTCTACCGAGTACGAATAGGCACCATTGCGGAAGGCCATCTTTGGATGTGCGACCAGGTCGGGATTATCTCCCGGGACTTGCATGGCGCGCCCCATCTGCGTGCCGGGCTGGGAGAATGCCTGGGTACGGTGGCAACTTGCACAGGTTACAGGCCCGGTTCTGGGCGGTGTGGGCGCGCTCTTGGACTGGGCGGCAGCGCCTACGCAGCACAGCATGAATATCAGCAACTCTCTACATCGTTGCATTTGGAGCTGCCCCTTGACCTGAAATTGCCAGGCACTGCAGACGTTCCCGCCTTGCATCGTCTTTTCGTCCGAGCTTGGAATAGGCCTTGGCAAGGGCCAGATGGGCCTCGAGGTTCTGTGGATCCGATGCGAGCACGGTCTCCAGATGCGGTAAGCCAGCGGTAACATCGCCTGTTTCGACTAACGCTCGCCCCAGCACCAGTTGGGCCATCGGCAGGGATGGGTCTTCCGTGGCGGCCTTTTGGGCATTGGGAAGTGACGAAGTATAGTCGCCGCGTAATCCGTAAGCCCAAGCGAGCATGGCATGTGTGATCGCGCTGGTAGGAGAAACGGTGAGTTCCTCCTGGAATTGCTCGATCGCCTGATCCGGATCGGCGGTGAACAGGAGATATCCATAGAGGTAATGAAGGTTGGGGGTCGTAGGAAAGCGCTCGAAGACCGCGAGAAAGGCCTGATGTGCGCCAGGCAGATCGCCGCTCATGACGTCACGTGCTGCGTGGCCGACCAGGGCAATCAGCTCCGCCTGGGAGGGATCGATATCCTGCGGAAAGACTGGCATCCGCAGACTGGCTAAACCGATACCGTTGATTACATCGTCGTTGACGGACCCATGTTTGACCATCATGGTGAATTGGCCGAGTGCCTCTTCAAATCTTCCCGCCCTGGTTAGCAGGAGTGCCTCGTGGTAGAGGATAATCCCCGCATTTTTTGGCTGGTTAGCCGCACCAAGGGCGATACCCTGTTGCAGATCCTGAAGCGATTCAGGATATTTGCTCTCTTCGAATTCGCAAAGACCACGCAGAGCAAGAGCGGGGCCGGCACCCGGGGTCAACTCAATATAGTGAGACAGTGCATCCGCAGCAGGCCCATAGGCATTGTTCCCGTACTGAAGTGATCCAAGGTACCACCATCCGTCCGGCCATTGGGGATTGAGTTGGACTGCCTCCTGATAGAGGCTGATCGCGCGAGGAAGGTCGCCATCAGAGCGTGCCGCGGAAGCGCCCGCTGCTAGTTCATTAAAGTTTCCAGGAGAACCCTGTGCCATTGCCGATGCGGAGACCAGAAGCAGCATCGTCAACGTAAGGCAGGGGGAATTTCTCCATATCACGTGGAGTAAGGGTGTGCTCCCGCCTGTGCCGGGTTGAATTTCCGGGTCTGTCATCTCTGGAAAGCCGATTTCTGCGAAGAAACGAGAATAGGGGGCTGTCATCGATATCAAAATAGAAAGAACGCCTGTTCGGAAACGAATATATCGATTCAGTAGGGAGTATATCGAATCCGACCAGGTTTGCGTCGATTCCTCGGCAGTCCTAGTTGGCAAGGAGACACGACCGCGAGTTGTGTGTCATGGTAGAGGGTGAGCACGCTGTGACAACTCTATGCCGTGCGGGCAAATGCCCCGATATAAGGGATGGAATGCCCTGAAGTAAATGGATTAACTTTTCTCTTGACAGGCGTTGTTGGCCGATAGTATTTGTTATCGCCAGCTAAGGAACCTGATTTATATTTTCCGTCTACGATCATTCCGGGCCACTGATGGTAACGATATCAGTGGGTAGGAGCCGGTAAGAGGCTTTCAAGTTTCAAGAAAAAGCCACTTTAGGTATTGTTTGCAGCGGGTTACACGTCATCACGCTAGGCAGGTAAAGTGTGATTGCGGCCTAAATCGATTCAGGGACTCAAAGTGCAATGGACACAATATTGCGCAAGTCTAGTTTTCACCTTTGGAAGGGGGCAGTACACATGCAAAAAACTCGCAGTTCGGCACGCTTTGGTATGCCGACTAAGCTTAATCTCTTCATCTTCCCAGTGGTGCTTCTTGCACTTCTGGCGTTTATGGCTCCACGGGGGATTGCCCAGCAGTTAACGGGCACTCTAAGCGGCACCGTGTACGACCGGTCGGGCGCAATTATTCCCGGAGCCCAGGTTGTTCTCAAGAACCAGGCCAGCGGGGACATCCGCAGCGTTACCGCTGACAATTCGGGTCGCTTTGTTATTACGGCTATCCAGCCAGCCAATTATTCCATCAATATTTCCGCCAGTGGTTTCACCACCTGGCAGGAAAACGACATTGTCATGAATCAGGGCGATGCGCGCGACATTCCGAATATCAAGCTCCAGGTCGGAAATGTTTCGAGCCAGGTTGAGGTCATTGCCGGTGGCGCTGCAGTTGTCCCCACGGACACCGCCGAAATCAGCACGTCACTCAATGAAAAGATGATCAACAACTTCCCGCTGCAGGGTCGTGACGCAGGCGAATTGATGAAGATCATGCCGGGCATGGCGCTCAACAATGGCGGCGGCCAGAGCGGCGGTTTCAATGACCGGATTGTCGGCTCCAATAACGGTCCGGTCGGCGCCTACTCCTCCAACGGCACCCAGCCGAATGGCACCATGGCGTATATGCTCGACGGCGCGAATCTCGTCGATCCAGGCAATTTTGGCACCCAGATTGCGAACATCAACCAGGACATGGTTGGTAGCGTCAAGATGCTGATGTCGAACTACGGCGCAGAATACGCGAAGGGGCCATCGATTTTCCAGGCCTTCAGCAAGAGCGGTGGCCAGCAGTTTCACGGTGAAGCCTATCTCTATACCCACAATGCAGCGCTCAATTCGGTCGATGCGTACTCCAAGAGTCAGGGGCTGACGAACCTGGCGCAGAGCTACTACTACATGGGCGGCAATATTGGCGGCCCCGTACTCCTTCCCTGGACGAAGTTCAACCGGAAGCGGAACAAGCTGTTCTTCTGGGGCGGTTATGAATACATGAAGCAGCAGCCGGCAGCAACGCCGCTGAACTTCAACGTCCCCAACGCAGCGCAGCTCGCTGGAGACTTCAGCAATACTGGCGTTCCTGCAGGTGCGATCAGCACGTGGTCGAACTTCTACGGACCGATGCAGTCGAACACCCTGGCTCCTGGAGCTACACCCACGTCGCTCCCCACTGCTGACATTGATCCAAATATTGTAGGCATCCTCAAGCTATATCCCGGTACAAATGAGACACCCTCCCCGGCAAACGGCTACAACAACTACCTGTATACGAACCAGTCCCCCCAGAACCGCTGGGAAGCTACCGGCAAACTCGACTATGCCATCAGCGATAACACCAAGCTGACGGGTTCGTACACCTATCAAAAGGAAGCAGATCTGGCTCCGATCTCCATCTGGTGGGCGGCTCCATGGACGTTACCCTATCCCACGCCGGCTGCCTCGAAGACGGTCACCTATGTCATCTTGACCAACCTGACGCACGTCTTCAACCCCACAACGACGAACGAGTTCGTGTTTACATGGTCCCACTTCGTCAACCCGTACACGCTGGCTAATCCAAGCGCCGTGTCGCGCAAGACCAACGGATTCAATGTGCCCGGGCTCTATGGTCACACCACCGATCAGATCCCGAACTTTGAGGGTCCCTGGGGCGGTACATTGGCCAATCTTTCTAACTACCCCTTCACTCCCGGTTCGTTTGGTGGCATCAAGCAGGTGCCTGCCGTTTATGACAACTTCACCAAGGTCTTTGGCAATCACACAGTCAAGGTGGGATTCTACTGGGATTCCAGCCAAAACAGCCAGAACAGCAATGCGCCGGATAACGGGACGTACAACTTCGGCGGCAACCAGTTCTCCACCAACAACTATGTTGCCGATCTCATGCTTGGTCGCGTAGCGTCTTACCAGCAACAGAATGTTGATGTACCTGCCAACACGAAGTATCACCAGTGGTCTCTCTATGGGCAGGATTCCTGGAGAGCCATGAAGAAGCTCACCGTGAATTACGGCATGAGGTTCGATCACGTCGGCCAGTGGTATGGATACCCGTTGGGCATGCAGGTATGGGATCAAGCCAGCTATGTAAATACCTCTAATGCACCTAACAACACCGGGCTGCTATGGCATGGGATCAATTCCAAGATTCCACTGTCAGGTTTTGTGTCGCCCTTGTTCTACTATGCGCCTCGTGTAGGTGTTGCCTATGACATCTTTGGCACAGGCAAAACGGTACTTCGCGGAGGCTTTGCGATCTATCGCTATCAGGCGACGAGCGAAACTGCATCGGCTGGTAATGGACCTGCGGGATCGTTTACCTACACGACCCCCACGCCATTCGAGGGTTACGCGAATGTTTCAACCTTTGTTCCTCCTTCCAGCGTTGCTCAGAATGGGTCCTCCATTATGGCAATGCAGCAGGGAGATAACCGCTCACCGTATACCAGCGACTGGAACTTTACCATCTCCCAGGCGCTTCCATGGCGTTCAGTTTTTGAGGCGTCCTATGTCGGCAATCACAGCGCGAACGAGTACATGGACGGGACGAACAGCAACCTGTTCAACCTGAACAACTCGGCACCCGGTTCTTATTTCAAGCCAGATCCCATCACCCATCAACTTGTATCGCCATCCTCACCATGCGAAACGGGCACGGCAGATGGCAACCAGCCACTCTCCTGCGTGAATCAAACAACAGCGACCTTCAATGCACAGGATTTCCGGCCACTCCAGAACTATCAGAATGTAATTCTGCTGACACACGCTCCTTACTCAAACTACAACTCGATGCAGTTGACGTTTACGAAGCAGAGTGGGCCCGTAACGTTCCTGGCCAATTACACCTTCTCGAAGGTGCTTGGAATCCGGGACGGAGGTTCTAATAACGGTGCAGGAAATGGTACCGGCGTTGATCCTTTCGTGTTGCGCAATAACTATGGTCCGCTGGCGTATGACCATACGCATATCCTGAACCTGACCTACAACTGGTCGATGCCTAGCCCAATTCACGGCTCTGATCTGGGACTCAAACTAGCTGGTGGTGTGGTGAACGGATGGCAGTTGTCGGGCTATACCGCTTATCAGAGCGGTACACCGCTTCAACCTAGCCTGGGTGGCGGCATGAACGCAAACTATGCCGGCGGTCTCACGGTTCCTACGGTTGCTCATCCTAACCTGCCCAACAACGGCATTACCTTACCAAACGGGCTTGTAGCTACTTCTATCAACGCCTCCTCATGGTTAGGTAGCAATGCCTATAACGTACTGGTTCCGGCTCTTACCTGCGATCCAAGCAAGGGACTGCAAAGTGGCCAGTACTTCAATCCGAAATGCTTTACAACTCCGGCCTATGGACAGCAAGGCCAGAACATCATGCCTTACATGAGAAATCCGGCTTACTTTGATAGTGATCTGGGTATCTATAAGGACTTCCACTTTACGTCGAGCCGGTACATTGAGTTCCGTGCTTCTGCAACCAACTGGCTCAACCACCCACTCAGACAGTTTGGCCTGGCTGGAAACAGTGATCAGTCACTCAACTTCCAACAGAACACACCTGCTACGTGTGCGGGTTGCGTTGACTCGAATGGCAATCCACTGACGGTCGTATCTGAGTCACCGACCAACGTCAATACTCAAACCACCGGGAAGCCTGCCTTCAAAACGGGCTCCAGGTTTGTAACGCTTGCTGCTAAGTTCTACTTCTAAAGCAGAATGTTTCAGCTAACATACGAGGGGCGGCTAACGCCGCCCCTATGTTTTCGTCCCTATGATTCTTGTGAAACTAATTCGGTACACAGTATGGATCAGTCTCCTGCAGGTTCTTGCGGTCGGCTTACCGCTTCTATGCCAAGCCCCGGCTGCTCCGATTCCTGCACCGCCGCCGATCCACTTTGAGTTGCATCAGATTCCCTTTCGTCTTGAAAATGACGAGACCCCTGCCAAGAATGCACCCGAAGCGATGGCTGGCGGGGTCGCCGTCTTCGACTACAACGGGGATGGTCGTCCGGATATCTTCTTTACCAATGGGGCCAATATTGCCACTCTCAAAAAAGATTCACCTAAGTATCGCAACCGCCTGTTCCGTAATGACGGGAAGGGTGCCTATACCGATGTAACCGCCGCTGCGGGCCTTGCGGGTTCGGGCTATGACATCGGGGCTGCGGTAGGTGACTATGACAATGATGGCCACCCTGACTTATTCGTTGCAGGGTTATATAAAAACACGCTGTACCACAATAATGGTGACGGTACCTTCACGGATGTAACTACCAAGGCAGGACTAGATAAGTCCATCGACCCTCAATATGGACCTCTCTGGGCAGTTGCTGCCGTCTGGGTCGACGTGAATAATGACGGGCTGCTCGACCTTTTTGTCGTGAATTACATGCAATGGAAGTATTCCGATCAGCCACTTTGCTCCTATCACGGGGTCGCTGATTATTGCCATCCTCGCTACTACAAACCTGTACAGGATAAACTGTATATCAACAATGGCGACGGCACGTTTACAGATGAATCGGTAAAGTGGGGAATTCGAGATCATCCTGGCAAGGGGATGGGTGTCGGGATGGCAGACTACGATCTCGACGGACGCCAGGACCTATTCGTTACGAATGATGCAGGCTATGAATTTCTCTTTCATAATCTCGGAAATAAGTTTGAAGAGGTGGCTTTCGACGCTGGCGTAGCACTTCCTGAAGACGGGAACTTTATTTCAGGAATGGGTCTCGACTTTCGCGACTTTAATAACGATGGCTATCCTGACATCTCCTATGTCGCATTGAATAATCAGACCTTCCCTTTGTACGAAAATACCGGGAAGGGAGATTTTCGTGAGGTAACAACATCGAGTGGTATGCGCACCCTCAGTATGCCCATGGCGGGCTATGGTTCAGGTTTCTACGATTTCGACAACGATGGATGGAAAGACATTTTTGTAACTCGTGGTCACGTCGAGTCGATGCCTGTTCCAGGGGCAGATATCGACGAGTACAACACGGTCTTTCATAACTCGGGCAAGAGCGGCAAGTGGACTGCTCTTACTGCGGAGGCCGGACTGACTGCTTCACCTGGGGCGCGCCATCGCGGATGTGCTTTTGGGGACCTTGATGGCGACGGACGCGTCGATGTGGTTGCCACAGCACTAAGTGCTGGCGCAGAAATCTGGATGAATCGGAGTAAGAATACGAATCATTGGTTGGATGTTGCTTTGCGCGGGACGAAGAGCAATCGTGATGGTATTGGTGCGAGGATCAAGGTTGTAGCAAAAAGTGGCACGCAGTATAACCACATGACCACAAGCGTCTGTTATGCGTCATCGAGCGATGGCCCCGTTCATTTTGGCCTAGGCACTGACGCACGCGTGGATCTGGTTGAGATCTCATGGCCTTCAGGTAGAGTGCAAGATTTCAAGAATGTTGATACTGACCGTATACTCACGGCCATTGAACCTTAAACTTAGAAAGCAGTGGTGATTTCAAGTCACTGCTTTTTATTCAACGAAATGTTCGAAGCGGCAGGAGCATCCTCCGATGAAGAAGTATTTCGCAACCCTCGCTTTTCGCGTTTTCTGCAACCTGGTGGTCCTAGGTTGCGCTGGGCCACTTCTCGTCGCACAACAAAATGCTGCGCCTTCTCAAGAGAGCCAGGTACCGCCGGTTCCCAAGTTCACGTTGACAACTACCGTCAACCGCGTGGTGCTGGATGTAGTGGTCACCGACGCGCATGGCAGTCCTGTCCACGGTCTTACTCTCGACGACTTCACTGTGAAGGAAGATGGTGTACCGCAGCATGTGCTCTCCTTCGACACCTTGAACTTTGACGGGGGGATGGATTACACGCCGTCCAAACTTCCCCCACTGCAGCAGAACACGTTCGTTGATCTTCCTCAGTCCCCGGAGCGCGGGCCACTCTACGTCATCCTCTATGATCTTGTTAATATTCCCAATGACGATCAGGTGTTCGCTCGCAAGCAACTGGTCCGGTTCATTGAGAACACGCCGGAAGGAGCCCGCTTCGCGATTTTTGTTTCCTCGGATGGAGTCCACCTCGTTCAAGGATTTACTTCGAACCGGAAGGAACTCTTCGCAGCGATCGATCCGAAGAGCTCAAGGCCGCATGTCCCAGAGCTCTTTCTGATGGGTATTAACTTCGGTCAGAATGATCCACTCGCAGCGGCTTCCAGGCTTAGTTCCATTGCAGGCTATCTTGCACAGTTGCCGGGTCGGAAGAATCTTATCTGGATGGCGAGTATGTTTCCGCTGGAACTATTTCCAGCGATAACGGACACCGAGCAGTATAGGGAAGCAGCTAAAAAGACACTCGACATGTTGGCCGCCAATCAAATCGCCGTGTATCCCGTCGATGTAAGCGGTGTGATTGTGAATGAGGTCTATGCCCCGCCAGGAGCTGCACCCGGGACCAGTGGCATTGCCACCGATGCTCGTGAAAATGGCATCGGTAACGCCAGTGGGCCGGCGGGAGGGAGCACCCCAGTACCGGCAGGAGGCGGCCATGCCTCAAAATTCCAGGGGGGTCCCGGATTCTCTCAAACTGAAGGCAACTACATGCTGCAGCATGAGATTGCGCGAGTTACTGGCGGAAAAGCTATCTACAGCTCGAATGATGTTGCGCAATCGCTGGATAAGGTAACCGAGGACGGAGGCAGTTATTACACGCTCACCTATTCTCCAACTAACAAGAGTTATAACGGTAAACTGCGGCGCATCCATGTGGAACTGAATGTAAAGGACGATCACCTGGCATACCGACGCGCTTACTACGGAGTCGAATCCGACGCTACAGCCAAAGCTGGAAAAGCAGCGAAGGATGAGCCGGTGCAATCGTCTGGAGGCGGGTTATCCGCCAGTATGGCGCATGGCGGTCCATCTGCTCATCAATTGATCTTTGCTGCCCATGTGCGTACCCTTGGGCCGCCGGCCATGGGCACTCGGGAGCAGATGGCGGACCTCGCAAGCCAGACTACATTTCTGCAGGTTGAGCACCATGGTGGATCCGTCAAGCCGCCAAAATCCGTTCCACTCCAAGTTTACGCAATCGACTATACGGTGATGGCGCACCAATTTCAGGTTACGGGAGAGGCGTCTCTGGATATTCAGATCGCCGCCGCTCTCTATGATTCTGACGGGCAACTCCTCAATGCGTCGGTAAGCAAGATGCCGGAAGAGAAGGCGCTAGATGAAAAGACTTCCGCGCCAAGGGATGCATACCGCATGGAGCAGCGAGTGGATGCGCCCCTCGCTGCCAGATTCCTCCGGATGGCAGTGCGCGATGCCAAGACCAACAGGACTGGCGTGATGGAGATACCGTTACCGCTAGCAGCAGAGAGCCAGACAGCGCATTGATCTTGATGTGCGCACGCCTTGATCTTGAACCTTCGATGCAGAGGTTTGGAGCGAGGTTCGATTCTTTCAGTGCCCGGCCTGCGCAGCCTTGATCATCTGGCTCAACTGCAGGGCGTCAGCATTGTGGGGATCCAGCAGGAGTGCCTTGTCGATGGCTTCCTTCGCCTCTGGAAAGCGCGACTCCGAGCCGAGAGTAGCGGCCAGACTCACCCAGGCCTGCGTAAATTCTGGCGCATAGTGCACGGCTAAGCGGAACTGAGCTTCGGCAGTAGCCGTGTCGCCATTCTGCGATGCGAGGTAGCCGAGACGATACTGGGCAATTGCAAGCGTTGGATCGATCTGTACTGCGTGCTCAAGCGCTGTATGTTCCCCGGCCGCATCGCCCGTACTGTCCAGGGCCATGGCAAGCTTGTATTCGAGCAAAGCGTCCTTCGGTGTTGCTTCCAGTGCTTGCTGGTAGAGGGCGATTGCCGCCTTTGGATTGCCCTGTGTCATTTGCTGGTCTGCTTGAGCAGTCGCAGTGGCAGCGCGCGTTAGGAGCACTTTTGCGTGCAACATTTGCTGGAATGTCTGAAGCTGCTCCTGCGCCGGGGTCGTCTCTCCGAGGGCCTGGAGCACTCGAGAGAGCTCGTAGTGGACTTGTGGATCCTGCGCTCCAAGAGCGAGGGCCTTCTCTAGTTGCAATCTTGCCTCGCTATTGTCCTGAAGTCTTGCAAGCACAGTACCGAGAGCCGCTCGTGTGTTGGCGTTATCCGGGTCGAGTGCAACAGCTTCCTGAAGGTGTGTGCGTGCCTTCACATATTCTCTGGATCCCCGCTCCATGTCGCCGTTCAGATAGAGCAACTCGGGATCATGTGGTGCTTCACTCAGCAACTTCTGCCCCAACTGACTCGCCTCGGGTGAATTGCCCTTAAGCATCAGGACCCGCAGGTAGATGCGTTGCGCCGCCATCTTGCCAGGGTGCGATTGGAGGGCTTTCTTCGCCAAGGCCGTCGCCGCTTCAAACTTCGCTTCATGAATAAGCAGGGTGACGAGGGCATCCGTCAGCGGCAGCGAAGAAGGATTCGCGCGAAGCGCCGGCTCGAGGACTGCGCTAGCGTCTTCCATTCGTCCCGACTTCTCATAGGCATACGCCAGGTCAATCGTCAGGGCCTCATCGTGATCGTGGGCAGCCCCGGCAAGCTGTGGCTGCAAGAGCCGGATCGCTTCGTCGTACTCTCCGGATGCGACCAGCGATTTGCTTAGCCCGTCGAGCGCGACGGCAGAATGGGGATCCAACTGTAACGCCGCCTTCCATTGCACCTGTGCAGCGGCACCGTGTCCTGCTTTATCGAGCGCTGATGCGAGCAGCACGTGCGGCTCCACAGCATCGGGCTCAAGCTCAACGGATTGCTCGAGTGCGTCGATTGCATCTTGCAAGCGGCCAGAAAAATAGAGACTTGTCCCAAGAAGGTAGGAGATCTCCGCAGAACGAGGTTCAAATTTGGCTGCGGCCTGAAAGGCTTCTGCTGCGCACGCATTCTGGTGCCGTTGACCGAACCATCGGCCAAGTTGCACATAGGTCTGAGCCCCTGGGTGCGCATGCACCGCAGCTTCCAGACTCTCCGTAGAGGTACACTTTGCCTGGCTATGAGCGGCCGAGCCTCCCAAAGTCGCGACGATACAGGCCGCGATGAGCGCACTCTTCACCAACATCGTGCGCGTGGACATATCGGGGTCTGATCCTCCACATCGAAGTCTAATTGAGCGACGTTGACCCAGACAAGCGACACGGTTTAGCCGATCCCACGGGCTATAACCGATTTAGTAGAGATCATCCTCGCAGATTCTTTCAACTTCGCAAGGAGCACGCCCCAGACGGTGACTTCACAGCCCTTCTGGTACTTCCGAGACCACATCGTGGTCGCATGGGGATCGTTGGTGGCCTGCACTAGCGGGCCATCCAGCCACCGTCGACGGTGAGGACTGTGCCCGTGACGTAGTCGCTGGCCGGACAACTCAGGAAGAGTGCGGCACCTGCCAGGTCCTGCGGTTGGCCCCAGCGTGCAGCAGGGATGCGCTCGAGGATCTGGCGGTTGCGTGTCTCATCGGATTGGAGTGCTTCGGTGTTGGTGGTGGCAAAGTAGCCGGGCGCGATGGCGTTGACCTGGATACCTTTCGGTGCCCATTCGTTGGCGAGGGCCTTTGTGAGTTGGGCAACGCCTCCCTTTGAGGAAGCGTAGGCGGGAACACGTATGCCTCCCTGAAAGCTCAGGAGGGAAGCGATGTTGACAATCTTTCCTGCGGACGACGATAGACAAACATTCGGCTTGCGGGCCATGATGTCGCGGGCTACGAACTGCGAGAGTTGGAAGACGCTGGTGAGATTGACCTGCAGAACGCGTTGCCAGTCTTCGAGGGTTGTGTCTTCAGCAGCAGCACGGGAGATTGTTCCTGCGTTGTTGATGAGAATATCGACACGGCCGAAGTGCTTGCGTACGTCGTTGAAGAGGTCTTCAGCGCCGGCGGTATTGGATAGATCGGCCTGGAAGGCGGCTGCGTTCTGGCCGATGGTGGCAGCAGTTTCATCCGCTGCGCGTCGGTTGCCGTGGACCGCGACTTTGGCGCCTGCCTGAGCTAGTGCAATGGCGATCGCGGCACCCAGGCCGCTGGCAGCTCCAGTTACAAGAGCGACTTTGCCATCGAGCCGGAAGAGTTCGAGAATGTTGGTGGTCGACATGATGTCAACTCTATGTCGGGCATAGCAGCAAATGCAAAACATGGATGCAAAGACTGGACACGAAGATATCCTCAGGTCAGGGTGCCGAGTCGAAATGAAGTGACGAGATGATGTTGGATTACGTATGCTGATTGGCGACGGAATGATTGGGGGAGTGCGGATGCAATTGTTTGGAGTCGCAACGAATACGATCATGGGTGCCATGCTGGCGGGAGCGATCTGGTTGGCACCGGGTCCGCAGACCGGAGCTGCAAATCCGCCAGTTCCAGGAGTGCCTGAAATTCAGATGCAACCAGAGGTGCTGAACTTTAATGCATTGGCTGAGCAGGGCAAGGCGCTGCTGGAAAAGGCGCGAGTAGGCAACGGGAGTGCTGGGATTACGCTGGCGAACTACAAGGGCCACTACACCATGCTGACAGCGCGCACCAAGAGCGGCGGCGGCGAGTTGCACAAGCACTTTGCGGATTTTCTCATTGTGATCGATGGCGAGGGAACCGAGTTGACGGGTGGGACAATGGTGAATGCAAAGGAACTACCAGGTGGCGAGGTGCACGGGACGACTCTTGAGGGAGCTACTCCGCACACGCTGCATAAGGGAGACGTGATTCATATTCCCGCAGGTACTCCACACCAGGCAATCGAAGCGCCAGGACAGACCATCACAATCTATGTGATCAAGGTGCAAGAACCGGAGAGCAAGCAGTAGTAAGGAGCAGAGGATGAAGATTGTGCAGATGGCGGATGTGATTCGGTATCCGACGATGACGACCGCTGAGTTGCGCGAGACATTTCTACTCAAGGCCCTGTTTCGCGAGGGAGAGATTGAGACCCGGTATGTCGATCTGGACCGCGCAGTGATTGGCGGAGCGGTGCCGACGACCACGGCGCTGACGCTGGAGACGCACCCTGAGCTGCGTGCCGATTATTTCCTGGAGCGTCGTTAGTTGGGGGTGTTGAACGTTGGCGGCTCAGGTGCGGTGACGGTCGACGGGCAACACTTTGAGTTGGGAAAACTGGACTGTCTGTATGTGGGGCGCGGCAGCAAGCAGGTGAGCTTTGCAAGCGACGACGCGAAGACGCCCGCGGCCTTCTATCTGCTCAGCTATCCTGCACATACGGAGTATCCGACGAAGCTCGCGAAGTTTGCTGATCTTGAGCCAGTGCCCCTGGGAGCCATGGAGACCTGCAACAAGAGGTCGATTTACAAAGTGATCTTTCTGGAGGGGATACGTAGTTGTCAGTTGGTGATGGGATTCACGCTGCTGGCGCAGGGGTCGAACTGGAACACGATGCCACCGCATACGCATATGCGTCGCAGCGAGGTGTATTTCTACTTTGATGTGGACCCGTCGCAGCGCGTGCTGCACCTGATGGGGCCGCCAGAGGAGACGCGGCATCTGGTGATCAGTGATCGCGAGGTTGTGGTGTCCCCGGGCTGGAGCATTCATGCAGGTGTGGGCACGAAGAGCTACGGATTCTGCTGGGGCATGGGCGGCGAGAACCAGCGATACGACGATATGGATCCAGTAGCGATCGAAGGGTTGAAGTAATGAGTGACTCGGGAGTGTTGACTCTTCATGCTGTGAAGGATTGCCGGTGGGACCTGCTCTCGCTGGGTGAGGTGATGCTACGTTTTGATCCGGGCGAAGGAAGGATCGTCGGTGCGCGCGAGTTTCGTGTGTGGGAGGGCGGCGGCGAGTATAACGTAGCGCGTGGTTTGCGCCGCTGCTTCGGGTTGCGTACGAGTATAGCGACGGCGTTGGTGGACAACCAGGTGGGGAGGCTGGTCGAGGACCTGATTCTTCAGGGCGGCGTGGACACTTCGCATATCCAGTGGGCGGAATTTGATGGAGTTGGTCGCGCAGCGCGGAACGGAATCTATTTTCTGGAGCGAGGTTTTGGCGTGCGTGGTGGTGTGGGGGTGATGGATCGCGGGCATACGGCGATCTCGCAGTTGAAGCCCGGGGAACTGGATTGGGATGCGATATTTGCCGAGGGTGTGAGGTGGTTCCATACGGGTGGCGTGATGGCAGCATTGAGCGCGGACTCGACCATGGTGGTGCGTGAGGCGATGGAGGCAGCAAAACGTCATGGCGCAGTCGTGAGCTTCGATTGCAACTACCGGTCAAGCTTGTGGAAAGCGCGCGGTGGGAGGCAAGGCTCGATCGAAGTGAATCGCGCACTGATGCCGCTGGTCGATGTGCTGTTTGGGCACGAGGGTGATATTGCGGCGTCGCTCCATGAGGCATCTCATGGGCCGGCGTGGCATACACTTGAGAGCTTTGGGTCGATGGCTGGGCGGATGGTGAAGGAGTTTGCAAATCTAAAGGTAATTGCAAGTACGGTAAGGCGACCGATGACGGCGAACAATAACGGGTGGGGAGCATTTGGGTATGCAGAGGGAAGGGCATACGAGGGGTTGAAG
>VFSW01007724.1_pt1 | contig 15557 bp, 16 predicted proteins | sample 5358111 | NCBI WGS metagenome assembly VFSW01 (sample SAMN11554181, study PRJNA540505) | mine drainage metagenome | isolation source: sediment from site ElyBrook_90M | place: USA: Ely Copper Mine, Vershire, VT | collected 2017
CGAATATCCGCCTCGATCAGGGGCACCGAAACACCGGTGATCCGGTGCAGGCGGGCCGGTACGTCGCGCGCTGCGTTCGAGAAATCATCGAGCAGGACGACATCGTAGCCGCGCTCGAGCAGGACGACGGCGGTGTGCGAGCCGATAAAGCCGGCGCCGCCGGTCAAGAGAATGCGTGCCATGCGCTCAGCCCATTTTGGTCAGGGCCCATTTGACCTGTTGCGGGCCATCCTGGGTGCTGGTGAGAACGATCTGTTCGGCGCGGCGGGGTTCGGCGCCGCCGAAATAGATGGATTCCTCGACGGTGAGAGCGGCACCGCCCGCCCGCAGGCGCCAGCCCTGACCTGATGGCAGGCGAAGCAACGCGGCTTCGTTATCCTGCTGGATGCTTGCGGTGACGTTGGGATGGAGGTGAAACCGCAGGGTGAAGGGCTGCGGCTGACCGGCTTCGACACTGTCTTCGCCGCGGAGGTCTTCCCCGCTTTCGGACAGATAGAGGCGGCGGCGATGAATGGCGTCGAACGGTTTTTTCCAGCCATCGTGGCTCGCCTCGAGCCAATGGGCACCATTGGCCTCGTGGCGGGTGAGTTCGACGGTGCTCGGGCGGCGGCCGAGGCCTTCGGGCCTGATTTCCGAGGATGAGACATCGGCGATGATCAGGGTGGAGTGGGCGGCGGTGGCGCGCAGCGCGTCGCGCCATTCGGTGGCGGAGGCGGGCGCCGCGCCACAATTCACGATGAGGCGTTCGCGTCCCACCGAAAATTCGAACGCAAGCGTGCCGGCATGGGCGAAACGGTCCATGCCCTGGCCGGGCGGCGCGCCGGCATCGACGATGATGGTCGTTTTGCCGGCGGTGAGGCGATGAAAACCTGACTGGGCGAGCGAGACGTTGCTGCGGCCAGTGCGGCCGGCCTGGCTCAGCACCAGGTCGATCAAATTGGGCCAGTCTTCCGCGGTGCCATTGAACAGTGCGAGACCGCCATCGGCGTGGCGGAGCGCACGCAGCGCGACCGCCATACGCTCGATCGTGCCGGGAAGTTGCGGCGGGGCCTCGGCGCGGGCTGATTGCAGCAGGGCGCGAATCTCGGTGAGGTCCTGCAGCGCGGCGAGATGGGCAGCGGGGCTGCGTTCGGCGTGTGAGCCGTCCGGCAGGATCTGGCGGGTGATTTCCGGCACCAGGAATTTCAGGGCGCGTGGCAGGAAGGCCGCATGTTCGGGCAGGGCGACCGAGGCGGCGATCAGCCCCTTGATGGCGGTGAAGGCGCGGCCGTCGCGCGCTTCGACCGGCATTGCGGCGGCAAGTTGCCGGGCATCATGCACGAGGCGGGCCATCAGCATCTGGCGGAAATCGTCATCGGCCGAGGCTGCGAAGAAATCGTAATGGCCGAGCCAGGCGGTGAGCCGGGCACCGCTGACCGGCGGCGCGGTTGCGATGGCGGGAAGTTGGTCGCAGCCGATCCAATCGGTGATCAGGGCGCGGGCGCGGGAGCGGGCGGCATCGGTGCCGAGGGCGCGCAGATCGCGCAGCCAGCCGAAGCCGTGGATTTGCGCGAGCATCAATGGCGAGGCATCGCTCGCGGTGAAACTGCCCGGGCGCAATGGGCGGAGGGCGCCGCGATACTCGAGTTCGCCCTTGATGATCCGGGCCCCGCGGCCCGGTTCGCCGGGCCATGGATCGCGCACCGGCAAGGCGGGTGCGTCCGGCACGCCGCCGCCACGCAGGGTGGCGAGTTTGGCCATCCATTGTCGGGCGCCACGCATCATCGGGCCGCCTTCACTCATGACCAGACACTTCTGGTTGGGCGCTCATGCTGGGGGTTTCAGCGCCGCAATGGCGGCAGCATAGTCAGGCTTGCCGAAAATCGCGCTGCCGGCGATCAGCACATCGGCTCCGGCCTCGAGCGCTTGCGGTGCGGTTGCCGGGTCGATGCCGCCGTCGGTCTCGATGTGGATTTTGCGGCCGCTCTGCCGGATCATCGCGCGCAGGGCAGCGATTTTCGGCAGTTGGCTGGCCAGAAATTTCTGACCGCCGAAGCCGGGATTGACGGTCATGACGTTGATGATGTCGATCAGGTCGAGCACGTTGGCGACCGCATCGATCGGGGTGGCGGGGTTGAGGGCGACACCGGCTTTCTTGCCGAGCGCGCGAATCGCTTGCAGTGAGCGATGCAGGTGGGGGCCGGCCTCGGCGTGGATTGTGATGTGATCGGCGCCGGCAGCGGCGAAATCGGCCAGATAGGCATCGACCGGGGCGATCATCAGATGCAGGTCGAACACGAGTTTGGAGTGAGGGCGGAGTGCTTTGATGACCAGCGGGCCGAAGGTGATGTTGGGAACAAAATGCCCGTCCATAACATCGAGATGGAGCCAATCGGCCCCTGCCCGCTCAATGGCCGCAACTTCGTCGTTGAGGCGGCCGAAATCGGCGGCGAGCAGGCTTGGTGCAATGATTGGTGCCGCTGCGGGTGGTTCCCTCATAGCTATGCTTGTAGCGAAGTGTGTCGCGCCTTCACAAGCGCGCAACCGGTTTAATGTTCAGGCTTTAATATTGGCACGCGAATCCGCTCCGCCTCATTTGATTTTTCCGAGATGGCGGGCGGATTTAATGCGCCGGTTGCAATTTTTTGGAACAACCCGACCCTGTAACGTCCGGTCGGTTCCCGCATGCGGATGGACTTGCTCGGATCGACCTGCGCCTACTCGGACGGAAACGTATCGGATGGCGCAAGCGACTTGATCAGATCGAACATGCGCTTGCGGACCGTAGGTTCGGCAATGCGGTAGTAGGCGCGGACCAGTTCGAGGGTTTCGCGCTTGGTCATATGATCATCGAGGCCGACACCGAACGGTTCCTGCGATTCGGCAAAGCCATGGCTGCGGCCGCGGGGCCCGGACATCGGAGTCGCGTCCATGCCTTCGGGCATATCGTCGAAGAAGAAACTGATCGGTACATCGAGCACGCGTGAAATATCGAACAGGCGCGATGCGCCGACGCGATTGACGCCGCGCTCGTATTTCTGGACCTGCTGGAAGGTAAGCCCCAGTGCGTCCCCCAGCTTTTCCTGCGACATGCCCAGCAAGGTCCGCCGTAGCCGGATTCGTGAACCGACATGGACATCGATTGGACTGGGGCGCCCGTCTCGTTCGCCACGTTCGGTCATTTCATTTGCCACCCTGGTCACTTCCGACTCTCCAAGCGTTGGGCCGTTAAGGGCACCGCTGCCATATCGATTACAATCAATGAGCATAACACTATTGTGGTGCCACTCATGCCATTTATCACGTCCCTGATCCGAGCAACCCGGACCAGCGCCTAACCGAGTTCCAAGCCCCTCAACTGCCTCAGTATCATCCAGAAATACAACTATGTCTATATTTTAAGAAAACAGGGTGTTTCGACGCTAATTCTACCGCAGATCGTTATTAGAGCACAGACTTGACAATCTGCAATAGCAGCACCTTCAAAATTCTGCAAGCTCGAACAAATTTTAAGACGTTTTTTTCAGGTTTTATTAACCTTGGGCGTTATCGAGAATATCAGCATGACAACGGCAAGAGCCACTGAATAAAAAGCAATGATCCCGGCAATGGTTAGCCCGAACTTGGCGTAAGGGGTTGACGGCAATGCAACCGGAAGTTTGTGCACCAGGAGGCCCCGCCGATCGAGGCCGAGCCGGGCCAGGATGCGGCCGTGCGGGCCAATCACTGCGGAAATCCCAGAGTTGGTGTCGACCACGAGGGGCAACCCTTCCTCGACCGCGCGCAGGCGGGTTGTAGCGAAATTCTGATGCGGGCCGGTGCTGTCGCCGAACCAGGCGTTGTCGCTGATGTTGAGCAACCAGCCCGGGCGATCCGCCTTGTCGACGATTTCACCCGAGAAGATCGATTCGTAGCAGATCAGCGGGCCGACCGCCGGGATGCCGGGAACATGCAGGGTGCGCGGACCGGGGCCGGGCGCGAAACCGCCGCCGGGGGTGATTTTGAACGGGATGATGGCCGGCGTGTATTCGCCGAACGGCACCAGTTTCCATTTGTCGTACCAGGCGACGGCGGGACCCGGACCATCGACCGCTATGAGTGAATTATAGACCTTGCCGGTGCGTCCGTAACGAAACGAACCGGCGAGGACCGGCGTGGTACCGGTGATGGCGGCAATGGCGGCACGGGCGGATGCATCGGACTGCAAAAGGGCGGGACTCGCGGTTTCGGGCCAGACGATGATTTTCCGGCCGGGGCCGGCCTGCTGCATGGCCTGCTGCGTCATGTGCAGGTCGCGCTGCCAGCGCGCCTCGAGTGCTGGACGGGTGAAACTGCCGGGCACCGCGAAGCGCGGCTGGATCATCGCGACCGTCAGGTCACGGTCCGGTGCGGGCCCGGCGGCGGTGCGGACGAGGCCGAAGGTGACCCAGCAGAACATGAGTATGGCGCTCGCGATCCAGCCGCGCCGACCGAGCAGCGGCAGGCCGGCCGCGAGGCAGGTGAGCAGGGTGAGCAGGAAAATACCGCCCCAGGCGGCCGGCTGCATCATGATCACGCCGATTTCGCCGGGAATCGCCCAGTCCGCTCCCCAGAAATTCCATGGAAAGCCGGTGAACAGGAATTGTTGCGCCAGATTGGCCATCACCATGACGCCGGCGAACATCAGGACCATCGCCGCGGCGGCGGCATGGTTGCGGAACGGGCGGATCCAATACACCGCGACGGCAGGCAGCATGAAATAGCAGGCGGTGGCGGCGGCAAGGCCGGGTGCCGCGATCGGCACTGCCCACCAGAATTGCTGCGCCATGATCAGGATGGGCTCGGTGACCCAGAACAGACCGAGCAGGTTGAAACCAAAGCCGAAGCACCAGCCGATCCAGATCGCACGGCGCCAGCTTCCGGCACGGGCGAGGCTGCGCAGCAAGCCAGGCACCACCAACCAGAGCAGCGGCAGCAGATAGAACGGGGGCAGCGCCAGGGCGGCCAGCAGGCCCAGGCCGAACGCGCGCCAGGGGTCGGTGTTCAGGCGTGCGGGCAGGGTTGCCGTCCACCTTCGTTGGGTCAGCGTTGACATCGGGCAGCCTCCGTTATTCCGGCTGAGATAGGCCGAATTGCCGTGCAACGCTGGTCAATTCCGCGGCATGAGGGTGGGTGGTGCCGGCGATCGTACCATCCGCCGGGCGGACCAGTTGGCAGACGGCGAGCCCCGCTGCTGCGGCCGCGGTGAGTTCCGCTTCCACATCCGAAAGGAACAGGATTGCGCCGGGGGGCACCGCCAAGCTGCGAGCGATGGCGGCGTAGCTGGCGGCCTCGCGCTTGGGGCCGATCCTGGTATCGAAGAAGGCGCTGATCAGGTTGCCGCGATCGCCTGCGATGCTGTGGCGGAACAGCAGGCGCTGCGCCTGTTCGGAACCGGATGAATAGATCGCGATGGTGGTGCCGGCTGCGTGCCAGGCTTGCAGGGTGGGCAGGACATCGGGGTAGAAATCGCTGGTCAGCGCGCCGGCGGCGAAGCCCTGCGCCCATATACGGCCCTGGATGTGCTTGAGCGGGGCGAGTTTCGCATCCCGGTCCATCAGGGCCAGCAAGGTTTCGAGTGGTGGCGCGCCGGGCGTGATCTGATCGAGTTCGGCCAGAGCTGCCACAATGTCAGGCTCATCGGCGTGGCGTGCCAGGAAACCGCCCAGACGCGTGCGCGCATAGGGAAACAGCACCTCGTGTACGAAGCTGATCGGCGCGATCGTGCCCTCGATATCGAGCAGCACGACCGCCGGCGGCGCGGTGTCAGGCATGGTCACGTGCCGGCGATGTCAGGTGACGGGGAAGCGCGCGCTGATCGCATCACCAGTGAAATGCGCGACCCAGCCGGACTGGTCGGTAAAGATGCGCAGGGCGATGAAATCCGGGCGTTCGCCGGCATCGAACCAGTGCTTGATGTTGGCGGGAACCGAAATCAGATCGCCCTTGGTGCAGAGGGCGTCGAACACCTTGCCCTCGGTGTGCATGACGAAATGGCCAGCGCCGCTGACGAAGAAGCGGACCTCGTCCTCGGTGTGGCTGTGCTCGTTGAGGAATTTTTCGCGCAGCGTGCCGGCTTGCGGATGATCGGGCGTCATTTTGATAACATCGGCGGACCCGGCGCCGGTTTCACCCATCAGCCGGTCGAGATAGGGGCGATAGGCGTCGAGGATCGCGTCCGCCTCAGCATCGGGCGGCAGGGTCACCGGACTGTCCCAGCGTTCGAAGCGGACGCCGATGGTGGCGAGATGTGCTGCGATTTCGGTCGCATCCTTGGTGTCGAGGACCGGCGCGCCGGGGGCGTTGTCGTCGAAAATCCGCAGGCCGCTCATCGCATTTGTCTCCGTTCGCATTCGCAGGATATCAGGAATTCCAGGGCTTCGAGCCGCCAGAGGCAGCGCTCGATGTCCGGACCCCAGGCATAGACGCCATGACCGCGCAGGATATAGCCGATCGGCGCCGCATCGAGCGAGGGCGCGATCTGGCCAGCCAGGCGGGCGATGTCCTGATCATTGTCGAACACCGGGACGTTCGCGACGGTCTGATGCGTGGTGACGCCGGGGAAGGCTTTGAGGATCTCATAATCCTGCAGGACCAACGATTGCTCGTGGGTCACCATCGAGAGTGCGGTCGCCGCGACCGAATGGCCGTGCAGCACGGCGCCGACCGCGGGGAACTGACGATAGAGCTGACAATGCAGCAGGGTCTCGGCGCTCGGCTTATCGGCCTGGTGACGCGGTGCGCCATCGAGATCGACCTCGATGATATCGGTCTCGGTCAGCCGCCCCTTGTGCACGCCGCTGCGCGTGATGGCCATGGACTGATCACTCAGCCGTGCCGACAGATTACCCGAGGAGGCCGGCACCCAGCCGCGCGCATCCATGCGCGCACCGATCGCGACCAGGCCGCGCGCCGCCTGGAGCAGGCTGTTGTGCATCAGGATCGCCTTGGTCAGAGACGCGTCTGGTCCGACGCGCTGACCGGATCGGGTTGGCGAACCACGGTTTCGGCGGGCGGAGCACCATCGACGACGCGGGTCTGCACCTGGGGTGCGGGCTGATTGATCGGCTCGGCCGGCTTGGCGGGGTCGTGATCGGACACGTTCTGTTTGAACGCCTTGATGCCCTTGCCGACTTCACCCATCAGATTGCCGACGCGCGAGCCGCCGAACAGCAGGGCGATGACGCCGATGACGATGATCCAATGAACAGGAGAATCGAAGCCCATGGGATTACCTCAGACCTTTGTGCGATCGGTGGTGGTCGCTTGCACCGGCGGTGGGGGTACGTGCTGTTCGAGCATGGAAGCATCTTTGGGTTGGTCGTCGGCCAGATTATTCTTGAACGATTTCATACCCTTGCCGAGTTCACCCATCAGGTTACCGACCCGCCCGGAGCCGAACAGGATCAGCACGACCGCCAGAACGATCAGCCAATGCCATATGCTCAAACCACCCATAATCCTGATCCTTCCTCAATGGGAATCACGTCGACATCACATCGGCATGATGCGGCCGACCCGCAATGCCCGCGGACGCAAGACGTTGTTATAGCCCAAGCAGGCCAGTGCGCCAATGCCGGGGGCGGACCATGCCACGGACCGTTACGGCGTGTGGGCACATCGGCGGATCCACCGCTGCATTGGCCAAGCCAAGCCGACGGAAATCGGACGTCGCAGCATAAAACAACGGTTCTGCCGGCCGGGTATTGGAACCGAGCACATTAATAATCATATCATGATCGTCAAAACGTGAATGGAAACCGACATGCGTCTGCTGCTGATTATTCTCCTAATCCTCCTGGTGCTTGGCGGCGGATTTGGTTTGCACGGCGGTTTGTTCATCGGTGCCCATGGCCTTTATTACGGTGGCGGGCTGGGCTTGGTGATTGTGGTGGTTCTGATTCTGCTGATTATTTAGCCCGGACGGTCTCGGTGAGGCGGTAGCCGATGCCGGGCTCGGTGATCAGGGAAAACCCCGTGTCGATCAGTTTGCGGCGCAGCTGGCTGACATAGATCCGAAGATAGGCGATATCCTCGGTGTGCGCTGGCCCCCACACCGCCGTCAGCACCTGCCGATGCGTCAGCACGCGCCCCTGGTTGCGGACGAACAGGGCAAGCAGCGTGTATTGAATCCGCGTCAGACCGAGGTCAGTCGATTGCTCCTCAATCAGAAGACTGGCGGCGCGGCGTTCAGGATCGAGCGTCAGGTTGCCGAGCGTCAGCCCGGGGCTCTGGTCGCCGGCGTGCGCGTGCAGACGCAGGGCGGCACGGATCCGGGCGAGCAACTCGCCCAGTGCGAAGGGTTTTTCAACATAATCATGCGCCCCGCCATCGAGCGCTGCGATTTTTTCAACCTCGCGGTCGCGCGCGGAGAGCACGATGACCGGTGCGGAACAGAAGGCGCGCAGGCGTACGAGCACGGCCTGACCATCGATATCCGGCAAGCCGAGGTCGAGCAGGATGAGGTCGGGCGCGACCGAAGCAGCCAGACGGAGCGCTTCCGTGCCGGTGTCGGCGCGTAACGCGGTAAAGCCGGCAGCTTCGAGCGCTGGTTTGAGGAAGCGGTGGATCTGAGGCTCGTCATCGACGACCAGGATATTGCCGGTGATCATCGGGCTGGTGCGCGCGATATCAGAGAAGAAAGCGCTTCTTTTTTGTAAAAAAGAAGCAAAAAACTTTTTTCTACGGTGGGTTCGTGCCGCGGTATCGGCGCGGGCTTATGACCAGGGTGTTGGTCTGCTGCTGTTTTGTTTCCGGTAGTCAAGAGGTTTCTGCGCCGTTCCTGCGGCATCAAACCGTCAGGATGCGTTTCAACAGATCGACGTCCTGAGCGAAATCAGTGTCGGCGGCCATCAGTTCGGTCACCTTGGCGACCGCATGCATCACGGTGGTATGGTCGCGATTGCCGAATTTGCGCCCGATCTCGGGCAGCGACCGGCTGGTGAGTTGCTTGGCGAGATACATGGCGACCTGGCGCGGGCGCGCGATGTTGCGGGCACGGCGGACCGAGGACATTTCGCTGATCCGGATGTTGTAGTGCTCCGCAACCTGCTTCTGGATTTCCTCGATGGTGATCTTGCGATCATAGGCGCGCAACAAATCGTGCAGCACCTCGTTCGCGGCTTCGAGCGTGACCGGGCGATCGAACAGATGGGCGTGGGCAATCAGGCGGTTGAGCGCGCCTTCGAGTTCGCGGACATTCGCGGTGATTTTCTGGGCCAAAAACTCCATGACCCGGCCGGGCACCGGCACGCCGGCGCGTGCGGCCTTGGCTTCCAGAATGGCGAGGCGCAATTCATAGGTGGTAGCATGAACATCGGCCACCATGCCGCAGCCAAGGCGGGTGCGCAGCCGATCTTCGATGCCGGACAAATCCGATGGCGACTTATCGGCGGACACGATGATCTGCTTGCCGCTATCGACCAAGGCGTTGAACGTGTGGAAGAATTCTTCCTGGGTGCCGTCCTTGCCGATCAGGAACTGCAGATCATCGACCATCAGCACGTCGACACTACGCAATTCGTTCTTGAACTCGATGGTCGATTGCCGGCGCAGCGCGCTGACGAAACGGTGCATGAATTTCTCGGCCGACATATAGGCGACCGTGACTTCGTCGGCCCGCTGGGAGAGTTCCCACGCGATCGCGTGCATCAGATGGGTTTTGCCCAAGCCGACGCCGCCATATAGAAAAAGCGGGTTGAAGCCGGGGCTCGCATGGCCATCAGCGACGCGACGGGCGCAGGCGTAGGCAAATTCGTTCGGCTTGCCGACCACGAACGTGTCGAACGTGAAGCGAGGGTCGAGCGGGGCGGCGGTTTCAGACCGGTCTTCAGCGTCACGGCGGGCGGGTTGGGTCGATTTGGCGAGAACCGCACTCGGCTCGGCCAGATTGGGCACGGCGGTGATGCCGCCGGCCGGACGTGTGCGGATGTCGACCCGGCGAACCGCAGGGTTCTCGGACTGCCACAGGCTGGTGAGCAATCCGCCGTATTCCTTGTTGACCCAATCGCGCAAAAAGCGCGTCGGCAGCATCACCGTGATCTCATCGCCATCGAGCCCGTGGAGGGCCGCCTGACGGAGCCAGTTGCGGTATTCGACTTCGCCGATTTCATCCTGCAAGCGCGCTCGAACGCGGCTCCATTGCAGTGCCAGCGCCGCATCCTGCCCTGGCTCGCCCAACGGATCCCGCTGGCTGCCGGCCTCAAGGGGGATGTCTGCGTCGTAAACCTGCCCTACCTGCGCTTCCAACAGCATCGCCTCCCCTATTTCCACCGTGCCCCGAGCCTTCAACGCCACACCTGGACGTCACATAAATTGGACACACGCTGTGGTTGTGTCAACCATTCGTGCATTCAGCGTCCGACTACTGGAACCTTGTCTGAGGAGCAGAAGGTAGGCCAAGTGACGGTTCGTACGCAAGAGATGTTATGTTCGAAAAAACTGAGGCCTGAAGTCGAGGTTTCGAAATCTCTCCATGAAATCAGGCGATTGATACGGGTTTCCGAACTGTAAAAAAATCCTGTCGCGTCGGGTCATGTCTGATTGTACGGCGACCCACGGGGCACGACAGAAGGCGGGCGGCTCATGGTCAGGCCGCCTCAAAAACCTGATAAAGAGTAATTTTCAGGACTTTATCAGCCCCATTTCAGACGAGGGCTGGACGCTCCGGGACCTAGAAGGCCCGTGCCGAGACCTGTCAGGCCGCCAAGGCTTTGACGCGCGCAGAGAGACGCGAAATCCGCCGTGATACTGTGTTAGCCTTGAGCACACCCTTGGTCACCGCGCGCTGCATTTCCGGCTGGGCCGCGATGAACGCTGCACGTGCCTGCGCGTGGTCACCACCGGCGATCGCCTCTTCCAGTTTCCGGACGAAACTGTGGACCCGTGAGCGGCGCGCCTTGTTACGGGCGGTGCGAACCACGGTTTGACGGATGCGCTTCTGGGCGGATGCGATATTTGCCATGAACTCAGGTATCTCTTTTGGAAAGCGGAATAGAAAAAATCGGACCACGGCTTGGGAGCCATGAGACCCGATTGGCGTGGGCTTGGACATATCGCCCTGGGATTATCGCGTCAAGCGGGCACGGCCGGGCGCGGTGGGGTTAAACCAACGGTCTGACGTGCGGCCGCAACATAATTTGCTGTTCACGATTATGCATCATAGGTATAAGTTTTTAGACACAAGTCGCTTTAACAGCTGCAGCGACTCAAAAAACAGGGACACGGCAATGCCGGCATTTATCGATCTACCTCGCACTGTCGTTGATTCCGAAATTCTGGTGGTCACGGGCTGGGTCGCGGGGCCGACCCCGACCGCAGCCATGGTAACGGTGAACGGAACGCCGATCGCCCATGAATCGTATGAACGGCCCGACGTACGCGCGGCGATGCCGCAGTTTCCGTTCACGGCTGGCCTGACCGCGGTGGCCGACCTACGCGCTTTCAAACCCTCGCGCACTCTGGCTATTATGGTGTCGATCAATCAGGATCGGGAGCGCCATCGAGTCGAGGTGACGGATGCGCTGCATGACCGCTGGCTCGACGATGCCGCCAAGCGAGCGGCCAGTCGGGCCTTTTGCAAGGTTCATCTCCGCTGCCCGGCCTGCGGTGCGACAGGCCTTGACATTACCCCGGCAGCGGTCACCTGCCGGGCGTGCCGGGTCGCGTTTCCGCAGCGCGGCAATGCGTTCGATATGATTTCGGTCCCGCTGGCGATCGAGGCTAATCTTGCCAGCACCGCCAACGTATCCGCCAATCCGTATACCCCGGCGGCGCTGGCGCTGATCGAGCGGGTAACCGGCCGAGGGGGCGTGGTGCTCGATTGCGGCGCCGGTTCGCGGCCGCAACGCACTACAGGTGTTGTAAACGTCGAGATCGTCGATTACCCATCGACCGACGTCCTCGCGATCGGCGAAGCGCTTCCGTTTGAAGACAACAGTTTCGATGCCGCGTTGTCGCTTGCGGTGCTGGAACACGTGCGCGACCCGTTCAAATGCGCTCAGGAGTTGCTGCGGGTGGTGAAGCCGGGCGGCGAATTGTTGATCGACGTTCCGTTTTTGCAGCCGGTGCACGGCTTTCCCCATCACTATTATAACATGACGGCACAAGGACTGACCAATTTGTTTGCCGGCAAGGCCGATGTACTGAGTTGCACGGTGCCGCCGCACGGCCATCCGATTTTTGGGGTGCAGTGGCTGTTACGCGATTATCTGGCGGGGTTGCCGGGCGACGTCGCGACTGCTTTCGGCGCCATGACGGTCGATGACCTTGTCGCACTCAACGCGCCGGCGTTCCTGGCGGATGCCCGCGCCCATACCTTGAGTCAGGAAACCCAATCGCCGATCGCATGCCTGAACACGCTGCACATTCAGCGCCTATAACTCACGCTGACCTGCTCGGCCGGACCTGGCAGTTCCGTCGCAGCGACGGCCCCGTGTTCGCTGAGCGCGTTCGCTTGATTAGCGACGGCGCAGTTGCCGGCCACGACGGCGCGTTCGAGGCGCTTTGGACCCTTGAGGATGGCATAGTGACGTTTCACGCGTCGAACGGCGTCGCGACGACGCGGTTCACGGAGGTAACACGCCATGACAACGGCCGGATCGTGATTGCGGGTGATTTTATGTTGGCACCTGAACTCGAACTGCGCTTTATTCTGGATTCGATGCGCGCCAGCGCCACTGCACCGCCGGCACCGCAACGACTGAATGTTGCGATGAGTCTGGGGGGCTCGCTCGATGCTCTCCTCGTGCTGTTCAACTCGATCGGCAGGCCGTTCGATGGGCGAGACACGCGCTGGGAGTTTTATGATCTCCCGCGCTGCCTGGCACTTGACCATGTGCGGTTCGCCGAACGGGTCGACCCGGCCCGTTGGTATGTCGATCAGGCCGATACCATCTGCGCGATGCTGGCGCCGATCATTCGGTGCGGGTATCGGAGGGTTGTTCTGTCCGGATTGAGTTCAGGCGGTTTCGCGAGCCTGATGATCGGCACGATGCTGAGCCAGCGCCACCCGGAACTGGCGGTCGACAGCTTTACCATCAACCCCCAGACTGGGCATGCGCCGGCCCATCGAGCGGTGATGGCCGGCTTGCCGCCTGCGATACCGCCGGCAGTAATGGATGATGCGACCTATACGAGGGTAGCCGCCCTTCTGCCGCGCCAAAATCCCAGAAATGACGTTCGACATCGAACAGCGGATTCGATTTTACGATGTCTTTGATATCAGGGTATTTATTGACGTAATAGTGGCGACGAAACACGAATTCGGGGATTTTATTCGCAGCCACATGCGGTGCCGCTGGTGAGAAACGAACCGGCAGTTCGGCGACATTCAAGTCCGACGCCGTTTCGCAAGCTAAGGCGAGCGATCGCCTGTCCGTTGCCTTGGTGGAAGTTCCTTTGACAGTGTTACGGTCGGTTGGTGGCACGGATCTTTGATCAGCAAGCGCCATCAGGATGGAAACCTTTCTATGCCAGGGGAGCCTACGCCAGAGGCACACTTCAAGGATGTGCCGCTCTAGGTTGTACCAAAAAGAACATTTTGTTCAACAAAAATTTTATCACCTCAACTTTTTAATATAATCCCTAAAAATAGTCCATTTCTGTCGATTGTGTGGTGCACGCGCACGTCCCAGAGCGCAATAATCCCAAATTTTATGAGATTTTTATGCGCCGGGCCAAAAATCTCCGTCTCGGTTTTATGCGCCACCGCCGATAACGGATGCTCTGGCCATGAGCGTTGTCGCCCGTAAATCGTGGCCGCGCGCGCCCTGGCTATCGCATGAAAACCCGGAGGCTAGCGTGCCCGATATTCTTTCAATGTTGATTGCTGCAGCCGTCTTTGCGCTGCTCTTCGTCTACGTTCCGATCTGTGCGAAAGTCTGATTGCATGTTCGATCTGGTGCTGGCCGGCGCCGTGGCGATTGGCCTGCTGATCTATCTGGTCTGGGCGCTCGTCCGACCGGAGGATTTTTGACATGACCACATACGGTATCCTCTATATCGGCCTCGCGCTGATCCTCGTGCTAGGCTCGGCGTTTCCGCTGGGCGCCTACATGGCCCGGCTATTCGAGGGCAAAATCCGGCTGCTCGCGCCGGTCGAGACCGGCATTTATCGGATCTGCGGCATCGATCCTGCGCGTCGGATGGGCTGGGCGAGCTATGCGATTGCGCTGCTGATGCTGAGCGTTGTTCATTTTGGGCTGCTCTATGCGATCCTGCGCCTGCAATATTATTTGCCGTTCAACCCGCAGCACATCGCCGGCATGGCGCCGATGCTCGCCTTCAACACGGCTGCCAGCTTCACGACGAACACCAATTGGCAGGCCTATGCGCCAGAGAGCATGATCTCGAACGGGGCGCAGATGTTCGGCCTGGTTGTGCATATGTTCATCAGCGCTGCCGCCGGCATCGCGGTCGCGGCCGCGCTGATGCGCGCCTTTGTCAGCGGCGGCCTCAAGACACTCGGCAATGTCTATGTCGATATTGTGCGGATCACCCTGTATCTTCTGCTACCCGTCGCGCTGGTTGCCGCGGTCGTGCTGCTGATCGCCGGCATCCCGATGACATTCGATGCCTTCGCCACGGTTCACACTTTGGCGGGCGGCACGCAGACCATTGCGCGCGGCTCCCTCGCTTTGCAGGAGGCGATCAAGGGACTGGGTACCAATGGCGGCGGGTTCTTTAACGCCAACTCGTCCCATCCGTTCGAAAATCCGAACGCCCTTACCAACCTGTTCGAAATCTGGCTGCTGCTGGTGATCGGCTTCGCCCTGCCGATCGCCTTCGGCCATATGGTTGGCCGCAAACGCGAGGGCATCGCGCTGTTCGCGGCCATGGCGCTTATCCTCGGTCTCGCGATGGTCGGCGACTATGCCGCCGAAGCCGCCAACAACCCCATCCTGGTCCACGCCGGCGTCATGGCCAAACCGGGTAACATGGTTGGCAAGGAGATGCGCTTCGGCATCGCGCAATCCACCACGTTCAACACCGCCGCCACCGGCACCTCGACCGGCGCGGTCAACTCCGTGACCGACAGCTACACGCCGCTCGGCGGCCTGATCCCGATGTTTCTGATGCAACTCGATGAAGTCGCACCAGGCGGCGTCGGCTCGGGTCTGTACGGTATGGTGCTGTTCGCGCTGCTCGCGGTGTTCGTCGCCGGGCTGATGGTCGGGCGAACGCCGGAATATCTCGGCAAGAAGGTACAATCCAGGGAGATCAAGCTCGCCATGCTGGCGGTCCTGATCCAGACGCTGTTCATCCTCGCCGGTGCCGGATTTTCGCTGTTGACCAAATCCGGGCTCGGCTCGCTCGACAACGCCGGGCCGCATGGCCTGACCGAGATGCTCTATGGCTGGACCTCGGCCACGGAAAACAACGGCTCCGCCTTCGCCGGCCTGTCGGCCAACACACCGCTACTCGATTACGGGCTCGGTCTGGCCATGCTGTTCGGCCGGTTCGCGGTGCTGATCCCGGTGCTGGCGATCGCGGGTTCGCTCGCGCTGAAGCCGAAACTGCCGCAATCGACCGGCACCTTCCCGACCGATGGGCCGCTGTTC
>VFSW01007725.1_pt1 | contig 15557 bp, 12 predicted proteins | sample 5358111 | NCBI WGS metagenome assembly VFSW01 (sample SAMN11554181, study PRJNA540505) | mine drainage metagenome | isolation source: sediment from site ElyBrook_90M | place: USA: Ely Copper Mine, Vershire, VT | collected 2017
CTTCTGTACCGCACAGGCAACCGGCACACATTTCCTCTTTCGGACCTGTGTGGACCGTCTGGCGGGAGATGGCAAGCACACGATCGCAACGGAAATGGAAGAGGTTCGGGTCCAGGGCTTGCACTCCATCGAGGTTCGCGACAGGAAGGGAGAGATCTCACAGGCTGTTCTGGAAATACGATATCGCCGCATCTGCGTGCTTCCTCCGATCAACAAAAAAAGGCAGTATCCGGCGCTTCTCCTTACCGTAATCCATGCGCAGGAGCGCAGTGAACCGAAAGGACTGACAAAGTGGACTGGAAGCTCATCACGAACCTGCCCGTGACATCGCGCAAGCAGGCGATTGAGAAGCTGCAGCGGTACTCTTTGCGATGGAAGATAGAGGTTTCCACAAGATCCTGAAATCGGGCTGCAAGACCGAGGTCTCGAAACTCCGCACGGCCAACCGGCTGGTCAACTTAATCTCCGTGTTCGCGATCCTGAGCTGGCGAATTTTTTGGATGACCATGATGAACCGCGCCGCCCACGGAGCCAACCCTGAAGTCGCATTCACCGCGCTGGAGATTAAGCTGTTGGATCGATTGGTCAGTGATAAGCATGATGCCAACGGAAGTGCCCGATCCATCTCGATCTATCTCACAAAGCTGGCCAGACTCGGCGGCTACCTCGCCCGCGCCAACGATCCACGACCCGGCAACATGGTTGTCTGGCGAGGCTTGTCCAGACTCACCGATATAAACCTGGGATTCCTACTCGCCATACAAAATGTGGGTAATTGAAAGAGGACCCGGACGCTTACCTTCAAGTCTGGATTCAATGTGCCTGCAACATAACATCGCATATAGTGAACGGATCTCGATTTCACCTCGGAAAGTTTTCGCAATACAGTTTCCCTTCCCCCGGACTGATCGTCGGCCGATGCCGGGAGCTTCACGATCGGACCGAATTGCTGCTCAATCATCCTGGCGTGGACGCAGAGGTGGCACATAAGCATGGGCCAGCCCTTAAAAGGGCCGATCTGGCGCCAAGCTCGCAGATTCCCGCATGGGTAATGCAGATCGACCGCAACGATGAGCAAGCATTTGAGATCCTGCGGCGCGTTTGTGAGTTCCATGAACTCGCGGTACACCGAGTCCAGCTTCTTCGGTTTGAGAAGCGCTAGCAGAGCGTTATAGTCAAGGATCTGACTTGAACTCTGCCCACCACTCGTCTTAGCCGTCTGCATCGACCATTACCTAGATTTCCGGTAATGCTGAAACTAGCAACTCTCGGATTGCGTAAAACGATAATTCTCCCCGGATCGTATCGAGCGGCGCTTTCATTAAGCCGACCGCCGTCCGGAACGTTCGCTCGAGCGTAATCATTCTGGCAATCTTCGAATAGCTCCGAGCCATCACAGGCACCATCAGCATTTCTGCGCAAGCTACAAATCAGGATTCCCTTCTTGTGTTCCACATCACATCCGCGCACTCTTACGATCCTACGATCCGCTGTAGTGCATCGAAGCCAACTTTTCTCTTATGTACATGGAGATCAGTTATTTCAAATACTTGCTGCGCAAGGCGTGGACGATCGAAAACGAGGGGTAAAGTCAGAGACTCAAGCCGCCGGTATAACACCACTGTTCAACAGGCCAGGTCCGCCACCGCGTTCGGGGCCTGCATAATTAAGCGGTAACCGATGTCAGATGAAGCATTCACGCAAAATTACCTTGACATAGCTGGGAATCTTACCTAAGCTACTACGCAACATTCGTGGTTCATTGACACAGTCGCTCAAATAGTTTATCGCGCTAACTGGGTAGGAATTATCCTTACCACTCAGAAACTCGTGTCACCGCGTAGGTTCGCGCGAGAATTCTTGATGTCGTCCTTTCCGTTACTCGTGACGGGACACAGGCTAGAGCTGGTCCGACAAATAGTCATCATGCGAACCGCAGCATGATCCTCATGCAGCCGAGCCGGGCCATTTCGAGGATTTTACGGCATGAAGCTCGTAGTGTGTAACCAACTTTCAGAATCATTGCAGCCAAGCGAACAACCGGTCTACGACCCAGCGGAACTTGAAGCGGCGCAAAGATTTGCCGTCGTACGTCGGACTGCGGCTCTCGCGGTTGGGCGCGATCATCTCGATGCCGTACGCCTGATGCAGATGGCGGTCGAGCGGGTCCGAGTCATACGCCTTGCCGACGATCAGTCGTGCCATCAGTTCGTCAAGGAATCTTCCCGCGAGCGTTTCGTCGGCGAGCTTCGACTCATGCGCAAAGGCCGAGTCGATCGTGACAGCCACAGGAACGCTGTTTCCTGCGGCGATGGCCATGATCTTGCTCTCGTTGCCTTGCTTGGTTCTTTACGCCACGAAGCCCCCTTTTTTGCAGTCGCGAAGACGTCGTTGATGAAGCTTTTGTCCAGGTCCAGGTTGCCTTCCGCACGCAGCTTCCCGGCCACTGCACGCAGCGTCTTTTCCAACTGGTCGGAACGAGTCCCCTGTTGGACGCGACCGTGTGCCGTCTGGTGCGGCGGCGGATATTCTTCCGGCAACTCGCGCCACAGTGTACTCGTGCTTAGAATCCTAAGGACCCCATTCGACACCACCCGCGTGTCGGCCGGGGACGACCGTGTCCGTCAGCCAGCTGCGCAAACCCCACCAGCAACTCCAAGGTCGCCCAATCGGCATCTGTCATTTCGCCTCGTGTCCGCATTTGTGGCTTCGCGGATCTGCCAGCGCCAACTCATGTCTGCCCCCATCAACATGAAATCTCAAGACAAAAACGACTTCAACCATTTATCAGACAGGCTCCACCTCGTAACTACGCTCAAGGCTACTTGCTGTCCGAGAATTGTCAATTGGCGCCCGTGTTGGCATCATCACGATTGCCAGTTGAGTTTCCAAGCCGTAGCGGCGCTCTTAAGAGCCGGTAAGAATCTCAGAACGGAGGTAGTGTTTAGCCCCTCGATGAGAATCACGCACCAACGTCTTCAGGTAGCTGTGCTCACCTAAATCCAAATGTTCGCCGCCGCAATTCCATTGGGGTTTCAGACAGAGGTTCCGAATGACATTAGCTTCTGCGTCCACGTTAATAGACGACACCTCGAAAAGAACAACTCAGCGTGCAGTCCCGCGGCTGAAACACTTGTGGCGCATAGCAAGAGTGCCGAAAAAAGCCCTAGTGCTTTGTGGGGCTCTTCTATTTGTCAATTCAGCGCTGCGACTTCCTGTTCCATTTCTAACCAAGTATTTGATAGACGACATTATTCCTCACAGACGAATCTTCCTCCTCATCCTGCTCTTTACTGCATTACTATTCGTGTCGCTCGTCCTTATCTCCTTCGAACTCATAAAGAATTACCAGTTGCTTCGCATCTCGCGCTGCATAGTCGCCAATATCCAAGTCCGACTTCTTGAGCATATTCAAGCGCTACCACTCCGCTACTTGCAGGCAAAGGACATAGGATATCTTATGTCGCGCTTCCTCGATGATGCCGGAAGCCTAGACAAGATTCTTACTGATACGCTGATTAATACGTTGCAACAGATTATGATTCTCCTCACGGGGACGTTTGCTACTTTCTATTTAGATTGGAAGCTGGCAATTATCTCATGTCTTGTGCTTCCTCCCTTTGTTTGGATCAATGCACTTTTTGGCGAACGCGTACGCGCACGCGGCAGCGTTCTGCAAGAGCAGCGAGCGCTGACAAGTAAGGTACTCCACGATGCTCTAGCAGGAGTGGTCGTGACGAAAACCTGCTTAAGAGAGCGACGACAACTAATAGCACTTTTCAATTCCCTCAAACGGACGATTCGCGCTGATCTTCGTGCATATCTGAGTATCTCTCAAGCGGGTTCACTGATTGCCTTCCTGAGTGCGTTGGGTCCTGTTATTGTGCTGGCCTACGGAAGCTATCAAGTCATCAAGGGCGAATTATCGTTGGGCACCATGATCGCATTTAACACGCTGCTCGGATATCTTTACGGCCCATGTCAGTCCCTCGCGGGGCAGTATATAGGCCTTCAAACGAGTCTGGTTGCAGTGAATCGAATCTCCGAGGTGCTCGAGATCGAACCTGAGCCACGGGTACGCGGAGCGAGTGGGCAAGTAATGCCGATTCCAGAAAGGTTGAAGGGAGAGGTTCGCTTTGACCATGTATCTTTTGCCTACGAGCCCGGCAACCTTGTGCTGCATAATCTCACAGCTACGATCCACGCTGGCGAAGTTGTCGCTCTTCTCGGCGAAAGCGGAGCCGGAAAAAGCACGGTCGCCCGTCTTCTCCTGCGACTGCACGATCCTGAGTCGGGCATTATCTATCTAGACGGATTCGACATTGCAAGAATTGACCTTCGCTGGCTCAGACGCAATATCGGCATAGTATCGCAGGAAGCGTTTCTTTTTAATACGAGCATTCTAGAGAACATCCGATACGGACGTCAGGGTGCTTCTGACGAAGAGGTTAGAGAGGCTGCAGCTCTCGCCAACGCCCATGGGTTTATTAGCGCTCTTCCGCAAAGCTATCTTACTGATGTCGGACCGCAGGGCGCTTACTTGTCGGCCGGCCAACGACAAAGAATTGCTCTCGCACGAGTAATTCTAAAGGATCCTAAGATATTGATTCTTGACGAAGCTACGTCCTCCGTTGACTCCCAATCGGAGGATTTGCTCTGGGACGCCTTGTCCGTACTTATGCGGGGACGTACTACGTTGTTAATTTCGCACCGATTATCTTCCGTAGTGCGCGCAGATGTTGTATTGGTATTGCAACAGGGGCGGGTGATTGCATCTGGATCGCACGAGTCTGTTGCAAAGGAGGAGATATACAAGGATCTGTATCAAGGGCAGTTCATCCAATTACGCCCGACAGGTGACACGCTAAAGACGCTCTCTCGTCAAGACCCGAAAGAGCAACGTACACCGTAAACGCTCGAGGTTTCCGTGACGACACATAGCTATACATTCGGACCATTCAGCTTGGACCTTAGCCAGGAAGAGTTATCTTTTCAGGGCTCTCGGATTTCCCTTCATCCACGAGCCTTCCAGGTGCTGCAAGTTTTGCTCGAGCATCATGGGCAAATTGTAAGAAGGCGCGAGTTACTCGATGCAGTTTGGGGAGAAACATCTGTGCAGGATGAGAATCTTACACAATGCATTTACGAGTTGCGAAAGGTTCTGGAGATGGAACCGAGTTGGGGCGCACTCATCGAGACGATCCCGAAGCGTGGTTACCGCTTTTGCGCAGAAGTACAGCAGCATGAGAACTCGACGTCGTTTGCGGTTACAGGCATTTGCGATCAGCCTGCTGGTGCCGGCCGGACCATAGCCACCACCGACTCTGAAAGCGGAGACTATGTAAGGAAACTATGTAACTTTGGCAGTGCCTGTCTGAATGCTGGCACGACCAGAGAACTTCAAAGCGCCGCCCAATGCTTCGCCCGGGCAGTTCAGATTGATCCTCGAAAGGAGATTGCATGGGCTGGATGGGCTCATTGTCAGGCTCTTCTAGGCTGCTCCATGCTTGCGGCGCTACCTCCGCGAGAAGCCGTTGCGCAGGCATCCAGAGGTGTCACAAATGCTTTGAGCATTCGCCCCGCTCTTCCCGGAGCGCACGCGACGCTGGCATTTATCAGGTGGCGTTATGACTGGGACTGGAGCGGCGCGGAAGAGGAATTTAGGCTCGCAATAGAACTTGCACCAACAGACATTACGACTCGCCTTTGCTACGCACGTTACCTAGTAAGTTCGGGGCGAATGAAAGCTGCAGCTATAGAGATTCACAATGCCGCCGAGCTCAGTCCTACCTCCTCTGCAATGAATATCGCTCAAGGGTGGATCGCGTGCGATCGTCGAGAGTATGATCGCGCAGTTCGGGAGTTGTCAGCTGCTATTGAGACGAATTCCTGCCCATCCTGGGCCAGGACGTTATTGTCAATTGTCTATATTGCGACTGGTGATTACTCTCGCGCCCTTGTAGAACTTAGACGAGCGGCTACAACGGACAATACATCTCTCACCATTGGACTCACAGGAATGGCTTTTTCATTGAGTGGGGACCGAAAGACCGCAATTAGATTGGTAAAACATCTTATCGAACAGTCCCGGATCAGATATATATGTCCATCGAGCGTCGCACTCGTCTACATCGGATTGCAACAACCGTGTGATGCTCTAACCTGGCTAGACAAGGCGATAGACCTGCGAGCACCATCTTTAGTGTATCTAGCAACCAACCCGTTATTCAACGTGCTAAGTTCGTATCCTGCATTTGTGAGGTTACGCCGGCATGTCTTTCAATGCAGTAAAACAAATCGCGGGGGCATGACTAAGGTCACGTTGGAAAGTATCCGGTCGAGAGAGTTCAGAGGAGTTTAAGCCCACGGTTGTTGGAGGTGTTCATGGAATCGTTCCCCAAACACTTTGCGATGATGCTTAGTCAAGATCTGAAATTTGGCTTACGAATGTTAACACACAGTCCCGGCTTTACTGTGGTCGCAGTGATCACGCTTGCTCTTGGCATTGGGGCGAACGTCGCCGTATTTAGCTTGATCGATACTCTTATGTTGCGGCCGCTTCCGTATGTGCGATCAAGCGAACTCTTCGCTATTTTCCCGGTTGAGCGCAAGTCGGGGCGAGCGATGACCATGACGTCGTACCCCAATTTTGTAGACTGGCAAGAGCGGAGTCACACGTTTGCAGCAATGGCAGCCTTCAAAGAAGAGTCGTTTGATCTGTCTGGCAGTACCGAGCCGGAACGCGTGAAGGGTTTATGCAGCACACCTGGACTCTTCTCCCTATTGGGGATCCATCCTGTACTCGGTCGTGAATTCAGTCAGGATGACGATCAACACGTTGCAGTGTTGAGCTTCGAAATATGGCGGAGGCATTTTTCCAGCGATCCAGAAATTGTCGGGAAATCCGTTCAGTTGAACAGGACGGCTTACACTGTGGTCGGAGTTTTTCCCGCGCAATTCTACTTTCCTCCGCATCGGTCGGCAGATGGACTCGCACCAGAGATTTTTGTCCCTGTTGTCCCGAATCCCGATCGCGGCTGGAATTACCTCCGCGTAGTTGGACGTCTTGCCCCAACGACGACCGAGCAACAGGCGCGATCAGAGTTGAATGGGGTCGCCGCGCACCTTTCGCAAATTTATCCACCAGATCAGAGCCAAACAATTGCCCTTGATCGACTTGGTGACATTGCAGTTTCCGACGTACGCCAAACAGCGTGGGTGCTGCTTGGGGCTGTTAGCTTCGTCCTGTTCATAGCGTGTGTCAACGTGTCTAACCTGCTGCTGGGACAAGCCGCTGCTCGTGAACGTGAGATCGCAATACGTTCCATGCTTGGAGCGACTTGGTTTCGTCTTGTGCAGCAGTTGTTTACTGAAGGCCTGTTGTTAGCGGGTTTAGGAGGGCTTCTTGGACTTGCGTTCGCGCATGGGGTCCTCCCTTTCCTAATTAAAATGGTACCCGCGAATAGCTCTTTGTCCTCACGCATTCACGACATTGGCGTCCACTTGGATTTCATGGTGCTCACGTTTAGCGCCCTCTTGTCGGTGCTCTCCATTCTGTTGTTTGGGTCGTTGCCGGCGTGGAAAGCGGTAAGGCCGCTGCAAAACTCGATCACTGCGGTTCATGCCAGCAAACCATTTAGCGCCTTGATTGCTGTCGAAGTTGCGCTGTCTTTCATCCTACTCACAGGAACTGGAGTGATGCTGAAAAGCTTAAGCCGGCTGTTGGAAACCAACGTTGGATTCGACACTAACAACCTTTTAACCATGGACGTCTACCTTACTGGTGCAAAATACGCTTCACCTGAGAAGCAGACGGCCTTTGTTTCGAAGCTGTTGGGAGAGCTTGAGTCGTTCCCGTCGGTTCTCTCAGTAGGCGCAGCAACTGACTTGCCTCTTACGCAGTCTTTCACGCGAAACGGATTTGAGATTCCGGACGCACACTCGATGAAGGGGCTTGCGGACTACTATGGCGTGAGCTCGGATTACTTCGGCACAATGGGGATACCGTTGCTCGATGGTAGAGCCTTTACCCATTCTGACTTGGCAGACTCACCTCTCGTGGGGGTCATCAACGCTGCACTAGCCCACCACTATTTCGTGAATCAAAATCCAGTCGGTAGGACATTGATGATTTACCTTCCCACAGTGGCTGAGACTACAAATGGGACTACAGTCCGATTTACACCACATAAACTCGAGATTGTCGGAATTGTGGGTGATGTCAAGCAAGTCGCGCTAGATGCACCTCCCGTGCCCGAACTTTTCATTCCGTATACGCAATGGCCCTCGACTGAAGTGTCATTGGTACTCCGCACCCGGTCCACGGCGCCTATAGCGCTCATGCCCATCGTCGAGAAGGAGGTCCGGCGATTGGACCCCGATGTACCGGTCACCAACGTTAAGTCGATGAATGAATTGGTTGCTGCAGAAATAGCTGGAAGACGCTTTGTGTTGCAATTAATTGGAGCTTTCGCTTCGATTGCAGTTGTGCTAGCAGCAGTCGGAATCTACGGTGTGGTTTCCTATGGTGTTAGGCAGCGGACCCACGAAATCGCTATTCGCATTGCTCTTGGTGCCACAAGGGAGCAGATTCTGAGAACTGTTGTTCTTGAGAATGCTAAATGGCTTCTCGTCGGGCTTATCAGCGGTATAGCTGGTGCCTTTGCAACAATGCGGCTTCTGGTTAGCTACCTGTATGAGGTCCAGCCGTACGACCCGTTGATCTTCATTTTAGTTGCGTTCGTCCTAGTTGCCGTGGCGTTCACAGCGAGTTACGTGCCTGCACGCCGCGCGACAGAGGTAGATCCCATGGTGGCGTTGCGGTGCCAATGAAATCAGGTTCTGAGTTCTTCGCGGGGTGAAAGGACTGGGAGGTGGGCCGAGAAAGTTCTCGGGACGAGATTCGTGGTGGGTCACCAATCTGTGGATCCACCTAACAGCCTTTAATGCGAGAGGGATACTTAAAGTGGGGGATCACGATTTCGCTCATTTTTCCGGACGGTTCCCCGAGGACCATGTGCCGGCCAAGATCGTTGATCCGCAGAACTCGGTCTGACCGACTTGGGCGAATGTTTCAATACACATGTGATAGGGAAGATTTCGTCGGTCGACCAATAACTTTCAAGTCACGGTACTGGTCCGATTAGCTAGTATCGTTAGCAGAATCCGTTTCATAACTAGGTTCGGAATCGAGAGAGGCACTAGGAGGAAAGATCGATACCGAGAGGCGGCTCGATGTTGACGGATCGACAATGGAAGAAGACCGAACCACTGCAGCCGAAATTGCGCAAGGGGAAAAGAGTAGGCCGCAGTGATCTGATAGCTGCAAGGTGCTGTCGGCGGTTTGGGGGGATTGGGAGCAGAAACACGTATGTTTGACGGTCTGGCGCGCCTTTCTGGGCGATTTGAATCGCAAAGGAAGCTTGGAGCGAAGCGTTCATTGACAGTAGTTTTGCTGTGGCGAAAAAGAGGGCCAAGGGATCGGAGAAACCAAGCATGGCAAAGGATACAAAGTGGCTGGTGGTGGTCAATGGCAAGGGTGTTTATCAAGAAAATCCCTTGGGGATCGGCCTCTCAGGCGGAAGTCAAACTCGCAGAAACGACGATTGCGGCAATTTGTGTCCCAAACCCGAGGCCGTGAGACCGGCGGCAGCAGAAGCGGCAGCTGCTGATTGGGGACAGGGCCTACGGCAGCGATCCGCTGCGGCGACGTCTGCAGAAACGCGGAATCGAATCGATCTCGCCGCACAATGTTAGCCGGGTTCGTCCCCAGACTCAGGAGGGACGGACCTTGCGGCGATACCGTAAGCACTGGAAGGTCGAGAGGGGACCAATGCTTGGTTGGGAAACTTTCGGCATTTGGTTGTTAGTTATGATGGCAAGCTGATGATCTATCCGGTCTCCTTCAAATCGGCTGCTTCATGATCGTCTTGCGAAGGTTATGAAACAGCTTCTACGCGAGTTGAGCCCATCATGGCCTTAGTCTATTTTGTCTTGTGGTAGGTAGTTTGAGAAGGGCATTGTCAAGGGGAGGCACAAATGTCGGACAGGTACGAAATGGAGAAACGGAGCTTTTCTTCTGGTCCTGATTACCCGGTAACAATTACGCAAGAAGCTGTTCTGCTCGTGAGGGAAGTAATGCGGCAGCGAAACATGATCATCGAGCCTGATTGGATGCGCATTCTGCTTCGACTTTCTGGCCCTTTGCAGGTTCCGGTGTTACACAAGGCACTAAACGCCGTGGTCAGGCGCCATGCTGCGCTTCGAACGCACTTTTTGCCTAATAAGGGTATCCCCCCAACTGAACGCATCGCTGAAGTCCGGTCCTTTTCCAATACTGGCATCTTCACGCCCGGCCTTTACGTACAGCATTTGGCAGAGGAATCCGTCGCTCTTCTCTCCGTCACTGATTTTACAGGGGTTCCGGAAGCGGACCGACAGTCGCTGATTCAGGAACGATGTGATAGCGAATGCAGCCGGGAGTCAAGCTGCCGTTCCCGATCACTGATCCGTGCTGATCTGATTCGTTTGGCTCCAGAAGTACATCTGTTATTCATATTTGTAGATCACCTCGTCTGCGACGATTGGTCCGTGAGTGTGATCAAACGCGATCTTCTTACGTTTTATGCACAGTTCTTGATGTCGGATCCCCCATCCATAGTGCCGACCGAGTTAAGCTACCTCGATTATGCACTCTGGCAGCGTGACGAGATCGCTCGGAAACGCTTCGAGACGAATGTTATGTACTGGAGGGATCAATGGGCCGAGTATGGGGACGCAAGGATCGCGAACTCCGAGTTGCCTTTCTCTGTCGCACATCCGGTTGCGCAATTTGATGGTCCCGGAACCACGAATGCCAAGAATGACCTAACGGAGGAGATGAGTTCTGCTGCAGTTCGATGCGCTCGAGAGTTGGGAGCCACTCCTCATACTTTCTTTCTCAGCGCCTTTTGTATCCTTTTGCGCCATTATACGGGCCGCAACAAACTCGCTTGTATGGGCCATTTCGCCAATCGTTCGCGTCCGGAAATGGCAGATGTCGTTGGCTGGTTGACTCACTCGCATCTGATCGGAATCGATATCCCGCCCGAGATCACAATCGCCGAACTTGTCGCCCAGACGAAACGAAAACTCCTGAGTGCTCTCGCCCATGACCAAATGCCGCCGCCCCTACTTTGGCAGGTGTTGAGGTGCAGTCCAAGAATCCCGGATGGACGCGTTCTCCTCGACACGTATCGGGAGACTAAGTCACCTGTCTCGTTGCCGGACAGAGTCATCGTTGAATCGCTTGCTCCACCCGAAGGGAATGGACCGCGGTTCTCGAACCTAGGTGTCTATGTCAGTTCAGAGGGCTCCCGAATTGTGCTGAGAACCCAAACATCGCTTTCTGTATTCTCACAGGACGCAGCAGCAATCGTCGCTAAAGACCTCATGTATGTGATCGGGCAGCTGGTATCGAGGAACGTTCAGACGCCGGTGGCCGCTGTTCCTATGCCCGAACGGTATGGAGTGGGAACCCGAGCGACGGCTGCCACCAACAGCGAGATGAGCGAGTACATCGTTCTAGGTAGTCGACTCATTCCGCTCGTTTCGAGCGGTCTTGTGTTAAACTAGAACTGGTTCGATATTAAACAGTTCATAAGTAAGTAGACATGTTCTGAGACAAACATGAGGTGCCGCTACGGTCGTGCCTTCGATCACAAGACCTTGGAAGAAATATAGATTCGAGCCGTTGAGTAAGCGTCGTCTGAAGCTTTCAATTACCCACATTTTGTGGGGCATGAGGACGGGTAACAAGTAAGATTCGGCCTCAAGGTAGGGGCTGTGCGCGGCGGTGGGTGTACTGCTGAACTGGCAAGATGGCGAAGCAATCGAGCGGGAAGACGGTGGAGCCTTACCTGTCTGAGGGGACGGCGAGTTGGATCGATCAGGAGCTCTCTGGTTGCTAGTGTCCTGTTTCTGAAATAAATATCATAAATACAAACGTCTTGGGCATCGGATAGAGTGGGAGGAAGTCCAATGCCGAAGGGTCGCCCACTCGCGCCGCTTTCCGTAACCGCCGAAGAACACACTCAGCTTGTTGCCTGGAGCAAGCGGCCCAAGACGGCACAGGCACTGGCCATGCGTTCCCGCGTCGTCCTGCTGGCAGCCGAAGGACGCAGCAACACTGAGATCTCTCAACAGCTCTCTGTGACTCTTCATACCGTTGGCAAGTGGCGGCAGCGCTATTTAGATCAGCGGTTGGATGGACTCGTGGATGAGCCCCGCCCTGGCACCTCACGCAAGCTTCGCGACCAACAGGTTGAACGCGTTTTGGCGCTCACACTGGAGTCTACTCCCGCCGATGCCACACACTGGTCCACGCGGGCGTTGGCCAAGAAGACTGGATTAAGTCACGTCTCGATTCACCGCATCTGGCGCGCCTTTTCGCTCGCTCCGCACCGCTCCGAGACCTTCAAGTTATCCAAGGACCCGCTCTTCATCGACAAGGTGCGGGACATCGTCGGCTTGTATTTGGCACCGCCCGATCGCGCTCTGGTTCTATGTGTCGATGAGAAGAGTCAGATTCAGGCGCTGGATCGTACCGCGCCCCTATTGCCGATGCGCCCCGGACAGATCGAACGGCGCACTCACGACTATGTGCGTCATGGCACCACCAGCCTGTTTGCTGCGCTCGACACAAAGACGGGCAAAATTATCGGACAGACGCAGCATCGCCATCGCTCCGAAGAGTTTCGCAAGTTCCTCGACACCATCGAAGAAAACGTGGCCGCCGACTTGGATATCCACATGATTTTAGATAACTACGGGACGCACAAGACGGCGCTCATCCGCAACTGGTTAGCCAAAAGGCCGCGCTTCCATTTGCACTTCACTCCCACCTCGGCCAGCTGGCTCAACCTGGTCGAGCGATGGTTTGCTGCACTCACCGACAAGCAGTTGAGACGTGGCGTCCATCGCTCCACCAAGGAACTGGAGACCGCCATTCGCACCTTCATTCAAAAACACAACCAGGAACCAAAGCCCTTCGTATGGCACAAAACTGCTGACCAAATCCTTGACTCGGTCGCTCGCTTTTGTGTACGGACTTTAGAAACAGGACACTAGGGAACCTCTGAAGAACTCCCCAATCCACAACTGATGCGGGTAATGTGGAGTGAGGGAGAAGATTACGAATGCGGCAGATGACGTTGGCCCATCAAGCAGAGTTTCAACGTTACGCAAAGAAGACCCGGCGCGAACAGTTTCTTGAAGAAATGGACGCTGTAATGCCCTGGGCCGAGTTGTTCTCGCTGGTTATGCCGCACTACTCCAAGGGCGAGATGGGCCGCAAGCCGGTGGGTCTGGAGATCATGCTGCGGGTCTATTTCCTGCAGCAGTGGTTTTTCGCTGTCCGCTGCCCACAGGCTTCGTTTACAACCAGGCCGGCAATGTGGCGCTTGATCCGGATACACAGATCCGAGACAGTATCCTCCACTTCTTCGAAACGTTCGCGCGCGTGGGCTCGGCCTGCCAGACCGTAAAGGTATTTCACAAGGAGGGTATTAACTTCCCATCTCGGCACACCGGCTGTGAAGAAACGTTGTTCCGGCCGCTGACCGCGTGGACTGCGCAACGCGTGCTCACCAACCCGCGATATGCTGGAGTCTATGTGTATGGACGCCGCCGCTATCGGCGAACTGGCGACGGGAAGAAAATAGTGCAGACCAAGCACGACAGCTATGAGTGGCTTGCATGTATACCAAACGCCCATCCCGGCTACATCAGCTGGGAGCAATATAAGCAAAACCTCGAACTGCTTGCATCCAACGGAAGAACATACGAACTGGCGCGCAGTTCGCCCCCACGTGAGGGCGCGGCTCTACTGCAGGGACGCGCGGTATGCGGTCGATGCGGCAGGCACTTCCGCGTGCGATATCGCTCAACGCGGGGCAAGCAAGAAGCTTGGTATATCTGCGATCGTGGGCACGATAAGTCCGGTGAGCGGGACTGTCAATCTATCGCAGGGCCGGCAGTCGACGAGGCAATCGGGGCTCTGGTCGCTGAGAGAATGACGCCCGCCGCTGTCGAACTGGCACTTGAAATCCGGCGGGAGATCGAAGCCAGGCAGGATGAGGCGGACCGGCTACGCTGCCGTGCAATCGAACGCGCGCAGTTCGAAGCCGATCTAGCCAAACGCCGTTTCATGCTGGTCGATCCGGGCAATCGTCTCGTCGCCGACACGCTCGAAGCGGAATGGAACGACAAGCTGCGCGCGCTGGCGCGGGCGCGAGAAGAACGAGAACGCACACTTCAAAAGGATCGGCTTCTGTTGGACGATACGATCCGCCAGCGTCTGCTCACTATGACGACGGACTTCAAGAAGCTCTGGAACGATCCAAGTACGGCGAACCGCGAGCGCAAACGGCTGCTCGCCTACATCATCGAAGATGCCACGCTCATCAAACTGCCGACGGAAGGTATCACCAAAATCCACGTCCGCTTCAAGGGCGGCAAGACCGAAACGCTTACAGCCCGCAATCCCAAGTCTTCGGCGCAGCAGGTGAAGACGCCGCCAGTGATCGTCCAACTCGTCGACAAGCTCCTCGACAACCACATCTATAGCGCGATCGCCGACATCCTCAACGAGCAAGGGCTCCGTCCCGGCGGTTCGGCCCGGCCAGGGCGCAGCGACACTTGCTTCACCGCATTGCGCGTTGCATATCTCGTCCATCGATATGCTCTGCGTTCTCGCTACGACCGGCTACGCGACCGCGGTATGCTGACCGCAGCAGAGGCAGCGACTCGCCTTGGTGTCCACGAAGCGACGGTCGTGCACTGGGCCGAATGTGGCATGATCACGCGGCACGCCCACAACGCGCACGCGTATCTCTACGAACTACCGCAGTCAAAGTTACCGCCGAAGCATAATAGTCGATGGGACCGAGTCTCAGACCGGGCAGCGGCCCTCAAAGAAGGGAAAACTCAAGACCTTCACATCCAATCGAAAGAGGTGCAGTGTGAAGCCAGGTAGTTCTGGAAGAGACATAGGCCGTCGCCATCGAACCAAAGCAACTTTATGAGGTGACCAGATACAACGACGTGCTGCATACCGATCAAGCAATGTGGCAATCGCATATCCGTGGCATCCGCTTCATGGCAAACAGTTGCGCTTGATCCGGAAGACTGGAAGATATCAGAAGCCGCAGTTTTGCGTTGAAGTTCGAGACGGGCTGTGTCGTGACTTGCCAGCCTGGATGTTCGATGCTTCGTTATGTGCCGGCATGGTGGTCGGTCCGCCTCAGGTGAGCTTGGCCGGTCTGGAAGAACTCCGCGCGATTTTAGATGGCCGCGCTGGCGGTTCGACGGGATCATGGAAGTGTCTGCAGAAGGAGGGCACGTTCCATGAGGCAGCTGGTCAAAAGGGGCCGGATGCAACTGCAACTCCCGCTGGAGCCGGCCAGTGTGCAATCCCACCCACTCGAGCACGTCCGCAGCGAAGTGATCGAAGTACTGGCGGATCTTCTCCTCGAAGCCATGGGGGCGGAAGACGACGGAAGCGTGGAGCGAGAGGAGGT
>VFSW01007726.1_pt1 | contig 15556 bp, 16 predicted proteins | sample 5358111 | NCBI WGS metagenome assembly VFSW01 (sample SAMN11554181, study PRJNA540505) | mine drainage metagenome | isolation source: sediment from site ElyBrook_90M | place: USA: Ely Copper Mine, Vershire, VT | collected 2017
TGGCGCTCCTGAAGCTCACGGCCTCTATCTCCCCCGCCTTGGAGCTCGCGAACCCCTATCGGGCTGCCGCCGCTCCCAGGTTCATGAAGACGTAGTTGGCCGGTTCCTCCGGGCCGTCGGTGATCGCGGCGACATCCCGGAGGTAAACGGAGCGGCCGTTGAAAAGGCCGGTTACGACGTTCCCCACCTCTTCGCTGTTCTTGAGGAACGCCCCGGTTTCCACGAGATACTCCCGGTTTCCGGTCGGGAAAGACCCGGAGGGCAGCAGGAAGTTTGCCTTCTGCAGGGCGCCGGTAATCTGGAACGCGGAGAGGTGATAGGCCTTGAGCCGGGCCGGGTCGAGGGTGATCCTGACCTGCCGTTTCTGTCCGCCGATCAGGGAGAATTCCGACACGTCCTGGTCCTTCTTGATCTCATTGCACAGCTCGGCGCCGATTCGCCGGAGTTCATACCCGGAATACCGGCTGCTGTTGCTCCAGAGGGTCAGGGTGAGGATCGGCACGTCGTCGATGGACCGCTCCTTGACCAGGGGCGGAGAGACGCCCGGCGGTATCCGGTCATAGTTGGCCGACAGCTTGTTGTTCAGCTTGACGATGCTGTCCTCCATGCTCTGCCCCACGTAAAACCGGACGATCGTCAGGTTGAAACCGGGCTTGACGATGGAGTAGATGTACTCCACCCCCTTGATCTCCCAGAGGAGCTTTTCCATGGGCTTCGTGACCCTGGCCTCGACCTCCCGGGGCGACGCCCCCGGATAGGCGACGAAGATGTCGATCATGGGCACCAGGATCTGCGGTTCTTCCTCGCGGGGGGTGATCAGGACCGCCAAAACTCCGAGCAGGAGGGACGCAATGACGATGAGCGGCGTCAACTTCGATTTGATGAATGCCTTGGCGATGGTGCCCGATATTCCGATGCCTTGCATGATGGTATCTCCCCGTCAGGTTCCGTTTGCCCTATCGTTCTATCTATTTTTGCCCATTTTCCACGATGCCGCCGTCCACGGCCTTTTCCGTGCCCTGAACGATGATCCGGTCACCCGCTTTCAGTCCCGACAGTATCTCCCAATTGCCGTCGTACTCCATGCCGGTCCTGATGAGGCGGTAGCTAACGATCCCCTGGCCGTCCACGGCATAGACGCCGGTCAATTGCCCTTTTTCCACCACGGCGGTCTTCGGCGCCAGGATAATTTCCTTTTTTCCGCGGGGTATCCGTGCTTTGGCGTAAAGGCCGCTCCTCAGTCCCGGGCCGCTTACGGAGATTTTCACCGTGAAGGAGCGCGACTGGGGATCGACGGCCGGGAGAACCTCCATAACCTTCCCCATTAGCCGCCGGTTGATCGCGTCGATCGATACCATGACCGGCGCCCCCGGCCTCAGCGTGCCGGAGAGGCTTTCATCCACGGTGATGTTCGCGTGGTAGACGGCGGTGTTTTCCACCGTCAGGAGCGGCATGCCGGGCACCGCCATGCTTCCCACATCCGTCTTTTTTTCCGTCACCACCCCTTTTACCGGCGACGTGACGCCGGTGAAGCCCAGGTAGATCTTCGCCTCGGAAAGGCCCGCTGAAGCCCGGTTTACCATCTCCTGCACCCGTTCATATTCCAGGGCGGCCACCGTTTTCTGGGTTTCGAACTGGTCCATCTCCTGGCGGGAGATGGCCTTTCCCTCGTACATCGTTTTGTAACGCCGGTAGGTAATGTCGGTGAGCTCGCGGTTCTGTTTTGCCGACTCCAGGGCCTTGGCCGCCTCCCGGTAGCCCGCCTCGGCCGCTTTCACCTTTTGGATCACGTCGCTGTCGTCGATCGTCAGAAGGAGCTGGCCCTTCTCCACTGCGTCTCCCTCCTTTACCAGAAGGGAGGTGACCGCGCCCATCATCCGGCTCGCCACGTAACTGGTGCTGGAGGCCTTGACCGTTCCCGTTGCTTCGGTAAATTCCTGTACCGTCGTGGGTGCAAGCGCCGCGACCGATACGCCGCGTATCGCCTGCCGCTTCACCTGGGCGCCACCCGGTGTGATCTCCTCCCCGCAGCCGATGAGGAACAGACCCACGGCCGCAAGCAGAACCAAAACGGACAGGGGGCGCCGGTTGCCCCTTTTCCGGTCCCAGTATCCTACGGTGTTTGCGTTCATTTTTCCCTCCCCTTCGGCTCTTCCAGCTTCAAGTCCGCGAGTATCGTTCCGCTTGCGTAACAGAGATTGGCAACCGCGAACTTGTACTCATTTTCTCTGGCCACCAGATTGGCACGGGCGTGATCGAAGCTGAGCTGCGCATCGAGCATATCAACGATCGGCGACAGCGAGCCTTCGTACCGGACTTTCACCAGCCGCTGTCCTTCCTCCGCCGTTTTCAATGCTTCCCGTGCCAGTTCCCAATTTTTTTTCGCCTCTTCCAGGGTCAAGAACGCCTCATCGACCTGGAAAGAGACCATGTTTTTCATCCCTTCCAGATGTTCTTCCGCTTCGGAGACCTGATATTTTGCCTTCGTTCTTTCATGCTTCCGTTTTGTCCCGTCAAACAGTTCCCATTTGAGGAAGGCCATCACCTGCCAACTGTCGCCTTCGCTGCCGAGGGGCTTGTTGTGGTCATTCAACTGATAGGTGCCGCCCACCCCCAGGAACGGGAAATAGCCCGATTCGGCCAGTTTGACATTGGCTTTGGCGTTTTCTTTGCGCAACTCCATCGACTTGACATCCCTCCTTGCGAGTGACTGCGTCCGCAAATAACCGATCTCCCTGACCGGCAGGGTGGGTGTCTCCGGTGTCACATCAACCGCCTCCTGCGACCCGATCATGAGCCCCAGCGCCCTTTTTGCCACACTGAGATTCTTGGCGGCGCTTACCAGCCTCTGTTGGGCTTCGGCCACCGCCGTGCCGGTCCGCAGCGTATCGGAGTAGAGCCCGAGGCCGGTTGAGTATCGCAGTTCGGCGAGCCGGTGATGCTCCCGCGCATCACCGAGTGCCTTTTCCGCGACCCCGACATACCCCGCAGCCGTCCCCACCATCAGATAGTATTGCACCACTTTGAAGGCAATTTCCTCTTTCTTCCGCTGGAGCGCCTCCTCCGATGCCTCGACTTCCCTTTTGGACATCTCGAGCCCGATATTGGCCTTCCTCACAAATAACGGCTGTTCGATAGAAACGGCGGTCTGAAAATCGTCGACGGCGTCGGGATGGTTCAGGGAGGCGGGTGCAAAGTCACTCTGTTCGATCCGTTCCTGGTTGAGTTTGGTCATGAAGGCATAGCCCGGGTTGACCGTTCTCAGATACCGCTCTTCCAACGATATTTTGGGAAGGAGAAAGCTCCGGGCGATGCCGACGTCCGCCTGCTTCGCGGCATACGAATTCCTCTGCGCCTTGAGTTCGTGGTTGTTTTCCAGGGCCGTCAGCACGGCTTCGGGAAGGGTTAGCCGTGTTTCCGCCATCCCCGGTTCCGCGGTCGCGGCGAGAAGCGCAAAGGACAGGAAAGCGAGGGCGATCGCACAGGGCTGCCTTTTGCCTGCCTTAGTGCCTATCCGTTCCATGGTTCCTCCTGATTGTAGCCCGCCCACAGGGCGGGGCTTGCGGGTTAAAGCTCCCGGTCAACAGCTACGGGGGACGCCAAGCTTCTCTAAAAACTTTTCCATGAGGCACCAGCGCGTAAAAGCGGACTGCAACAGGTTGAGCCCGACGAAAGCGGTGAACAACAGCCAGTAACGGCTGGAGAAATAGGCCAGCAGCAGGGAGATCAGGATAAAGCTGCCGGCGATGGCTCTGATGTACTGTTCCATTTTCATGGACCACACCTCCTTGTAATGAAAGACTCCGGATGTTTTTGCGGCGATGGCCGTCGAATTTTTTGATCACAGTATAATATTATCATTCACGAAACCTTTGTCAAAAAGGTACACGTTCAACCATCCCGCCGGCGCATCATTGCATTTTGTTTTGTTTCCCGGTGATCGCTGTGCTAAAAAGGTCAAATCATCGGTCACTGGATACACCCGATTGTGCAAAGCGTCATTGATCTGGATCAACGGGGAAGCATTTTTATGGATGTTCTGAAACGGATGCAGGAACTGGATTTATTTCGGGGGGTCCCCGCGGAAAAGCTGCGGGTGCTGGCGGAGCGGTCCCGATACCGGACATACAAGGCGGGAGAGATGTTCATCGGGGAAGCCGATCCTGCCCATGCCTTTTATGTCGTCATCACCGGGCAGATAAAATTGTACAAGAGCTCGCCGGAGGGGAAAGAGCAGACCCTTAATCTTCTCAGGCCGGGAGATCCGTTCGGCATGTGCACGGCGTTCGCCATCGATTCTTTTCCGGCAAACGCTATGGCGCTCGAAAAGAGCGACGTCCTTCTGATCCCCGGGCCGGTCATGGAGACCGTGGCGATGGAGGAACCGCGCCTGCTTTTGAACATTATCGGGATCATCTCCGATCGTCTCAGGGAATCGATGGCCCTGATCGAATCCCTCTCCCTGAAAGAGATACCGCAGCGACTCGCCGCGTTCCTGCTTCATGGTCTGAGGAGGGAGGGAGAAAAAGGAACGAACCGGCTTGTATTGACGATCACCCAGAGAGAACTGGCCAAGATCCTGGGGGCGACCCCGGAGGCCCTTTCGCGGGCGATACGAAGGATGAGCAACGCAGGGATACTGACTATGGACGGCCGGTCGATCCGGATTCTGGATCGGGAGGGGCTTGTGGCACTGGCGGAAGGGGAATGATATTATATGGATAGCTGGGGGCGCCTTCATGGAAGCTACTTTATTCAAACAAGTCGGTTATTCTCTATCCAAGCTGATTGAAGACATCGATATCGGCGAAATCGGCTTACCGGATATCCAGCGACCCTTCGTCTGGACGACGGCCAAGGTCAGGGACCTTTTCGATTCCATGTACAAAGGGTTCCCCGTGGGCTATCTACTTTTCTGGATCAATGCACTGAATGGAAATCAGCGCCAGATCGGCATCGACACAAAGCAGAAATCCCCCCGATTATTGATTGTCGATGGGCAGCAGCGTTTGACAGCCCTTTATGCGGTTCTTAAAGGTCGCAGTATCATCCGAAGCGACTATACGGAGCAATCCATCCAGATTGCCTTCCGACCCTGCGATGCTCGATTTGAAGTCGCGGATGCGGCGATTCGGAAGGATCCGGAGTTCGTCACCAATATCTCCGAACTTTGGTCCGGCGCCCATGCAAGAAATCGATTCGTTAAGGACTTTATTAAAAGTCTTCGAGAATATCGGACCGTCAGCGATCAGGAGGAGGATAAGCTCAATGAATCCATAGACAAACTATATGACCTTCAGCATTATCCGTTTACAGCTCTCGAACTTTCTCCGAATATCGACGAGGAGAGGGTAGCGGAGGTGTTTGTCCGCATCAACAGCAAGGGCATCACCCTCAACCAGGCGGACTTTATCCTGACCCTGATGTCGGTATTCTGGGATGAAGGACGAACCCAGCTTGAACAATTCTGCAGGACAACACGGCAGCCGGCCCTTGGCGAGGCATCCCCTTTCAACTACTTCATTCAACCGGAACCGGACCAACTCCTTCGCGTCTGTGTCGGCTTGGGCTTCCGTCGTGCCCGCTTGAATTATGTCTATTCGATCTTACGTGGCAAGGATCTGGAAACGGAGCAGTTTTCTGAAGAGAGGCGAATTCGGCAATTCGAGGTTCTGAAGGATGCACAGGCCCGGGTCCTCGATTTGCAGAATTGGCATGAATTCTTGAAGGTATTGATTCGTGCCGGTTTCCGCAGTGCCTCGATGATCAGTTCCCAGGCGGCCTTGCTTTACAGCTACGTGATGTTTCTGATCGGCAAGTATGATTTCAAGATGGATTTATACGAGCTGCGGAATCTTATCGCCCGCTGGTTTTTTATGACTACCTTGACCGCTCGCTACAGTGCATCACCGGAAACGACCATGGAAGCCGACCTTGCCCGCCTGAGATCCATTACCGATGCGACAAGTTTCGTAAAAAATTTCGATCAAGTGATTTCCGACACGCTGACCGAGGATTTCTGGGCCATCACGTTGCCCAATGAAATCGCCACATCATCGCCCAGAAGCCCATCTCTCTTCGCCTATTATGCGGCCTTAAAGCTGTTAGACGCCAGGGTCCTCTTCTCCAAGATGAAGGTTTCGGAACTGCTCGATCCCGCCATCAAAGGAAAGAAATCAGGAACGGAACGACATCATCTTTTCCCCAAGAATTATCTGAAGAAGATGAACATCACCGAAATCCGGGATACGAATCAGATAGCCAACTATGCGCTTGTCGAATGGTCCGATAATATCGAAATCTCCGACACCGCTCCCCAAGAGTACCTGCCGCAGTATATTGCTCGCTTCAGCCCAGATGAGCTGAGAGACATGTATTACTGGCACGCCCTGCCGGCCGGTTGGGAAAACATGGCCTATGAGGACTTTCTTAAGGCTCGCAGAAAGGCGATAGCGCAGATCATCCGTGACGGGTATCGGAGATTGTCTGGCGGGTTGGATCATTGATGTTTTTTAAAGAGAGGGACGACATGCACCGAGAATCGGAAACCTTGGAGAAGAAATCCTCCTTTGCTGGCTGGAAGGAGATCATCATTACTCTGTCCGCCTTCGCGAACAAAAGAGGCGGGAAGGTCATTGTCGGCCTGGATGACCAAGGAAATCCGACAGGTTTGAGCATCGGTAAGGACACACTGGAGGAGATGGCCAACAAGATCAAGATGCACACGGATCCGATCCTCTATCCCTCGATCAACGTGAAGACCTTCGGTCCCGGTGAAATTGTGGAACTGGAAATCCCCGAGTCGGACAACAAGCCTGTCTTTGCCTTTGAGAAGGCCTATGTCCGGGTGGGAAAAGCAAATCAGAAGCTGTCGGCCACCGAGATTCGCGACCTGGTCAAGCGTTACACGCTCCCCGATTTCGATAAGCGAACGCTGGCCCAGGATTTCAAGACCCTTGATCTGGATGTGGCCACGATCCGCCGTCTGAACGAAACGGTCTTTCACTTCGGGAAAATCCCGGAAAGACGCATCCTCGAGAAGCTGATAGTTTTGAAAAATGGCAAAATCACCAATGCTGGTTACCTTTGCTTCGCCATGGAAAATGAGCTGATCCCAAGTGCCGTGATCAAAGGTGCCCGCTTCAAAGGGAAGACGATGGTCCATTTCCTGGATATGAAGGATTTCAAAGGAAACCTGCTTGTGTCGGTGACCGAGGCCCTCGATTTTATCCAGAGGCATATCAGCATGGGCGTGGACATCGGCGCCAAAGCTACCCGCGACGAGAAATGGGATTATCCGTTGGGTGCATTGCGCGAGGCTGTTGTGAACGCCATCGTCCACCGGGATTATACGGACCCTGGCAACATCCAGATCCGGATCTTCGACGCCCGCCTGGAGAGCTGGAGTCCGGGGCTTCTTCCCAAGGAGCTGAACAACAAGAACCTGCGGGTGGAAAACCGCTCGATCCCGCGCAACAGGGGACTGGCGAAAATATTCCATGACATCGGTTTTATCGAATGCTGGGGGACGGGGTTTCAGCGGATGGTGGAGGGGTGCGCCGTGAATGGCAATCCCGAGCCGGAATTCAAAGAGATGGCCGGCGCTTTTGTCGTAAAGTTTGTCCGACGTATCACCAAGGACCAAAAAAATGACGGAATAAGTGGCGGTGTAAATGACGGAATAAGTGGCGGAACAAATGGCGGTATACCGGAGGGGATAGAACGTCTCGCCGATTACATCAGGAATACTCCCGGTAGGAATGCCACGGAAATCACCGCCGCGCTGAATATTTCTCAAAGGACCGTCGAACGGTGGATCAAGAAATTGCGGGAGCAGGGGAGGATAACCTTCGTGGGACCCCGGAAGACCGGCGGGTATCATCCGAGCCGATAACCGGCACAATGATATCGTTGCTGTTTGATATGGTAGCGTTAAAGGTTTTGTGTCAGTGGGCCCTTTTCAACCGCCTCTCCGGTTACATTTTATTTGAGGCAATTCGGGCCCCAAGCGTCAACTGGATATTTCATTTCCATTCCGGTATAATCTCTCTCCGTGCATGGCAGGAGACGCCATCCGACACAATACGGCTTATTGCAGAAGAACCAAGGGGGAACGAGCAGTGGGGAACATGAATTCAAATCTGATCCTGGGGGGATTTCTGCTCATGCTCATCTGCCAGGACATCGTTGCCATGAAGGCAATCAAGAAGAACACGCGGGACGGGATTCTCTGCGCCATGATCCCCGGCTATATCCTTTACTATACTAACCGGGAGGGAGCGAGCCAGTTTTCAAAGCCGCTCATCGGCTGGCTGATCGGCCTGGGACTCATCCTGATGAGCTTCCTGCGGTGAGGGCGAAAAATCAAACGGGAGGTGATGGTATGCGAGGGAAGGATGTCGATTATTTTGTGGCCCTGTACGATGTGGCAAGGGTGATCAATGCCTCCCTGGAGCCGTCGAAGGTCCTGGAGAAGATCGTGCAGAGCGTCGTCAAGGCGATGGGAGTCAAGGCAAGCAGTATCCGTCTCCTCGACTCCCGGGAGCGTCTGCTGGTGCTCGGTGCGGCAAGCGGCCTCTCCAAGGGGTATATCCGCAAGGGGCCGATTTCCATCGAAGAGAGCGGTATCGACCGCAAAGTGCTCAAAGGCCGGACAGTCTGGCTCGATGACGCCCAGACGGCGAAGGATTTCCAGTACGGCGCCATGGCGAAGGCGGAGGGGATCAAGTCCGTCCTCGTCGTGCCGCTCATGCTGGAAAAGAAGGCGATCGGGGTGCTCCGGGTCTATGCGGACAAGATCCGCAAGTTCCGCGACGACGAGCTCAGGTTCCTCAAAGCGGTGGCAAACCTGAGCGCGATCGCCCTGGACAACGCCCGCATGCACGAGACACTTCAGACCCGCTGCGATCTGATGGCGGCGCATAAATACCGCATCGACGACAATTGAAAGGAGGTCCGTATGATTCGCCTTGGCATCAACGGTTTTGGCCGGATCGGCCGGCAGGTCCTCAAGGCCGTCCTCTCCCGATACCCCGAATCCCTCCAGGTCGTGGCGGTCAATGACCTCTTCGATGTGGCAACGAACGCCCACCTGTTCAAGTATGATACGAACTACGGCCGCTTCGCGGGCAAGGTCGGCGTCAGGAAGGATAATTTCCTTATCGACGGCAGGCCCATCAAGAGCATGGCCTTTCGCGATCCCGCCTCCATTCCCTGGGACGACGAGGGCGTGGACATCGTGATCGAGAGCACGGGGCTCTTTCGGACTGGCCCGAAGGCCGCCGCCCACCTCCAGGCCGGCGCAAAGAAGGTGATTATCACCGCCCCCGCCAAGGAGGAGGATCTGACGGTCGTCATGGGGGTCAATCATAAGAGCTATCAGCCGAAAAAGCATCATATCGTCTCCAACGCATCCTGCACGACAAACTGCCTCGCCCCGCCGGTCATGGTCGTCCACAAGGCGTTCGGGATCGAGAAGGGGATGATGACGACGGTCCACTCCTACACGAATGACCAGCGCATCCTCGATCTGCCCCACAAGGATCTCCGCCGCGCCCGCGCCGCCGCGATGAACATCATTCCCACAACGACCGGCGCGGCGAAGGCCCTCGCCCTGGTCATCCCGGATCTCGCCGGCCGGTTCGACGGTTACTCGCTCCGCGTTCCGACCCCGACTGTTTCCATCGTCGACTTCGTGGCCGAGCTCAAGACCAAAACGACGACGGAAGAGCTCAGGAAGGTCCTCTGCGACGCGGCCCGGAAAAGGCTCAAGGGGATCATGGCCTGCGAAGAAGCACCCTTGGTATCGATGGATTTCAAGGGAGATGCCCACTCTTCCATCGTAGACGTAGAGTTCACCCAGGTGCTGAAGGACAACATGGCAAAGGTGGTCTCTTGGTACGACAACGAGTGGGGCTACTCCTGCCGGGTGGCGGATCTGGCCCAGTACATGGCGGAGAAGGGACTTGGGTAAAGAAGGCGGGAAGGTCCGGATTCTCGTCATTGACGACGATGCAGTGGCCTGTGAGTTTCTCCAGGAGGCGCTTCTCAGGGCCGGCTATGAGGTGGATACGTTCACATCGGCGCTCACGGCCCTCGAGGGGGACCTCGCCCGCTATGACATGCTCCTGTCAGATATTCGGATGCCGGATATGGACGGCCTGGAGTTCCTCAGGCAGGTGCATGAGCGATGGCCCCACCTCCCTGTGATCCTGATGACGGCCTTCGGCTCGCTGGAGACGACGATGGAGGCGCTGCGGTTGGGGGCGTGGGATTATATCAGCAAACCGTTCTCGCCGGAGGCGATCCGCGCGATGGTCCAGAAGGTGCTTGAGGTCCGCGATCTCCAGCAGCACTGGATCAAGGGGCAGCCCGAGGACCACCAAGAGCCGCATTTCATTGGTTCCTCCGCGGCGATGGTTGATTTCTACAAACAGATCGCCCGCGTGGCCGATGCCTCGGCAAGCGTCCTGATCAGCGGGGAGAGCGGGACCGGCAAGGAACTGACGGCCCGCTCCCTGCACCAGCTAAGCGCCCGGCACGGCAAGCCCTTCCTGACGATCAACTGCGGCGCCATTCCGGAGACCCTTCTCGAATCGGAGCTCTTCGGTTACGAGCGGGGGGCCTTCACGGGGGCCGATCACATGCATGCGGGACTGCTCGAAGCCGCCCAGCACGGCACGATCTTCCTCGATGAGATTACCGAGATGGCGTCGGCGCTCCAGGGAAAGCTCCTCCGGTTCATGCAGAACGGCGAGGTGAGAAGACTGGGCGGTCATGAGGCGAGGCACGTGGGGGTCCGGGTGGTCGCGGCGGCAAACCGGGATATCGACGAGGAGGCCAGGGCCGGCCGGTTCCGATCCGATCTTCTCTACCGCTTTGTCGTTCGACTTCAGGTGCCGCCGCTTCGGGCGCACAAGGAGGACCTCCCGCAGCTTATCGAATGGTTTCTGAAGAAATGGGGATATCCCACGGTCCGCATCTCCGACGAGGCGATGGAACTGCTCATCGCCTACGACTGGCCGGGGAATGTCCGCGAACTGGAAAACGTCCTTCGGCAGACGCTGCTTCTCTCCCCCTTTACCGTGATCCTTCCCGAGAACCTCCCCGGGAAGGTGCGCCCCCTCCGCGGCGAGGCGCGGCCCCTCCTCTCACCGCTCGAGACGGCGGAACGGCAGCAGATCCTCCAGGCACTGGAGGGCGCGGCCTGGAATCAGAGCCGGGCCGCCCAGCGGCTGGGGATCGACCGGAAGACCCTGCGGACCAAGATCCAGCGGTACGGTCTGGCGAGAGGAGTTCTCCCGTAAAACCGTTAGTTGCCGATGCGGGAGGTTGGATCCATGAGGCAATCCGTCCCGACATGGCCCTGGGGGTTTAAAAGAAGATATTATTACCGATAGTCCGGCTTAGGTCCTCGTTACTCGAAAGTTTGGGCTGTGATCTTTGGGAATACGAAATGCATATCCATCGACCGGAATGGTTTACCGGCAACGTCCCCTGGCTTTTTGCGACCCGGGCTGCGCGCAGCTTTTCGCAAGCCTCGCTCGTCATTGTTGTTCCCTTGTATATATCCGCCGCCGGATATTCTGCTCTTCAGGTAGGCTATCTCCTGTCAATCGCGCTGGCCGGTTCAACTGGAATGACCATCCTTGTTGGCATCTTCTCGGACCGGTACGGCCGCAAGCCCCTGTTAATGACAATCGCTGGGCTGGCTGCGATCGGGTCAGCAGCCTATGCACTGACAACCCAGTTCTGGGTGCTGGCTCCCATGGCGGCCTTAGCCTCGATTCGCGGGGGCGGGGCGGGGAGTGGTGGTGGTTTTGGCCCATTTTATCCAGCGGAACAGGCTCTGATTGCCGGCAGTAGCACTGACAAGAATCGTAACGCTGTCTTCTCCTCGCTATCGCTGGTTGGGGTACTGGGGGGCGTTGCAGGATCAGCGGTAGCGGTATTACCGGGCATACTCCGGAAGCACTTTCAGGCGAACAGTGTCAGTTCATATCATCCGATATTCTGGATTGCGGCAATTGCCAGCCTATCAATTATTGTTCTGACACTGCCAATTCGAGAATGGCATAGCTCATCAGCCAAGTCTGATGTGACCAAAACAAGACTTTCAGCACGAAAACTGATCGGGCGGTTGTGGCTCACAAACAGCCTGAACGGTTTCGTTATTGGCGTCGTCGGACCGTTCCTGACTTACTGGCTGGCTGTCCGTTACGGGGTAGCATCAACTGAGATTGCCATACTTTATGCTGTTGCAAATTTGCTCACCGCTGTTTCCTACTTAACAGCACCGAGGGTTGCACACAGGTTAGGCGCTGTACGGGCCATCGTTTTCACACGACTAGGAACCATGGTGTTCATGGCAGGCATGGCACTGGCCCCAACATTCTTTTTAGCCGCTGTCGCCTATACCCTTCGCATCGTTGTGAACTCCGTAGGTATGCCCATCCGGCAATCATTCGTCATGGGAGTTGCCGAGGAACAGAGTCGCTCTCGCGTTGCAGCCATCGGGAGCCTTCCTTCACAAGCAACCGGCATGATTGCGCCAACTATAGCGTCTCATCTAGTACAGAGTGTCTCAGCGGTGGCTCCAATCTGGCTGGCTACAGCAGCGCTGGCAGTCAATGCTGGGCTATTCGGGCTATTCTTTAAAAACGTTAGACCGCCGGAGGAGGAATAGCCGGAAACCGCGGGCTTTCGCACGACGGCGATCTGCGCGAAGACCTTCTGGAAATCAAAAAGGCGGCCGAGCGATCCGCCAACCTGACACGACAGTTGCCGGCCTTTGCACGCAAGCCTTTCCGTCCATACCCCTGACCACGAAAGTGCGGGAGTCTTTGAAAAAGGATTGAAGTCATCCGGCCCGCACATTATTCTGCCGCCGGGAAGGTGAGGACGATCGTTGTTCCCTCGCCCGGCCGGCTCTCGATCGCGATTCGTCCTCCGTGAATCTTGACGATGTCCTGAACGATGGCCAGCCCCAACCCCCGCATCCCCTCCTCCTGATGGGTGCTGAAGAACGGTTCGCAGACCCGCTCCATCAGCTCCGGCGGGATCCCTCTGCCGGTATCCTGAACCGTGAGCGATACCTCCCGCCGGGCGGCATCGGCCCGGGCGGAGATCGTCATCCGGCCCCCCTCCGGCATCGCCTCCATGGCATTCTGGATGAGATTGAACAAGGCGGTCTGGATGCGCGAGCGGTCCGCATTGATCTTCGGCAACTGCCTGTCGAGACGCACTTGCAGGTCGATTCCCGCTTTCCGCGTGAGGGGCTCCACAAGGGGGAGGGTCTCGTTCATCAGTTCCGGGATCATGACGGCTTCAAAATGGGGCTCCGGCGGGCGCGTCGCGCGCCGGACATTCTGGATAACGGTGTTGAGACGCTGGGTCTGCTGGACGATCAACTCCAGCTTGCGGGCCTCATCCGGCGGCCGGCCTCCCTGCTCCTGGAGAAGTTTGGCGAGGCCGGCGATGGAATGGAGCGGCGTCCCGAGGTCGTGCGCCAGCGTGGCGGTGAGGTACCCCAGAGCGGTGAGCTGCTGGAGCTGACCAACCTGCTTCTGGAGCTCGACAACCCGACGGGTCGCTTCCTGGACCCGCTCCTCGAGGTTGCGGGCCAGTTCCTGATTTCTCTCCAGGACCTGCTCGATCTCCTGGGCCATCGAATTGAAGTGCTCCGCCAGATGTCCCCATTCATCCCGGCGGGTGATCGGTATCCGCTTCACGTACTGCCCCGTCTGGAACTCATCGATGGTGCGGATGATGACACCCAGCGGCCTGCCGATGAGCCAGCGATAACTGGCTGCAAGAACCAGCAGGATGATGGCGAGAAGCCCGATCGTGCTGATGACCAGGAGGCGCTGCGCCCGGGAGAGGATTTCGGCATTGACCCTGCTGAAGGCGATGACCCCCACGACGAACTGCGTCGCTTTGGTTTTCTCGGAGGTGACGGGGTAGAGCAGCCCCGCGGCAGGACCGTCCGCGGTCTGCAGACGGATAAACTGGCGCTTGCGCGACGCCGCTACGGAACTGACCAGGCTGTCCGGCCATTCATAGCGGACCCGGCTGGCGCCGGCGATGTATTCGATGTAATCGATGTCGTAATTGACGACGGTGAAGATGTCGATGCGGGCCAAGCGCACGTCGGTCTGGAGCTGCTCCTTGAGGCTGGTGTCGAGGGTGGAGAGCCCGTGGCCGGTCGGAAAATGCTGGTAGTAGGTGCTGACCGTTTCGGCGACGCTGGAGAGGCGCTTCTCCTGCTGGTCCAGGAGGATCTGGTCGAGCGTCCGGATCTGCACCCAGCCCCAGACGGCCATCGTAACGGCCAGTCCCAGGATGGTGATGATGATCAGGCGGGTACGGACGGTCATGGCTCACTCCCGAGCGGACGATTTCCGGAAATCCCGGCTCTCCGCGCGCGGCCATTATAGCCCAAAGCGCGGGATAAATGCACGTTGGGAATCGAACGGAAAAAAGAAGGGGGTGCGGAGATTAATCTCCGCACCCCGCAACGCCCGTCTTTAATTGGGAGAAAGATTACTTCGCTGCCGGAGCTGCCGGAGCTTCGGCCTTCGGCTCGGCCTTCTCAGCCTTCTTTTCTTTCTTCTCTTTCTTTGCCTTCTTTACGACCTTCTTTACCTTCTTCTTGGGGGCCTTCTTCTCTTCCTTCATCTCTTTCTTCTCGGCCTTTGCGGGCTCAGCTGTCGCCGGCGCCGCGGGGGTGGCGGGTTCTGCCTTCTTCTCGGCTGCGATTGCGGACGTGCAGAACAGGAAAACCAATGCGATTGCCCATACCATAAAACGTTTCATCTTACTTCCTCCTCTTTAGTTGTTTTGCTAGTCCCTTATCCATTCGACGGATGACCGTCTATCGATGGGGACTGCCCAATATAACCCTTATCCACCATTGTCAAGGGTATAAAACATTTTTTCAGCGGCTATTTCACGACCGGCGCCGCTTGGGGTTCGGCAGGTTTCGCCGCCTTCGGAGCTCCCTTCTTCAGTTTCTGCACGGCGGTCATCTTCGCCGGTGCCACCCGGATCAGGACATTACGGCCGTTCTTTTCACGATAGCTGACCTTGATCTGGTCGCCTACCGCGATATTGGTGAATGGCTTCTCCAGGATAAATTCCATGATTTCCGCCTCGCCCTTGAGGGTACGCTCGATCTTCAGGAGCGCGGTGGTTATTTCGACCACCTTGCCGGCCGTGCTCATCTCCGGCACCCGGGGGTGCGAGGGTGGAGCGGCCGCTTTCTCCGCGGCAAAGGCCGGGGCGAAACCCAGGAGCATCCAGCATGCCGCGCCTATCAGAAAACGTCTCATCCAACGCCCCCTCGTTCCACCCGCCTTGCCCTGACTGCGGCTCTAACAGCAAAGCGCATGCCATGACGGTCTGGATGATGTTTATCCGCGCAACGACTGGGAAAGAGGAAGGTATTGTTTGCAGACCGGCAGAGCGCTTCGGTGCCCTCTGATCGAGGCAGTGGTGGAAAAATAAACAACCGCGGGGGGAAATTTTAAAAAAAGATTTTTGGGGTAGAGGCACCCCA
>VFSW01007727.1_pt1 | contig 15554 bp, 16 predicted proteins | sample 5358111 | NCBI WGS metagenome assembly VFSW01 (sample SAMN11554181, study PRJNA540505) | mine drainage metagenome | isolation source: sediment from site ElyBrook_90M | place: USA: Ely Copper Mine, Vershire, VT | collected 2017
CGCTAGTTGTGAATGGAACGATGTATATTGGCTCTCCCTATGGTCAGGTGCTGGCTTTGGATCCGACGTCCGGAGAGCAAATCTGGGTCTATAAGATGCCCGCGGGCGACAATCCGGCTTTGCGCGGCGTGGAATACTTCGCCGGAGACAAGACGACTCCCCCGGAGATCGTGGTCGGAACTTCCGGCGGGAGGCTACTCACGTTGGACGCCAAAACCGGCGTTCTGAACCCCAAATTCGGTGTGGACGGAATCGTGGATCTCAACACTCCTGAGATCCGCAATGGTCTCCCGAGAGGGAATGCCGGCATGTCTTCGCCGCCCGTCATGTATCAAAACCTCATCATCGTCGGCGATCATGTCCAGGAAAGTAGCGGCCCAGGGGTGGCGGGCGATGTGCGCGCCTTCGACATCCATGACGGCAAGCTGGCCTGGACGTTCCATTCCATCCCGCGTCCTGGCGAACCGAACTTCGGTACTTGGGCCGGCGACAGTTGGAAGCAGCGCAGCGGCGTCAATGTCTGGGGCTTTATGACCGTCGATATCGCGCGCGGAATCGTCTACATGCCGTTCGGCGCACCCTCCGGCGACCTGTTCGGTGGCGACCGTCCCGGCAACGATCTCTATGGCACCAGCGTGGTGGCAGCCGACGCCAAAACAGGCAAGTATTTGTGGCATTTTCAGGTTGTCCATCACGACATTTGGGACTTCGACCTGGAATCACCGCCAGTGCTGATGGACGTCAAACGGAATGGCAAAGTTATACCTTCAGTGGCGGTTTTCGGCAAAAGCTCACTGCTGTTCCTGCTGGACCGGACCAACGGTAGGCCGATCTATGACGTGACGGAGAAGGAGGTTGCTCAGACCGACGTACCCGGTGAGAAAACCTCACCCACGCAGCCCTTCCCGTACAGGCCGGCCCCGCTGGCGCGGATCGATTTCACCATGAAGGACATCGCCACGGTGACGCCCGAGCTGGAAGCAGCTTGCCGCAAGCTGATTAGCGATAACAAGATCCAGGTCGGAACGGGTCCGTATGCGCCGCCCACCTATAACCACTCCCGCGTCATTTTCCCCAGCGAAATTGGCGGCGCGAATTGGGGCGGCGGATCCTTCAACCCGGAGCTTGGCTATCTCTTCATCAATGTGAGCGACCTGGGCCAGCTCAATGGCGTGAAGGATCCGCCCTCGGGCCCAATCGATCTCACCACTCTGGCGGGCAGCAATGAACCGGGCGGCCGCACCGGACCTTATGTCAACGGCGGTCCCGGCGGCCGTTTCCGCGACAACGTCTCCCGCATGTTCTGCAGCCAGCCGCCGTGGGGCGAACTGGTGGCGGTGAACGTCAACACCGGCGATATCGCCTGGCGCGTGCCGCTGGGCATCACCGAAAGTCTTCCTCCCGAGAAGCAAAAGACCGGCCGTCCCAGTCAGGGTGGTTCTATCGCCACCGGTTCAGGCCTGGTATTCATTGGCGCCGCAGACGACAGCCACTTCCGTGCTTTCGACGGCAAAACCGGAAAGGAATTGTGGTCCACCAAACTCAACGCTTCGGCGGAGTCGGTGCCGGCCACCTATCTGGGAAAGGACGGCGGGCAGTATGTCGTCGTATCCGGAACCGGCGGGGGCGACGCCGGCGCGCCGATCACGTCGGATGAAATCACGGCGTTCCGTTTGCCCAAGGGATACAGGTGAGCCTTATCAGAACGTGGCCGGCGACGGTCGGGCTTCTCAAGCACGATTACGAAATCGTTCACCCCGTGCTCACCGAGGCCGGAGTCGCATAGCCTTGCTGTCTCCGTGTACCAGTCGGCGAGCCTTCCTCAAAACGACCGCGGTCGCAGCCTGCACCTCGCTCTGGGGAGCTACGCCCCCGCAATTCAGCCTTGCACACCTGACGGTCCTCGGCTGCCCACCGCCCGAAGCAACCCGCATCGCGGCGCGCGCCGGTTACGATTTCGTCAGTTTTCGGATCATCTCCATGAGCTTGGCGAACGAACCCAATTACGATCTGGCGCGGAATGCGGCGATGCTCCGGGAAACCAGGGCCGCGCTCCGCAGCACCGGTCTGCTACATCACGAGGTCGAACTGGCCCGCATCGCAGACAACACCGATGTGAAGACGTACGCCCCGGCGCTTCAGACGGCCGCTGAATTGGGAGCGCGGCGGGTGATTGCCAGCATCTGGACCGCCAACCGTAGTTTGGCAGTCGATTCCCTGGCTGAGCTTTGCGGTCTGGCGGGACAGTGCGGCCTCTCGGTCAGCCTCGAATTCGTCACGTGGGCCAAGGTTGCCAACCTTCAGGACGCGCTCGATGTGCTCCGCGCCGTCGGTCGCACCAATCTCGGCCTGCTGATCGACGTGCTGCATTTCCATCGCTCCCGAGTCAGGTTGGAGGAACTGGACGGGATCCCGCGCTCGTGGTTTCACTTCGCACATATCTCGGACGCGCCGCGAGAGATTCCTTCGGCGGTAGACGAACTGATCCGCACCGGTCGGGAGGCACGGCTCTATCCCGGTGAAGGCGCCATCGATATTGCGGGGATCGTCAGCCGGTTGCCTCCGATTCCATATTCACTCGAAATCCCCAACCTGACGAGAGTTAAGCAACTGGGATACGCCGGCCACGCCCGCCGATGCCTGGAGAACGCCCAGAGATACTTCGCCGGTTAGCCGCCTGAGCGGCGAGCTTGAATCGCATCGAGATCGCTTTGCACATGTGAGGGCTCTTCGTCGAGCGGCAAGTTCGCCATGTCCCGGACGCCATCGAGAGCGCCTTTGGGGTCCGGTTCGAGAGCCGCGAAAAGCGCGTCGAAGTCGTCGGACGCCGGACCCTTCGTCGCGACAAGTTCGAACGTCTTCCCCAACGCCTGGTCGGACGTTAAGCTGCGAACGAGAACCTCGGCCAGTTGCCGGCGCGCGATCACTCCATCGCTGGGGTCACCGGCGTGGCGCCGGTCGCCTTGCATGAGCACGAGTCGGTGCTCGTCCGGAGCGTTGTAGTCAAACCAGCCGGGGCGCACGATCGTATATGCCAGCCCGCTGGCGCGCACGAGCCTCTCGGAGCGACGCTTCCAATCGTGCGCTTCAGTGCTGCGGTTGTAATCACCAGTGCGATTGGTGACCCCGATCGCTGTCATTAGCGCGATCCGTGCCGTCCGCGAACCCAGCGCATTCAGAACATTGCGCACACCTCCGTAATCGACGTTCTCTGCGCCGACCTTTCCGGTTCCATCCGATCCGAGCGTGAAAACGATGCCTTCTACGCCGTCCACCGCAGCCGCAAGCGTGTCGGGGCGCGTCACGTCGCCGATGACTACCTGCGCGTCCGCGGGAAGGTGACGGCCCTTGGCTTCGCTTCGCTCCAGGGCGCGAACGGCATGCCCATGCGCGAGCGCTTCCTGCACAACAAGGTGGCCGATGCTGCCTGTGGCTCCCACAACAAGTACCCTCACGAACCGGTCACCTCATCTACTGCACGCAGGCCGTTGAGCGTGCGGGGATATCCGATAAATGGCAGCAACTGTGTCAAAACATCGATCAGCCTCGCGCGATCGTTACCGACGTGCAGGTTTGCTGCAACGTGCCCCTTGACCTGCGGATCGCATCCACCGAGCGAAATCAGCATGCTGAAGGTCAGTAACTCACGTGTGCGCAGGTTCAGGCCGGTGCGCGTGAGATGGTCGCCGAAGCAGTTGGCCGAAAGAAAGTGCTGGATGTGCATCTGGTCCTTTGGCGAAGAGGCGTAGAGCTTGTTTACAACCTCATCGCCGATGATCTCCTTCTGAACCGCAAGGCCCTTCTCCATACGGTTCTCCGGCGTCGTAGTCGATTGGGGCGGTAGAGGCAGTTGGACCCCTCGCTCGGTGAGAACTTCATTGGTCGCGTGCAGGAAGTCGAAAACCTTCGCCATTCCCACGTATGGCACGGCCTGGAACACGATCTCCTTGATTTCGACAGGCGTGACGCCAACCGTGAGAGCCGCGCCAAGCATGACTCGGTATTCGCGCACGGCTTGCGACGCGATCATCGACGCGAGTTGGACCATGAGTCTCGTCCGGATATCGAGATTGCCGTGGCGAAGCAATTCATCGAAAGCGAAGTTGTCGAAGATCTCAATCAGTTCGGGGTCCGTTACCCCCAGAGTGGAGACGTGGCCGGGGAAGAGTTCCTCATGATTCTTTTGTGCTCGCGAATTTGGAGGCATAGTTCGTTGTCCAGTCCGTCTACCGTTTGTTCGCCTATTCAGTCCCCTTGAATTGCTCGTCGCTAACCTGCTCCAACCAATCGGCGCTCTTGCCGTCAAGTACCGCTCCCGTGAAGTACTCTGCCGGCCCCTTGCCGGAAGGCTTTGCGCCAGCTCTTTGGATCTCCATTCCTGAACTCCTTTAGTTTCGGACTACTTCGTAGCGAATCCACACCGTGCCGCTCTTGCGCTGCTTCAGGGATTTGAGCTTCAGGGGAACGGCCACGCTATTTAGACTGAGGCCATCGAACACAGTTGCGATGCCACGGCGACCGTCGATTCCGGGCGCGATCAGAAGACTGACTTCGTCTACGAGGTCCGCCTGTAGGAACGCCCCGTTGATGTGACCGCCCCCTTCGAGCAGCAACGTACGAATGCCGAAGTGCTCACTCAGCAGTTCCACGGCTCGGCCCAGATCTACAGACCTCTCGCCGGAAATGACGTACGAGATTCCTTTCTCGCGCAGCACGGTGAGGTAATCCTCCGGCGCCTGTTCGCTCACGATGCAGATCAGGTGGTCGCCATCAAGGTCGCCGCCTTGCCACCGGAGTTTGCCCAAGGTATCCACCGAGATGGCATATGCTGGCGCGCGCCGCGCGACGTGGACGGGTTGAGGTCCGGCGGGCCGGTTCGAGACCGAGATGAAAGGCTCGGGTTCCGCGAAGTGCTGCTGCATGGTGACCCGGCCACAGATCCAGGCGTCGCCCTTTAGCTCTGCGCCGGTTTCTTCGTACTCTCCCTTCCCGATCACGCTTTGCAGAACTCAGCCGTCGATCCTTCCGTCCACCGAAGAAAGCATGTGGCAGATGATGTCGGGTCTCATCTTACTCAACGTCCGGTTAACTGCTGCAGCCTCTCGGGGTAGCGTGCGCCATGCACGGTGATCGTCGAGACGGCATCGTTGATCGCGCGAAGGTCGTCAGAACTCAGCTCAACGGCAGCCGCGCTGACGTTTTCTTCTAGGCGATGAAGCTTCGTGGTTCCCGGAATCGGAACAATCCACGGCTTTTGCGCTAACAGCCATGCCAGCGCGATCTGAGCGTTCGTCACGTTCTTTTGCGCCGCAATTCGACCAAGCACATCGACCAGGGTCTGATTGACCTTACGATTCTCAGCCGAGAAGCGAGGAACGATGTTGCGAAAATCGGTGCTGTCGAAAGCTGTGTTCTCATCGATGGCCCCAGTCAGAAAGCCTTTGCCGAGCGGGCTGAAAGGAACGAAGCCGATTCCGAGTTCCTCCAGCAGCGGCAGTATCTCGTTCTCGGGCTCCCGCCACCAGAGGGAGTACTCGCTCTGAAGGGCCGCGACTGGCTGGACGGAGTGGGCTCGGCGGATCGACTCAACACCAGCCTCCGCCATGCCGAAATGCTTTACCTTACCCTGTCCAATGAGATCTTTCACAGTTCCGGCGACGTCCTCCAGCGGCACGTTCGAGTCAACACGGTGCTGATAGAACAGATCGATGACGTCAGTCCGGAGGCGCTTCAAGGCTGCGTCTGCCACTTCGCGAATACGTTCCGGCCGGCTGTCCAGACCATTCGTTGGAATGCCGTCCTTGAAACCGAACTTGGTTGCAATAACCACTTCTTTGCGGAAGGGCTCCAGAGCCTCACCGACCACCTCTTCGTTCAGAAATGGACCATAGGCTTCGGCGGTGTCGAAGAATGTCACGCCACGGTCATATGCCGTCCGAATCAGCGTGATCGCCTGTTGCCGCTCCGTTGCCGGGCCATAACCGAAGCTCAGACCCATGCAGCCCAAGCCAAGGGCCGAAACCTCAAGATTGCTCTTTCCCAGTTTGCGCTTCTGCATATTTTGCTCCTGAATAATGCTCATCTTCAGATTAGAGTCTGAGGGGCTTCGAGCGGTATCCTAATCCTTCCTACTTATTGCCTATTCCTATTGATTGCTAGCGCCACTGTGGGACACCGCGCTATGCTGATGTTGAAGAGAAAGGAGCTTCGAACGGGTGAATAAGCATATTTCACGTGCACAGGCCGCCAATATTGCCGCCAGCTTGCTGGCTGAACTGGCTGATAGAATTGCTACGTTCGTTGGCTCGGCAGAGAACCGGGCAACGGGAATTCCTGGCCTGACGCTCCATCGCCGAATCACGGCTACCGCCCCGTGTTCAATGACTTACCAGCCGAGCGTGACGGTGATGGCGCAAGGCCGGAAGAGAGTGGACCTCGGCTCAACCAGTTTCACCTACGGCCCGTCCCAATTCCTGCTGACCGCCGTTGACTTGCCAGTCACCAGCCGGATTGTCGAGGCGAGTGAAGATAGGCCCTGCCTGGCGTTGTCACTCAAGATCGAGATGCCTGTAGTCCGGGAACTTCTCAACCGCGAAGAGATCCATGTGATCGAGGTGCCCTCCGACAGCCCTGCGATGTCCGCCGGCAGGGCTAGCGTGGAATTTCTGGATGCATGCTGCCGGCTGCTCCGCCTGCTGGAAACGCCCCAAGACGCTCCGTTCTTAGGAGGCCTGATACAACGCGAGATCATCTACCGTCTGCTTCGAAGTGACGAAGGAGCGCGCCTGCGGTCGATCGCCACACTTGGAGAGCAGAGTCACCGAACGGCAAAAGCAATCGCGTGGATCACGGCGAACTATGCCAAGCCGCTTCGAGTGGAAGACCTCGCTGAGATCGCTGGGATGGGAGTCTCCACGCTGCACCATCATTTCCGCGTGCTGACGTCTATGAGTCCGCTGCAGTATCAAAAACAAGTACGACTGCAGGCGGCTCGATCGCGCATGCTCACTGATGATCTGGACGCCGCGACTGCGGCTTTTGAGGTCGGATATGAAAGCGCGAGCCAATTCAATCGCGAGTACAGCCGATTTTTCGGTCAACCGCCGATGAGGGATATTAGGGGCCTTCGCACGGCGGGCACAGCTCAGTCGGAATCGGTCAGCGTTAACCAAAGTGCCGTGTGATGCATCGCGCGTCGCTTGGTTCAGACCGCCTCCAGTATATGGCGATCAGAGCGAAAAATTGTACGACGAGCAAGTTCGAACTTGGTATCCTGATCCTGCCGATTTCTTGCCTGTTTCTGCCGATTTCGGGCGCGTTCGTATCCGACGGTACATGCGGCGTTTCGAGTTTTTGTAATTCTTAATCGCTTCGGAGTTATTCGCCAAATTTCGCTGGTCTTGCTCCCCCTTCGCGGGTATAATTCTAGCCATTAGCAGCATTGAATGGATTGCTGCCGCCTTGAACTCTGTCGCAAGGCACATACGGAGCTCAACGCTACTGGCAGCGGAGGGGAGCTGTAAATGGCTACGAAGGATGACTCGTCGGGCGGCCTGAAATTTAACCGTCGCAATTTTCTCCGAACCACCGGCGTTGTGGGTCTGGCCGAAACCATTGCCGTGCCTGTGGAAGCTCAGACCCGGAGCACGCCCGCGGCTGTGGGACCTGGCGATGTGCCCGTGCGCCTGAACGTAAATGGCCGGCAAATCGATCTCATGATCGAACCGCGTGTCACGCTGCTGGATGCGTTGCGCATGCGCGCGAATCTCACCGGAAATAAGCGGGGCTGCGACCGGGGAGCCTGCGGCGCCTGCACGATGATCGTCGACGGACGCGCGGTTTACTCCTGTTCGACGCTGGCAATTGAGGTTCAAGGCAAGCAGATCCGCAATGTGGATGGTCTCGCCAACGGCGACCAGTTGCATCCCATCCAGCAGGCTTTCTGCGATAAGGATGCGCTGATGTGCGGGTTCTGCACGCCGGGCTTCGTCATGGCGAGTGTAGCTCTGCTCGAGAAGAATCCGAACCCTACGCCCGAACAGATCAAGAAAGGCCTCGACGGCAACATCTGCCGGTGCGGTACATTCTTCCGGATCTTCGAGGCCGTTTCGAGTGTGAAAGGGGGACAACGTGGCTAACTCAGAGTTCGACTGGCCAGGCAAATCGTCTGTTCTAGGCACGCGGGTCAATCGTGTCGACGGGCCGGACAAGGTGACGGGCCGCGCGAAATACACGTTCGACATTAACCGTCCCGGCATGCTGTACGGCCGTATGGTCCGCTCTCCTCATCCCCACGCGCGGGTAGTATCGGTGGATTTGTCCGCGGCAACTCGAATGCCCGGTGTAAAAGCCGCGCTTCTCGTCCGTGATTTTTCCGATGCGAAGAACAATCGCGTGATGTTTCAGGGCGACGAGGTGGCAGCCGTCGCCGCCGATACGGAGGAACACGCAATCGATGCAGCGCGGGCGGTCAAAGTGGAGTACGAGGTGCTACCACACTTGACCGTCGTCGAGAAAGCGCTGGACGGTACGGCTCCGGCGGTATTCACCGGCGGAAACGTGCGCGATGGCCGGCCTGCGCAAGCCGGGGATCTGGCTGCGGGTTTCGCGGCGGCGTCGAAAACGATCGAAGAGACTTATTCCACTCAGGTCATCACGCACACGTGCATGGAGTCGCATGGCTCGGTATGTGAGTGGGCGGGCGACAAGCTCACGGCATGGATCTCAACCCAGGGAATCAACGGCGCCAAAGAAAACTTCGCGAGCGCGTTGGGCATTCCGCATGCAAATGTGCGCGTGATCTGCCAATACATGGGCGGCGGTTTCGGCAGTAAAGCGCTCAGCGTCGGAGCCGAGGGGCTGATGTGCGCCAAACTGGCCAAGGCCGCCAATGCTCCCGTCAAGCTGATGCTCGATCGCAAGGAAGAACATCTGGCGACCGGCAATCGGCCGTCGGCGGCATCGAAAATCAAAGCCGGTGTTTCGGCCGATGGCATCATCACCGCACTCGATGCCCAATCGTGGGGCACCGGTGGGGCAGGCGCCACCGCCGACTTCCCATTGCCGTATATTTATCGGGTTGCCAATCGCAACCGAACCCACAAGAACGTATTCACCAACACCGGTCAGCAGCGCCCCATGCGAGCTCCAGGCCATCCGCAGGGTTCGTTCAACACCGAGATCATGATGGATGAACTGGCTGACCTGGTGAATCTGGATCCAGTAGAGTTTCGGATCAAGAACCTGCCTCCGCAGGCGCCGAATGCCATGTGGCGCACGTACCTGCAAGAAGGCGCGGCGGAATTCGGCTGGAACAAACGGCATGCGGCGGGCGATAAGACTCCCGGACCAATCAAGACCGGCATGGGCGTCTCGATTAACACCTGGGGCGGCGGCGGTCGCGGACCTTCGCCGGCCCATTGTGAAATCAGCTCGGATGGCACCGTCATCATGCGCCTGGGATCGCAGGATCTCGGCACTGGCACACGCACTATGGTGGCTGTCATCACGGCCGAAACGCTGGGACTACGGCCGTCGCAGGTCCGGCCTGAAATTGGAGATACCGCCTACGGCGTGAGTGCCTTGTCGGGCGGCAGCACCACCGCGGCGAGCATCAGTCCCGGCATCCGCGTAGCGGCGGTCAAGGCACTCGATGCGCTGAAGGAGAAGGTCGCGCCTTCGCTTGGCGTGGATGCCTCATCGCTGGTCGCCGTGGGCGGCCGCGTTCAGGTGGCTAACGATCCCTCGAAAGGAATGACCTGGGCCGAGGCGTGTAAGCGGATTGGCCCGCAGACGATCGCAACCGACGGCGACTGGATAGCCGGAATGTCATCATCGACGACTAGCGGGGTACAGTTTGCCGAGGTCACTGTGGACGTCGAAACCGGTATCGTGAAAGTGACGCGGGTGCTGGTGGTCCAGGATTGCGGCCTGGTGGTGAGCCGGCTTACCGCGGAAAGCCAGTGTTATGGCGGCATCATCGGATCGCTGAATTTCGCCTTGTTCGAGGATCGCATTCTGGATCGAAATACCGGACAGATGGTCAACCCCAACATGGAGTGGTATCTGCTGGCCGGCATGTCGGACATCCCGCATATTGACGTGCGCCTCAAGGATCAGCCGGAGCGCGGCGTCATCGGGATTGGGGAGCCGCCGACGGTATCCACAGCGGCGGCAATTGCTCTGGCAGTTCGGAATGCGACCGGTGTGACGATGCGGAACCTGCCGCTGACACCGGCAAAGGTTCTGGGCGCCATGAAGCAGGCGAAAGCTTGAGTCTGGTGAGGAAGCAGGAGGCTCTGTGAAAGCTTTTACTTACGTCAATCCGACCAATGAAAATGAGGCCATCGCCGCGCTCTCGCCACAGTTTGAAGAGGCGATCCCGATCGGTGGCGGCCAGGATCTTCTGGCGCGGATGAAGGATTACGTTACGCTGCCCGAGCGGATCGTCAACGTCAAGTCGGCGCTGGAATCGACGGTGACGCCTTCGGGCGGCGGGCTGCGCATCGGCGCGGCGATGAAGATGGTAGATCTTGCGGAGCACCCGGAAGTGCTGCGGATGTATCCGGCGATTGGCGCAGCGGCTATTGAAGTGGGCACCCCGCAGATCCGGAACCAGGGTACGGTGGGCGGCAACCTGAATCAGCGGCCCCGTTGCTGGTACTTCCGCAACGAAGAGTTCGTCTGTTTCAAGAAAGGCGGGAACACGTGCTTCTCGCCGGCCGGCGAAAACCAGTTCCACGCGATCCTGGGAGCCGGACCGAGTTTCATTGTGCACCCATCGAGTCTCGCGGTTCCGATGGTCGCTTATGGCGCAACGGTTCGTCTGGCCGGTCCCAAGGGGGAGCGGCGGGTGGCCGCGGCGGACTACTTCACGCTGCCGAGGCAGAATGTGCGGGTGGAGAACGTGCTTGCAACGGACGAGTTGTTGACCCATGTGATTCTGCCGCCGGCCGGCAACGTGAAGAGCGGACACTATGAGGTCCGCTACAAGGCCTCGCACGACTGGCCGATCGCTTTCGCTACGGTGCTGATTTCGTTCCATGGCGCAACCGTACAGTCGGCCAGGGTGGTGATGGGTGCGGTTGCTCCGATCCCATGGCGTTCGGCCGATGCCGAGAAGGCTCTGGTGGGAAAGACGATCACGGAAGAGACTGCATCCGCGGCAGCAGTCGCCGCACTAAAGGGCGCCATTCCGTTGACCCAAAACGCTTACAAAATCGACGTCGCGAAGACCGCCGTCAAACGCGCGATATTGCGCGCCGCGGGCATTCAGATCGCCTGAAAGGAGCCGCTATGCTGAACTTGATTTCACCCAAAATTACCGTAGGCGTACACTGCGCCAAGTTGCGTACCAAAGGCATGTACATGAATGCCGTAGTGGATCCCGACGAGTTGAAATTTTACGACCCGTACGACAACACCGTCTACTGGTGCGTTTCGACGCAGACCGGCTTCGGACCGGACGGCGAGCCCGTTCGGGCGGATTTGTGCAATGGCGAGCGCGGCTGCTGCAGCTTCTGAACCTGATGTACGGACCCTCCCCCGCAAGACCGCGCAAAACCGCGAACCTGCTTACTCCCGCGCCCGCTTCCTGCTAGACTTTATGCTTCCTAAACGGGCCTGAAACCAGGGATTTCAGTGGACAACGCGTTCGCGCCGCGGTCGTTCCAGTGGCGTTCCACGGAAAAGGAGAGAGAGAACACATGACAACGAAATTCGTCTTAAGGGCGGGAACGGCGTTCGTAGCGCTCCTGTCCGGATGCATGGCCTACTCGCAGCCACCCGCGCCCGCCGCCGGAGCGGGCCGTGGGGCCGCCGCTCAACGGCCGCGGGTGGTGTCGCCTGAAATCCTTCCCGACAACAGGGTAACTTTCCGGTTGTTGGCTCCCAAAGCCGGCGCCGTGGTCGTGAACGGAAACTGGGACAACGGCCTGAACATCCAGATGACCAAGGACGATCAAGGCATCTGGTCTACGACCGTTGGCCAGATGACCGCACAGCTTTGGGGATATTACTTCAGCGTGGATGGCGTGAAGGTGCTCGATCCGGGCAACGGCGAGTATCAGCGGGACGGCCAGAATTACATGAACCTGCTGATGATTTCGGGACCATTTTCGGATTCTTGGGAGTTTAAGCCAAGCGTACCCCACGGGGCAGTGCAAGCGGTCTGGTATCCCTCGGAGATCTTGAAAGAACCCGGCCGCCGGATGTACGTGTACACTCCGCCGGACTACATGACGAGCAACGTGCGATATCCGGTTCTCTACCTGCTGCACGGCGGCGGCGGAGACGAGGACGCGTGGGTGAACATGGGGCGTGCCAACATCATCATGGATAACCTGATCGCGGCGGGCAAAGTGAAGCCGATGATCGTGGTTATGCCTAACGGCAACGCGAACCAGATGGTCTCGCAGGGCTATGCCTACGGGCCGACACCCCGGCCCGGCGCGGTTACGGCGCCCGCTCCGCCGCCGGTCCAAGCGGCGCAGGGCGGACTCGGAACGGGCGGGGGCCGCGGCCAAGCCACGCCTGCCGCCGGCGGTGCCGGAGCGGGCCGCGGAACTGGGGCCGGCAGAGGCCGAGCCCAGGTTTATGCGGGCTCTTACCCACAGAGCCTGGTGGAAGAGATCGTTCCTTTCATCGACCGGAATTACCGGACCATTCCTAACAAGGACAACCGGGCCATTGCCGGCCTCTCCATGGGCGCCGGCCACGTTGTCCAGGCCACTAATAATAGTCCCGGCACATTCGGCTGGATCGCGGCATGGAGCGGGGGCGGCCAGGATACTCCAGAGTTCGCCGCTGCATTGACGAAGATTAAGGAAGCCGGAGTGCACCATTACTACGTAGCGGCGGGCACAACGGACATGGCGCTTAACGGTTCCAAGACCCTGTATGCGGTCGCGCAGAAGGTCGGACTGCCTACGTCCTGGCACGATTCTCCTGGCGCACACTACTGGTTCATCTGGCGAGTGTTCCTGGGCGACTACAGTTCGATGCTTTTCCGCTAAGCGCTCTGCATGTTCGAGAGTCGGCCGTTTGTTATAGATTTGGAGACTTCCGATGAAGAAACTGCTTGTTCTGGTAATCGCGGCGACATTCGCCTGCGCCGCTTTCTCTCAAGAACCTGGCCGCGCCACTGCTCCCGGTGGTCCCGGCGCTGCCCCGGTGCCGGGCCGTGGGATGGGCGGCGGGCGGGGACCGGCTGTCGTGTCCCCGGAGGTCCATCCGGACCGGACTGTGACGCTGCGCATACTGGCGCCGCTCGCCAGGTCCGTCACGGTCAACGGCGAGATCATGGGAACCAAGCAGGCCGCCGCGCTCACTCCGGATTCGAATGGGGTGTGGAGCGTGACCCTGGGCCCGCTTGAGCCGGAGATTTACTCCTATGGCTTCAACGTCGACGGAATGACCGTCAACGACCAACGCACCTCGTACGTCAAGCCGAGTTCCAGCTATACCAGCCAGGTGGAAGTGCCCGGCGATGGCCCTCAGTTTTACGACCCCAAGCCGGTTCCGCACGGCGATTTGCGCATCGTGATGTACGAAGCCAAGACGCTCGACGGCCGCACGCGCCGCATGCGCGTGTACACACCGCCCGACTACGAGACCGGCAACAAGAAATATCCCGTGCTGTACCTGTTCCACGGCGCTGGCGATTGGGACGTCGCGTGGACGGATGTGGGCCGCGCCAACCTGATCATGGACAACCTGATCGCGGAGGGCAAAGCCAAACCGATGATCGTGGTGATGCCGTCGATCTTCCAGCAGGCAGCACTCGGCGCCGGAGCAATGGCGACGGCTCCAGGGCGTGGCGCCGGTGGGCGTGGGAACGCCCAGCCAGCCGGCCAGGACGACGCCTTCACAAAAGAGCTTCTCGGGGACATCATGCCGCTGATTCAAAAGCGGTATCGCATCCTGACGGGACCTGACAATACGGCCATCGCGGGATTGTCGATGGGCGGGGCCCAGACGCTGCGAAGCGGCCTGGCACACGTCGATGCCTTCCATTACATAGTCGCCCTGAGCGCGGCGGTCGGCATGGGCGGCGGACGGGGAGCAGCGCCAGCAGTTGCTCCACCCGATCCCCTGGCGGCTTATCCGGCGTTGATGGCCGATGTGGCCGGGGCCAACAAGAAGCTGAAACTTTTCGCCATGTATAACGGCAGCGAGGATTCGGTCGTCCGTAACGGCCCCAAAGTCGTGGCGGATGCATTGCTCGCCAGAGGCGTGCACGTCAAGTACGTGGAAACAAGCGGCGGACATTGGTTCATCGTGTGGCGGCGGAATCTGAGGGATTTCGCGCCGATGCTATTTAAGTAGATCCGGATGAGTCGGCGGTCCGCCGGCGATGACATTTGCTGGCCAACCCCGCGGCGGCTGCGAAGCCCTCAAGGTGGGCACGGTGGTCCCGCGGTGGTCTCGCCGCAGATTGAAAGCGTCGGGCGCGTCAAGGACCGATTCACCAGGGAGATGCTTCAGGACATCATCCCCCTGCTCATCGAAAAGAATTACCGCGTCTTCCCGAATCTTGAGAATCTCGCGTCGTTGGGACTGTCGATGGTCAGCATCGAGACCTTGAATATCGGCTTGCATGACGGTCTTGCTGTGATTGACAAGCTTAAGCAGGCAGGCGTGAAGATCGAAACCATGGAAAGCCCCGCCGGGCATGAGTGGGCAAACTGGCGGACATACCTGCACGAGATTGCGCCAAAGTTGTTGCGACCGCATTTGCACCAACACCCAAACTCGCACTGACTCGTTGGAGAGCGCAATTTGGGAGTACGTACGGAAGACGGTGGAGAATCCTGGAATGCTCGACCAAGAGGACGATAAAACCGACGAGCACGGCGGGCCCGTGGAGATTCCTGGGGTCCACCTCAAAGGATTTAAGGTATTGCCCGCAGGTACGTCCGTGTTTAAGATCCTGAATTCTCAGTCCGGCCGTCATATCGTCGCTTTTCAGAAACTCAGGAAAGCCGCGTAGAATGCCACTTGCTACGAAATCCTGCGGAGAGCCGGAAATAGTAGTGCATGCATTTGCCGTCGTCGGGCAGCAGGTAGGTCTTGCCGATGCTTCTGTTGTGCCAGGGCTTGTAGGTGGAGCAGGCTCCATTGCCGATAGGACGCAGACCAGCCGCGGATGGTCACCGCGCTTAGCCAGCACCGCCGAAAGCACCCCCGCGATCTGAGACGCGTAGCGTTCCGTCAGCAGTGTTCAAGCCCACTCAGACATCATAGTAAAGACGACCTGTTTGGTTCCGGCGATCAAAACGGCAAGTTCGCAACGCGCAAACGAGTGCTAAAATACATCACGAATTGGCATGGTGGCCTCGCACTCAGTAGTAGTGGCCGTGTTGGCGATAGCGCTGGAATTGTCAGCGGCGCCTTCGAAAACGCTGCCGGACGGCTACACGCGGCGAGTCTGGCAGACTCAGGACGGGCTTCCCGAGAACACCATTCAGGCATTCGCGCAGACGCCGGACCATTACCTGTGGATTGGGGCGAGCGGCGGGCTGGTACGGTTCGACGGCGTGGGCTTCGTTCTCTAC
>VFSW01007728.1_pt1 | contig 15553 bp, 16 predicted proteins | sample 5358111 | NCBI WGS metagenome assembly VFSW01 (sample SAMN11554181, study PRJNA540505) | mine drainage metagenome | isolation source: sediment from site ElyBrook_90M | place: USA: Ely Copper Mine, Vershire, VT | collected 2017
CGGCACGCAGGATTATGTCCACCAGGCGGTCGAGATCGCCAAGGCATTCCCCGACACGCCGATCAAGCTGATCTGGAGCCGCGAGGAGGACCAGGCGCATGATTTCTACCGGCCGATCTCGCAATGCAAGATGTCGGCCGGACTTGACGCCGCGGGCAATCTGGTGGGCCTGCACGTTCGCGTCTCCGGGCAGTCGATCAATTCGATGCTCAATCCGAAGGGCATTGTCGGCGGCAAGGACATGCGCCAGTTGCAAGGCTATTACGCCACGCCCGGCGACGCGCAGCTTGGCTATGACGTGCCCAATCTCTTGATCGAATATGCGATGCGCAATTCGCATGTTCCGGTCGGGCCATGGCGCGGGGTGAATACCAACCAGAACGCCGTCTACATGGAATGCTTCATGGAAGAAGTGGCGAAGGCTGCGGGCAAGGACTCGCTCGAGTTTCGTCGCGCGCTGATGAAGGATCATCCGAAGCATCTCGCCGTGCTCAATGCCGTGGCGGAAAAGGCTGGTTGGGGCAAGCCGCTGCCTGCGGGTATCCATCGCGGCATCGCCCAGTTCATGGGCTACGGCAGCTATTCGGCGGCGGTCGCCGAAGTCTCGGTGAGCCCGGAAGGAAAATTGAAAGTCCATCGCATGGTGCTGGCGGTCAATTCCGGCCATGCGGTCAACCCCGGCCAGATCGAGGCCCAGGTTCAGGGATCGGTGGCCTTCGGTCTCACCGCCACGCTCTACGGCGAAATGCCGATCGACAAGGGACGCATGACCAGTCTCAACTTCGACACCTACGAGATCATGCGCTTGGCCGAGATGCCGAAGGTCGAGGTAGCGATCGTGCCGACCTACGACTTCTGGGGCGGCATCGGGGAGCCGACCATCTGCGTGGTGGCGCCGTCGGTGCTCAACGCCATCTATGCCGCAACCGGCAAACCGGTCCGCAGCCTGCCGCTCAAGAACGTCAAGCTGGTGTAGCGCAAGGCCAGGAGGCCGCAGCCACGCAAGAACGCTTCGTCCGCGCTTTTCACAAGGAAGGGCGCGGGCGAACTTGTGTCGCGGCGCAACTCTGGCAAGGTAGTTGCGGGCGTCCGCATTCCGCTCCCCCCAAGCGACTCTCGTCCGTCTCGCCATACTTGAACCACCGGCGTGTGAAACAGGAGGGGCGGCCATTGTCGTTTTTCAGTATCTTCTTTTCGTAGAGGCGGAAGCGTTGCATGAGTCGCCATGTCGAGCGCGTGCTGGGAGAAATCGGCCAATCCTTGCGCCCCATGAGCGAAGCCCCGCGGGACGGACGCGGCATTCTGGTCAAGTCGGCTGAGGGCTTTGTGGTTTGCCATTGGGATGCCCGGCCCGCAAAGCTCGCCGGACCCGCCTGGGTAGAAGCGCATGACGCCGAGCGCGGATATCTCGACCAATATTTTATCGGCTGGGTCGATCCCTCCCGGCTGAAGCTATGGGACTATGCGACGCTCGCCGAGCTCCTGATCGCCTATATCGACGATGCCCACGCTTGCGGCGATACCAAATCGCTCGCAATCCTGGAGCGCCGCGCCAGGGCGGACTGAATCACGCGGGCCAATGAGCCGCCTCGGCGCGTCCTCAGTCGCCTTCGCGGGCAACCCAGAGGTCGCCGGCCTTTTCGTATTTGCGCTTGACGGCGGCCCAGGCGACGCGGTGGGCCAGTTGCTCGCGTTGCGCCGCGCTGCGGTCCGCATATTCGACCCAGGCGTTGTTGAAGGCGCTCCGATAGATCTCCTGCGCATGCGCGGGCAGGTGGTCGTGAACGGATGCCGGGAGGTCTCTCACCGAGGCGTAGGGCAAGTGCGTTTCCTTATGCCTGTTTATCCCCTTGGGATTTGGCCGTCGGGCGCAACTGTCCGGGCGCCCCGCGGCCCCGGAAAACAATGATCCACCCGGCGCGGGGACGATTGATCCAGAGCAAACCCGCCAAATTGGCCGCAGCTATAAGAATACAATCGCCAATTGCCGCCGTTCGCGGCCAAAGCCTGATTGGAAGGCTGATTGACTGGAGGAGAGATGGAGAAGGATTCATCATCGCAAAAGCAGACCATCGCCATCGGCTATATCCTGGCGGCCGGCATCGGCATGCTGGTGCTGCAATGGGTGCTGGCGACCTACAATACGATCGACACCATCCCCTACAGTGAATTCGAGCAACTCGTCGCGAAAGGCAACGTCAGCGAAGTCGCAGTCGGTCAGGACACCATCCAGGGCAAGCTGAAGGACAAATTGCCGGACGGAAAATCGGCCTTTGTCACCGTGCGTGTCGACGCGCCGCTGGCCGAAAAACTGGCAGCCAAAGGCGTGGTCGTGACCGGCGTTCCCTCCGGCGGGCTGTTCCAGACCATCCTTTCGTGGATCGTGCCGGCGTTCTTGTTCTACCTGATCTGGGTGTTTCTCAGCCGCAGGATGGCGGGTGGCCAGGGCCTTGGCGGTCTGATGTCGATCGGAAAATCGCGCGCCAAGGTCTATGTCGAAAAGGACATTAAAGTGACCTTCGCCGACGTCGCCGGCGTCGAAGAAGCCAAATTCGAGCTGCAGGAAGTGGTGTCTTTTCTCAGGGATCCGAAGAGCTATGGCCGGCTCGGGGCCCACGTTCCCAAGGGAATCCTGCTGGTCGGACCGCCCGGCACCGGCAAGACGCTGCTCGCCCGGGCCGTGGCCGGCGAAGCCGGCGTCGCCTTCTTTTCGATCTCGGGCTCCGAATTCGTCGAAATGTTCGTCGGTGTCGGCGCGGCGCGGGTGCGCGATCTGTTCGAACAGGCGCGCAAGGCCGCGCCCTGCATCATTTTCATCGACGAACTCGATGCGCTCGGGCGCAGCCGCTCCCCCGGCGCCTTCGGCGGCTATGACGAAAAAGAGCAGACGCTGAATCAGCTGCTCGCCGAGCTCGACGGTTTTGATCCGAGTGCCGGCGTCATCCTGCTGGCGGCCACCAACCGGCCCGAAATCCTCGATCCGGCGCTGTTGCGGGCGGGCCGGTTCGACCGGCAGGTGCTGGTGGATCGCCCCGACAAGAGCGGCCGCGTTGCGATCCTCAAGGTGCACATCAGCAAGATCAAGGTCGGCAACGATGTCGATCTGGACAAGGTCGCCGCCCTCACGACCGGGTTTACGGGTGCCGATATCGCCAATCTGATCAACGAGGCCGCCATCGCCGCGACCAGGCGTAACGCCGCCGAGGTTTCATCCAATGATTTCACGGTCGCGATCGAACGCATCGTCGCCGGCATCGAGAAGAAGAGCCGGGTGCTCAGCAAGGCGGAACGCCGCAGGGTCGCTTACCACGAAATGGGCCATGCGCTGGTCGCAGCCAGCCTGCCCGGGGTCGATCCGGTGCAGAAAGTATCGATCATTCCCCGCGGCGTCGGCGCGCTTGGCTACACCATGCAGCGTCCGACCGAAGACCGGTTTCTGCTGGCGGCGAGCGAACTCAGGAACCGGATCGCCGTGCTGATGGGAGGCCGCGCCTCCGAGCAACTCATCTTCGACGGCGACGTTTCGACGGGTGCGGCCGACGACCTGCAGCGGGCGACCGAGATTGCCATCGAGATGGTCACGAAATACGGAATGGATGCCACGATCGGGCAGCGGACCTATGCGCCGCGTCCGCAGGCCTTCTTGCCGGCCGCGCAAGATGCGGTTGTCAGCGCGGCCGAGGCGACGGGGCGAGAGATCGATCTGGCGGTGCGCGATCTGATCGAAGCCGGCGACGCTTGCGCGCGCGCGATTCTCGAGAAGCGCCGCGGCGATCTTGATGCGGGCGTCGAGCTTCTGATCGCGCGGGAAACGCTCACGGCGGAAGAGTTCGCACCGCTGCGCCCGGCCGGCGCGCCGGAGGGTGAGAAGGTGCCGGTCCCGAAGGCCGTGGCCTGAAAGGTGGCCGCGCCCGCGCTTGATGTCGATCAAGTCACGGAAGCGGCAGGGTGGCGGGAGCATCGCGATGGCAATGCTGACGTCGAAAGATGGAAGAGCCAGCGGGGACAATTCATTTGCTTCCCTGCGCGCGAAGATGGTCGAGCGAAACATCGCCGCCCGCGGCGTGCGGGACGAACTCGTCCTTGAGGCCATGCGCAAGGTGCCGCGCGAACTGTTCCTGCCGAAGAATCTTCGTGAGTTTGCCTACGAGGATTCGCCGCTGCCGATTGCCGGCGAACAGACGATTTCCCAGCCCTACATCGTCGCCTTCATGGCGGAGGCCCTGATGCTCAAGGGCGGCGAGAAAGTCCTCGAGATCGGCGCGGGCTCCGGCTATGCCGCAGCGGTGCTGTCGGAGATCGCGGCCGAGGTGTTCACGGTCGAACGCCTCGGCCAACTCGCCGACAAGGCCGCCGCGACTCTCGCCGACCTCGGCTACGGCAACATCAATGTTCTTCATGGCGACGGCACCAAAGGTTGGCCGGAACATGCTCCCTATGACGCCATTGTCGTCGCCGCCGGCGGACCGCAGGTGCCGGACGCGCTCAAGGAGCAGCTCAAGATCGGCGGCCGGCTGGTGATCCCGGTCGGCGCGGATCAACGCACCCAGGAATTGGTCCGGGTCGTCAGGGTTTCAAAGGATACCTACCGCAGCGAAGATATCGCGGACGTTCGCTTCGTTCCCCTGATCGGCGAGGAAGGATGGCTTGCCAAAGGCGAGAGTCGCTCCCCCGTGCGCCGGGCGCTGCGGCCGGCGCCCTCGGAGGAGGAAATACTGGTCCGAAACCTCGCCGACGCGGCCGAATCTTTTCCGTCGATCGAAAAGGCCGATCTCAATCCGTTGACGGAGCGTATCGGTTCCGCGCGCATTGTGCTGCTGGGTGAAGCCACCCATGGCACATCCGAATTCTATCGGATGCGCGAGCGCATCACCCGCGAGCTGATCGTCGAGAAGGGCTTTCGCTTTGTGGCGATCGAGGCGGATTGGCCGGATGCCGCCCGGGTCGATCATTATGTGCGGCATCTTCAGTATCCGCCGTCGGAATGGACCGCGTTTGCGCGGTTTCCGACCTGGATGTGGCGAAACGCCGAGGTGCGGGACTTTGTGAGCTGGCTGCGCAAGCACAACGGTACGGTGGAGAAGAACGAGCGCGTGGCGTTTCACGGGCTCGATCTTTACAGCCTCTATGACTCGATCCGGTCGGTCCTGAATTATCTCGACGAGGTCGACCCGGAATCGGCGAGGATTGCCCGCGAGCGCTATGGCTGCCTGACGCCGTGGCAGCGCGATCCTGCGACCTACGGTCATGCAGCGCTGACCGGATCCTATCCGACCTGCGAGCCCGACGTCGTGCGCGCACTTGCCGATCTCCAGGCAAAACGCCGGGCCTATGCCGAGCATGACGGCGAGCGCTTTCTCGACGCCGAGCAGAACGCGCGTCTCGTCGCCAACGCCGAGCGCTATTACCGGATCATGTATTACGGCTCGCGCGCGTCGTGGAACCTGCGCGACAACCATATGTTCGAGACCCTGAAGAACCTGCTGGCGTTTCATGGTCCGGACAGCAAGGCCGTGGTCTGGGCGCATAATTCGCATGTGGGCAACGCAGGCGCGACCGAGATGGCCGCCCGCGGCGAGTACAATATCGGTCAGCTCTGCCGCAGAGAGTTCGGCGACCAGGCGTATCTGGTCGGTTTCGGCACCCACAGCGGCACGGTCGCGGCGGCCTCTGAATGGGATGGGCCGATGGAAATCAAGAATATCCGGCCATCGCTTCAGTGCAGCTACGAGCGGTTATGTCACGCGACCGGGCACGCCCGCTTCATGCTGGGGCTGCGCGGCCGCAGCGATCTGAGCGGCCCTTCGGGCCTCGGCAAGGAGCGCCTGGAGCGGGCGATCGGCGTGATCTACCGCCCCGAAACCGAGATGGCGAGCCATTACTTCCGGGCCAACCTGCCGCAGCAGTTCGACGAATATATCTGGTTCGACCACACCCGCGCGGTCGCTCCGCTCGATACCGTGGAAGTGAAGGGGCTTCCGGACACATATCCTTTTGGGGTGTGAACCGATCGGCTAATAGAGTTCAATGGGCGAAACAGACGAGCAAGGACCGAAGCGGCCGGCCTCGGCGCTGGAGACTCTCCTTGCATGGCCGCTTGCCGCCGCAGCGCAGATTGCGCAGGCAAACCTGTGGCTGCTCGAAAGTTTGATGCCGCCGGGGGGACAAGGTGCATCGCGTCATTCGTCATTCGGCCGATCCTTCCCCTGGACCACGGCCAACACGATCGCCCTCGAACTGGGATCAATGCGGTTGCGGGATTTTTCGACCCGCGCCGACGGGCTTGCAACCCTCATCTGTGCACCCTACGCGCTACACGGCGCGACCATCGCCGATTTCGCGTCGGGTCACAGCGTGGTTGAGACGCTGCGCCGGGAAGGCCTGCGGCGCGTGTTCGTCACGGACTGGCGATCCGCAACGCCGGAAACACGCTACTTCACGATCGACAGCTATCTTGCTGATCTCAATGTCGCGGTCGACGAGCTTGCACCGCCGGTCGACCTGGTCGGGCTATGCCAGGGCGGCTGGCTGGCGCTGGTCTATGCGGCGCGATTTCCCAAGAAGGTGCGACGGCTGGTTCTTGTCGGCGCGCCGATCGACATCGCTGCCGCCGAGTCGCCATTGTCTCATTTCGCCGCCGATGTTCCGTTACGGATGTTCCATGAAGTGGTGCGGCTCGGAGAGGGTATCGTGCATGGCCAGCAAATGCTCGGCATGTGGGGGGTCTCGCACGGCCCGGATGAAGCGGAGGTCACGCTGCAAACTCGCGGCGATACCGACCCCGCGGGGCGGCAGGAGCTTGGCGAGCGGTTTCGTCAATGGCATGCCGAAACGGTCGACTTGCCCGGCATTTTCTTCCTCCAGGTCGTCAAATGGCTGTTCAAGCAGAACCGGATCGCGGAAGGGCGCTTCGTCGCCCTCGGACAGAGCATCGATCTGTCGATACTCAGCGCGCCGATCTGCCTGCTGGCCGGCAGCCGCGACGAAATCGTTTCAGTCGATCAGTTGTTCGCAGTAGCGCGATTGGTCGGTACCCCGGCCGAACAGCTGGTGAAGATGACCGAACCTTGCGGCCATCTGAGCCTGTTCCTTGGGGCAACCGTGCTTGACGGAGCATGGCGCAGAATCGCGCAGTGGCTGTCTCAGGATTGAGCTGGTTCAGGATTTGCGCTGGCCGCAGCCCGGCGGCCTCGCATCCGACAAGGAGCCGGATGCCCCTGGGGGCCCAGGAGCTTCCGGCAGTCGGACGGATGAATCCGGGGAAGGAAACGTCCGTAACACCGTAACAGCAAATTCCGGGAGGCTGATTGTTGCGGCAGATCAAGCAATTTCCCGGGTTTTCGTCACAACGACGTGAGACCAGGGCAAGATGTTGTGAATCAAGCACCTGATCGCTGCGCGACGCGGCGTGCGGTGGCTGGTACATCTCGGGAAATGCAGGGTATGGTAGGCGGGTGCGGGCGGCCGGGGCCCGAGTTCTTCATTCCATGGAGTTATCAATGTTACTTGATCGCGTCAGCAAGTACTGGCCGGAAGCGCTCAGTATTGTCCGCATCGTCGTCGGGCTGTTGTTTCTCGAGCACGGCGCCTCCAAGCTTTTTGGATTTCCGACACCGGCGATGGCCCAACCCGTGATGTGGTCGCTGCTCTGGTTCCAGGGCGTGATCGAGGTGGCCGGGGGCGCGCTGTTCGCCATCGGTCTTCTTACCCGGTGCGTCGCCTTCATCCTGGCGGGTGACATGGCTTTCGCTTACTTCATGGCCCACGCACCCAAGAGCCTCTTCCCGATGCTCAACGGCGGCGACGCCGCGATCCTTTTTTGCTTCATTTTCCTCTTATACTTCGTGACGGGACCGGGACGCTGGGCGGTCAGCGGCAGGACCAAGTAGGTTGCCGCAGCCGAGCGGAATTGCGCCGGTTCGCTAGTTTGCCTGCGCTTGTTTCGGTGCAGATCGCAACATTGCGGGACTGTGCGACGGACTGTCGAGCCAGCCGCTCGAACAGCGTTTCCATCGCGCGGGCGCGAATGGCCTCGGGGTCGCTGGCGATGGATCGGGAAGCGGCCATGGCCTGACGACCGTCCTTTGCTGATGCGCGACCCGGCCGCGCGGCCCGTCGGAGGCCGTGCGCTAGACACCAAGCCGCGGCAGCAGTTTCAGCGCGTTGCCGCGTTCGATATCCATGATCTGCGCTTCGGTGAAAACGCCGCAGCTCCGCAGTCCCTTCACATGTTCGATGCCCGTGCGATAGGGAAAGTCGGTGCCGAACACGATCTGCGAGGTCGGGATGATCGCCGACAGCGCCGACATCGCGGCCTTGTTCGAGGTTTGCGCGGTGTCGTAATAAAAGCGCGTCAGCTCGGCCAGCGTTCCCTCGGGCACGGTGGCCTTGGCGTTCGGTGCGATCTGCGGGTGGCGAACGAAGCGTTCGATCAGGAACGGCATGGTGCCGCCGGCATGGGAGAAGATCCAGCGGATGTCGCGGAATTTTTCGGCGTTGCCGGAAAAGATGATGTCGCCGATGGTGCGGGTCGTATCGGTGCCCCATTCGATCATCGCCGGCGGTTCGGTGCGCACCAGGTTGACGCAGCAATCGGCCGTGGCGGGATGAGTGTAGATGACGACCTTGCGCCGGTTGAGTTCTTCCATGACAGGCAGGAAGGCGGGATCGCCGAGCCACTTGTCGTGATAGTTCGTCATAAGGCCGATGCCGTCGAGCTTGAGGGTGTCGAGTGCGTAGGATATCTCCTTCAAACTGCCGTCGACATCGGTGAGCGGAAGCATCGCGAAGCCCCCGAAGCGGCCGGGATGATCGGCGATCAGCTTTGCGGCGTATTCGTTGCATTCGCGCACGAGCTTGCGCGCCGCCTCGCCGGAGGTGAAATTGACGCCCGGCTGCGTCACCGAGAGCATCGCGACCGCGATACCCGCCTGGTCCATATCGGCCAGCGACTTTTCGGGCGTCCATCCCCGCATCGGGCCGTCACCGAAGTTGGCGCCGACCGAGGCCGCGATGTAGCTCGGCGGCGACAGATGATGGTGAACGTCGATCCGGTAGGGCTTTGCTTCGGCAGTCTGCGCCACGGCGCTTTGCGAATGGCCCAACCCGACCGCGGCCACCGTCGCGGCGCCGGCAACTCCCTGCACGAATTGACGCCGGCTCAGCGCCGCGCCGGATAGCGACAGGGTGTTTGCGCAGCCGCACGCGCAGCCGTGGCGCGACCGGCTCTTGCCATCGTGTTGGTTCATCTCATCCTCCCTGGCGGTCCCTTCGGGACTTCTGATCTTGATCGGTCCGATCAATGTCACAGTTTAGCTATGTAGCGCAGATACAGACAATAGACCCGATCCCACGTCGTTGCGCTGTTCGCCACGGCGAGCCTGACGCAGGCCCCGGCGCAAACGCCCTCGCCGGCGGGGGCGAAGGTTTACTTCATCAATCCCGGGATGGCGCCGAGGTGACGAGCCCGTTCCTGGTGCAATTCGGTCTCAGCGGCATGGGTATTGCTCCGGCCGGCGTCGAAAAGCCGAACACCGGGCATCACCACCTCTTGATCGACACGAAGCTGACGGAGGAGCAGTTGAAGGAAGCCATTCCCGCCGACGATAACCACAAGCATTTCGGTGGCGGCCGGACGGAAGCCATGGTGACGCTGCCGCAAGGCCAGCACGCCCTGCAACTCGTGCTCGCGGACTGGACGCACATCCCGCACATGCCGCCGGTGATGTCAGCGCCGATCACGATCACCGTGCGCTAACGCGATTCTGCGCGCAACATGCCCGCGGAGCCAGGCGGGTTCGGGTGCATCGGCATCTTGTATGCCAGAAGGTCGGCCGCGCGGTGACCGACATGCTGCATTGCGATGTCGACAAGGGGCAGCAAGATTGTCTGTTCGCGCGCGACAAAATGCAACGGACTCGCCGTTCGGATTATGCTAAGGCTTGAGCGTTAATTGGCTTCACACAGGAGTGGAGTTCATGAACAAGCTCGTTGAAATTCGCCGCCAGGAATATTTTTGCCGAGAGCGTGCGTATCTCGATTCCGAGCGTAAGATGTTCTGGCTCGCGGAAGCCGAAGAATGGGAGCAGCGTGCGCTTGACGAAATTGCATTCCATTTCAGGGAATGCAATCTCGATGCTCCCGATTATTCGCGTGCTGCCGCCTGAGCCCAGGTCGTTGCAGATTTCGGCGTTCCAGATTTCGCCGTTCTGATCGTTCCAGACTTTGATCGTTCCAGACTTTGATGTTGCGTTGGAGTGTGACCCGCCGCGCGCAGCTTGCACGCGGCCCGTGAATTGCTGCGCGCGGGTGGGCCGCTGGCTGGATGCCCTTTTAGTGAGCTCGTTCCGGCTTGGTCACTGTCTGCCTGACTTCGGCGCCGCAGTCGGCGCACTCATAGATGAAATCGATCTTCGCCATGCTCCAATGCGGCTCGACGTCTCTCACATACATCGGGACCAGTCCGATGCAGCCGGGGCAGACAACCGGGGACGTCTCGACGAGTTCGTGATGCTGAACGTAGGCTGGCATATCGCTCTCCTTCGTTCGAAGTGAACTTCAACCCCGGACGCGAGATTACCGCAGCGAATCAAAGGCCCCTCATCAACTCTATCGAACGTTTGAGGAACACCCGTACAATCCTGGCGAGTGTGATATTCCTGTAACAAACGTTGGTTCCGTGGCTGAAAAAATGGCACAGAGAAGGGCTTCGAGCCGCCCTCGGCGGGAATGCCTGTCAGCATTATGTCCTGAAGGTGCCGTTCGCCAAACTTTCGGCCAATCTCCGCCAAACCAAAGCCCGATATCCGTTCGCGGCCGCCACCGGCGCCGTGCTATAGGCGGCAGCCGGTTCAAATAATAAGAGCCATCGCGGGGAAGGAACGGAGGGATGACACTGTTGCAGCAGCGCGTCCCGGGCGATCTCGATGAGTCGCAGCGTTCGGAAACCGATTCTGTGCTGCAAAGTGCCGTTCGCAAGGCCGCGCTGCGGTTCGTGCCGCTTCTGACGATCGCCTATCTCTTCAACTATCTCGATCGCACCAGTCTTGGCTTCGCCGCCTTGACGATGAACCAGCAGCTCGGATTGTCGGCGTCCCAGTTCGGTCTTGCCGCGGGCATTTTCTTTCTCGGCTATTCGCTGTTTGAAGTGCCGAGCAACCTCTTGCTCTATCGTTTCGGCGCGCGGCGCTGGCTCGCGCGCATCATGATCAGCTGGGGCATCGTTTCGGCGGCGACCGCGTTCGTGGTCGGGCCCAACAGCTTTTACGGCCTGCGTCTGCTGCTCGGGATCACGGAGGCCGGGTTCTTTCCGGGCGTGACCTTCTTTCTCGCCGCCTGGTTTCCGGCCCAGTATCGCACGCGGATGCTGGCCTGGTTCCTGATCGGGATTCCCTTGTCCTCGCTGGTTGGCAGTCCGGTCTGCGGCATGCTGCTGCAGATGGACGGCATCTGGGGTCTCGCCGGATGGCAATGGCTGTTCCTGCTGGTGAGCCTGCCCTGCGTCCCCTTAGGCGTTTTGACGCTGCGCCTGCTTTCCGATTCCCCGCAGGCAGCTAGCTGGCTCACGCCGGAAGAGCGCGATGCGCTGGACGGGGTACTCGCTTCCGAAGTGCGGGAGCGGCCGCATTCCTCGCTGCTGGCGGCGCTTGGGGATGCTCGGGTGCTGATCTGCGCCGCGATCCAGTTCGGTTTCACGCTCGGCTCCTACGGCATCGGCATCTGGCTGCCGCTGATGCTGAAGGAGTATCATTTGTCGAATCTCGCGATCGGCTGGATCGCGGCGATCCCCTATCTGTTTGCTTCCGTCGGCATGATCCTGTGGGCGCGCTATGTCGACGAGAAAGGCCGGCGCATCGTCAATCTGGCGCTGGCGTGCTTGCTGGGCGGGGTGGGGCTTTTGGCGCCGATCGTCTCCGGCTCGCTTGTCATCGCCGTCGTCGGTTTCAGTTTGGCGCTGGTCGGCGTGACCGCGGCGCGGGCGATCTTCTGGACGATACCAACAAGATTCCTGACCGGGGTCGCGGCCGCGGGCGGATTAGCCTTCATCAACTCGATCGCCACCGTCGGCGGTTTTGTCGGCCCTTCGATGATGGGCTGGCTCAAGCAATCTTCAGGCTCCTACGTCGTCGGCCTGCTGGCGCTGGCCGCCATCATGATCGCCGCGACCGCGGCTTCGATGTCGCTGAAGCTTGTGATTTCGAGGGAGTGAGGGGGGAGGCAAGGTGAGGGGGGACTAGAAGAAATCGAAGGTTGAAAAAAGAGAATGAAGCTGACGATATCTGGGAAGCTAAGACTTAATTGTCTGCTTTTGATAATAAGCTTTGTGGGCAGGTATACATTCCCGTGAATTTTCTACGCCAGCGCAAACTCGCGCAAAGATTTTTTCTTCAACGACCCCTGTATCATGGATGATCTTTTTGCCAACTTGGTCCTCTAGCACTGAGACTGAGTAAATTTGAGTCCGATAATAAGCGGCAAAACTCTCATGGTGGATGCGAGGGTGATCGCCCTTCCCAAGCTTACAGGTAGTGTCCGACCTCTTGGTGAGAGAAGATACTGGCACTGCCAAGACCTTGTTGTCAGGACATGGGTCGGTGAGGAGAATAAAAAGATGACCCCTGTTGGGGTCATTTGGTGGTCCAGAGGGAATCCAGAGTGAGGAACCCCTTTTTACCGAGTACGAAGAGCTCATGCTAAGAGCAGACTTTCTTCTCTTCGAAGGTCACTGATTTCGCGTTCGACCTCCTCGGCTTCTTCTTCCGAGGCTCCGACGGCTTCGAGCACCTCTCGATAAGAGATAGGAACTCTCCCGTTTGTCACCTCCGTGTATTCGGGGCATGTCTCGTGCGAGAAGTTTCGGAGTTGCGACGCGGTCATATGACCAAGTCGCTTCCAGACTGCGTCTGCCGTCTCTAATTCCACATCAGAGACTTCATCTAAGTCATCTCTTGAGAATTTCTTCTTAGCGACCAAAACGTTGCCATTTCGGACGACGAAATCCTCCCACACTTCGCTGTGGATAGAACCATCGATACCATTTAGGGTGCTAGAGCATATCGGTCCATGAGGCAGTGAGAACAGTTCGTCGAAAAGGATAGGCCTAAAATGAGCCGTTAGAAACTCGCGCTCAGTGAAGTAGATAAGCTTAATCAGCTTCAGTTTTTCGATTGTGCCGCCGCTATGCAAAGCAAAGCGGACGCAAAGCTGCGCGGCCTTCTTGGAACGAAAGCCAACCAGAGGCGCGAGGAAGTTTGGGATACTGGAATCGTATTGCCGTTCGGACATTTTTTCGATCCTGCGGCCAACCGTTATTGGGTTGGTATAACGCTTTAGATTAAGAAATCGATCAAATATAGTAAGTCATGCTGTTCTATTCAAGGAATTAGGGCGCCACGCCACTGCTATCTGTGATCAATTTTGGCTCCGGATTTTCAACCTTTCCGGCCCACTTGGCCAACTCCATCACACCGTCTCATGCTTTCGCAGATCCCTGACGTGATCGAACCGACTCGCCTGCACATCGGGGCCGGTCGAGGCAATTTCCGGAACAGCGGCCTCCGCCAATATTTCTTCGGTGACGTCCTCGACCGCGGAACCCTCGATCTCGTGAATGAAGCTGATATTGCTGTATTCGCCGGAGGCCACGCGAGAGACGACCTCGCGCCGGGTCACTTCGGGATCGACGATGGCCTCGCGCCCGCGCCGTCCATAATCGATCATCACGACGAAATACTGCATGCGCGGTTCGCGGCGCTCCCGGCGGGGCATTGCCCCGGTTGAGTCGCAGTATTTCTGAAAATCAGAAGCAGATCAAGATCAAATTTCTGAAAAACAGAAATATGGCCGGTGCCGATGGCCCTGACGCCGGGCCGGGGCGCGAATCGCGGCCCGCGCCGGCCTCATTTCGCCGCTTTCCCGTCCCTGGGTCCGGCATGGCCTCGTGCCGCCTTGCGCGAGCGCCCCGACGTCTTGGCGCGCAGGCGCTCGATCTGGCCCCTCGGCAGGGTGACGCAGATCTCCCCGATCCATTCCAGCTTGACGCCGGTGATCGGCTTGGCGTTGAAGCTGGTGAGGTTGACGAGGGGGGCGGATTTGCCCCGCTCGATGGTCTTCAGGTAGCGCTCGCCGGTCTTCAGCCGTACCGCCGCCTCTTCGCCGTAAAAGCTCGACGGCGGGTGCCGCTGCTCGCGGTAGACCACGATAATATCGCCATTTTCGTACTTCGGCAGCATGGAATCGCCGACCACTTCGAAGGCGACGGTTTCCTCGGCGATCGGGAAGGGCAGTTCGACCTCGCCCAGTCCTTCCGGCGGCACCTGCTCGTGCTCCGGCTCGATCGCCGCTCCGGCGCCGACCCGGCCCATGATCGGCACCGAATTCAATTCGAGATAGTCGATGATGGGCTGGATTTCCGAAGCCTTGATCAGGCGGGCGTCGCCCAGGATTTCGGACACCGCGCCCGGGCGCACGCCCATCGCCGCCGCGAGACCCCCCTTGGTCTTGCCCGGCTTCTTCAGCCCCCGCTCGATCATCCTGACATTCAGCATGGCGTCATTCTTTCCGAATTTCAGAAATGAAAGCAATTCCGATTATCAGAAATCAGGCTTGACTTTGATTTTCGAATATCCGAAATAAAGAGAACGAAACGTGAACTGACGGGGAAGCGGGAATGCAATCCAGCTGGGCCGAGGAACATTCGCAGGCGCTGCGCGAGTATCTTGCAAAGGGCCGGTCCTTTTCGGAGATCGCGAATGCGATCAACGCCAGATTCAGCACCGCCTATTCCCGCAACGCCACGATCGGCCGCGCCAGGCGCCTGGGGCTTTCCGCTCCCGAGCGGCCCGATCGTCCTTCCCGGCCGAAACCCCAGCCGCAGCCGAGCCCGGCGCGGCTGAAGAAGATGCGCGCGCGGCTGTCCGCCGAACCCCGACCGAAGCGGGTGGTTCTCGAACGCGCCGCGGCCTTGCAACTGCGCTGCGTCGGCATCGTGCCGCGTCACCTTTCGCTCCTTGAGCTCGAACCCTGTGATTGCCGTTACCCCTATGGCGGCGATGAGGAGGGCGAGGCCATCACCTTTTGCGGCCATCCCCGCCGCGAGGGTTCGAGCTACTGCGTTTCGCATTTTCACCTGACCAGCGGCCCCGGCACTGCGTCGGAACGCGCCGCCGGCCAAGTCCTGCTGCGGCTGGTGGAGGCGGCATGAACACCGAGCTCTCTCGCCTCACAGTGCGAATGAAACGGCTTTCGCCGCGGCATCGCCTGGCGCATCTGCGGGCGCTGATCCGGTTGGAGCCGGCCGGTTCAAGGCGCGGTCACGCGCTGGTGGCGCTGTTGGTTCGTCTGTTGGCGTCGACCGCGGCAAACGAAAATCGCGTCATATGAACCGTGCTCCATGAACCTTGCTCCATGAACCTTGCTCCATGAATCGTGCTCCATGAATCGTCCCTGGATGCCGCTCTATGTCGGCGACTATCTCGGCGACACCGGCCACCTGACCACGGCGCAGCACGGGGCCTACCTGCTCCTGATGATGCACTACTGGCGCAAGGGCGAG
>VFSW01007729.1_pt1 | contig 15552 bp, 8 predicted proteins | sample 5358111 | NCBI WGS metagenome assembly VFSW01 (sample SAMN11554181, study PRJNA540505) | mine drainage metagenome | isolation source: sediment from site ElyBrook_90M | place: USA: Ely Copper Mine, Vershire, VT | collected 2017
TCCCACGCAAGCCGTTGTGCCCGGGCGGCACTGCAGATGTAGGGGAAGAACCCCGGTTACGGTCTACTTATTTCACGCGTGTTTGAGCGGTACAGGAGAAAGGCTGGCGCTGCGGGTAGTGGGTATGCCGCATTGGATCGACTCGAAGAGAAGGACTTGTTACCTCCACTCTCGGTGATCCCATTCCGGAACGCGGCGGCAAGGCTACCCCTTGTTGCCTGGCGTGTCCAACAGCGGTACGGCACCGCTCCGGGCTTAGAATCTGTTTACGATCTCCTGAGCAGGAGCCTGAGAAATGCCAGGTGGAGCATTTGCAGGCTGGAATTCAGCTTTCGCTTGCAGTTCTTCCATAGTCGGCGGCATTTTTGCATCCACGCGAAAGGTCGTTCGACGATCCAACGCTTTGGCAGCAACACAAACGTGCGTAGTTGATTGCGCTTAACGACTTGTATGGTGGCCTTGATCCTCTTCATCACGCTGTCAGCAAAGGACTGGCCGGTGTAGCCTCCATCCACCAGCAGGCTCTCGACCCGTTCCAGATTCGGCTTGCAGCGATCGATGGGCTCCAGAGCGCCGTCACGGTCCCTGCCATCCGCCGTGGTCACGGGGATGGCGTGGGGCAAACCCTGCGTGTCGACCGCGATGCGATGCTGGATGCCGGAGACCTTCTTGCCCGCGTCGTAGCACTTTTCTTCTGCCGTGTCGGTGTTCTTCACGCTCTGCGCGTCAACGATGACGAAGCTGGTTGTGGCGTTGCGCCCCAGTTTGGTGCGGGCCTCGCGAACCGATTTCTTAAGACCCGCTCCAGCGCGCTCGCGCCGTCCTGGCCCGGCGTGCTCCATTTTGGCGAAGTACGCATACACCGTGATCCAGTTGGGAAACCCATCGGGAAGCATGCGCCACTGACAGCCGCTCTTGAGCAGGTACAGCACGGCGTTGAAGACCTCGTGCAAATCCACCGTGCGCGGCTTGGTGCGCTTGCGCACCGATTCCAGCAGTGGACGAATCCGCTCAAACTGCTCTCGACTGATGTCACTTGGATAGGATTTTCTTGGATCCATCTTCAACTATTAACGCACCGAAGACTGGCCGATGATCGCCTTGCTGGCTCCCTCGACATATCTCGCCCCAAGATCGTAAACAGGCTCTTAGCTCAAACAACTTCTCTCCATTTGTCGCAAATCCTCGCTGTTTATGAGTATGACCAAAGAATGCGATTCGTACCGTAGTCGTTTGTGGAGAGGGATACGCATCCTCCTGAGTCAACAAATACTCATCTTCGTCGACCGGCGAACCGTGGACGCAGCTGACGTCTGGTGTATCTGGCGAAATGGGTCCAGCCGGGAGGAGTTGCAGCCACTCTCGATGTTCACCAGTCAGAACGCCCTTGGTCCATTGGACTGCGCGGCTTGCATCGTCGCTGAAGTCGTCTGTGTCAGCGAGGCCGCTGCACGCCCGATCGTGATTGCCGCACAAGACATAGGGACCGAGTCTTTGCACCGCGTCGATGACCTCGTTAGGACACGCACCGTAGCCGACAACGTCACCCAGATTCCAAATTACGTCGTGTGGCGGCGCGGCGGCCAGGACGGCTTCAAGAGCTTCAAGGTTGGAGTGGATGTCGGCGATGATCAACGCGCGTATTGAAATCGATTCTCTCACTGCGTCAGGCCGTTCTCGACTCCCGAATTGCCAGAGTGCTGCCGGGACACTGGTGCGTAAGCCGCTGCCCCGATTCGAGAACCCTGTCATACGCGACATTCCTGAAGCGGGTTTGCGCACGGCGGAAGGCACGATCCAGCTTTCGCTCGGAACCCCTTGTCAGCCAGCCCGTACCAAGGGTGGCCAGTCCATTGGTACTACCTTCTACTCCTGAGCCAGTTTTGATAATCGGAATAGAGTTTGGTGGACGAAGGGGAGCCGGCAAAAGCGACGGAACCGGGTTTATTCATCATTCCCTGGTATTGATAGACCAGTATCTTGTCGACCCACGGTGAGACTGCCTCCATCTGGCGCAGAATGCGGTCAAAAGGGGCCGGCATCAATGCACTCTTATACACGCCGCCCTCGAACTCAAAGATCTCGATATCGGCCCATATCTTTGCTTTCCGCGACCGATCGTGTGCTTTTCGTAGCCCCTCAAAGAATGCGGAGGTCTCCGTCACCTTCGACTTCCGCACTCCCACTTCATCCTGATAGGCAACGATGTCTACATCCATTGCATCGAGTTGCCGCACATACTCATCGTCGGGGATGGCGATGCGGGTGCCATAGGGCGCAATCATGATTGGCGCCTGTGGCTTGAGTTGGCGCGCGTGCCGGGAAAGAGTGTTGACGTACGAGATGAACTCCGGTGTGTAGTGCGGATTGATACACGCTTCGTCGGGCCAATACCAACCATAGAAACTCGGATGGTGACCGTAGAGATGGGCAAGTTCTTCCATCGACTGAAGTCTCTTCTTCGCGGCTACGGGGTCTGAAATGGTTTGGTCGCTTTCCCAATCACCGTAGAATCCGCTCCCGATAAAGAACTTGATCTTGTATTTGTCAGCCGAGGAGAGCACCGCTTCGATGGGGTCTGGGCAGGCCAGCTCCCACTTGGGAAATATATGTGTCTGGTAGAACGCGCGGTAGTAGACCGCCGTCGCCATGAGCACCAGGTATTCCATCCCCGTCTCGGCGATCTCTTTAATCTTCGCGTCCCACTGCGCGGCCGTGAATCGAGCGCAAGCCGGATTCCAATCGACTCCCTCTACAGTTGCGTGATGTTGAAATTCAAACCAGCTCCCGGCGATCGGTTTGATCTCACCAGACGGGGGTGAAGCTTTTGCTTCAGCCGGATTGATCACCAGGGCGGTTGCTCCGAGCCCCAGAGCATAGAGGAAATCCCGACGGTTCAGCTCGTTGATCATGAACATACTCCTTCTAAAAAGTAGACATAGCGCGTATCGCTATGTTCATTACACACATTGTCGAGTGGTCTGTCTCCCGCTGTGGAGGAGCGCCGTTCCATGACGCACCGCATCAAGCAGGTCAGGACGTTAGCGACCACGGCTGGGTTACCCACGCTTCCATTTGTTTCACGGCGCTGGCCTGATCCGCAGTTTCACATAAAATCATCATGCTCAGGGAACGAACTGCCTGGATCGGCAGCTTCAGCATGCCTCCATCCTGCTCGGGCCGGAAGCTCTCATATTGCTTCCATTGCGCTCCGGCAATTTCCCCCACCAGCACCACGGGCTGCTGCCATCTGCCGGCACCCGGAATACCCAGTTGGCCCTCTCCCATCGGAAGCAGGAGCACCGCGCGCGATTTGTCCAGCGGCTGCTCGTTCATTGAGATCGCCATGAAGTGCAGATCGCTGCCAACCAGCAGTTCGTGGTTTACTCGAACATCCGCCGAGCTTTCTATGGCATGCACTCCCGTGCGCTTTTCGGCGACGACGACACCGGACATCCGCGCAAGCAGTGACAGGCTAACGTCTCCGGCACTGGATGGAATCACTACGCCGCGGACCGCGTCCGTCTCGCTGTGGTTTACGAGCACGATAATCTCACGTCCGTCCTGCGAGGGAACACGGAAGCAATGCACAGGGGCCTGCGCCGGTTCCACCTTCTCTCCGGTGAGGTGAAGGCTCTCGCACAGAGCCCCGTAGAATGCATGTGCATAGGATTGATACCGCGGATCGCCGTGCAACTCAATGGGATCCGCACTGAAGATTACGCGTCCTTCGCCCAGGTTGAATTCGGTGACAACCGGCGTGCCATCCATGCTCTCGACCAGGGAGTGTGCTCCCTGCAAGCGTGTCACAATTCCCGGAGCCGCCGCATATGCGGGCCAGCCTGCTGCTTTGCCTGCCACCGGCATAAAGCCGTTCTCAAAATCAATATTCGCAAATCTTTCCGAGATAAATTCCAGCCCGCAAAGATCATTCAGCCGCGGCGTTTGAGTGCGCTGGCGAAGTTCGTCGTAGCTGATATCGCCGGAAATATAGAGTTGTCCGCCCTGCTCCACAAACTTCTTCAAACGTGCGATCACTCTCTCATTCGGACAATACGACAGGGGGTAAAAAATTGTCTTTACGTTGGTGGGCAGTTCGCAAATGAACTCGTCCGCCAGCGTAGAGAAGGGCACGCGCTGGTCTATCAGCAGTCGAATGCCGTTGGAAATCCCGTCCAGGATGCGCTTACCCTGGCCGCCTTTGCGATTCTCTCCGGGGATCAGGAACAGAACATCGCCTGGTTCATAGCGCGGCCGCAGTCTGCGGAAGAAAATGCCGGTATTGCGATAGAAAGCTCGCACGTCGCGCGCGATCAACTCGTTGGGATAGTTTATGCCCCATTCGAACGGCAGGTCCGATGGATACTTCCAGCACCAGTTCTGGATCTTCGAGGCGCCCAAGGCAAAGCCATAGTGTGCAACGGCAAGGAAATAAGCTTGCTCATATGCCTCAGTGCGTGCGGCAATGTAGTCGCCCCTGTCCAGCCACGCCGGGTGCGTCTTCACGCCGAATTCGCCTACGTTCAATCCTTTGCCGCGCACCCTTTGGTCGAGGAACTTGCATACCTGCGGAAAGCGGTAAAAGTCTTCATTCGCGGAATCGAAATAGCCGAAGTTCGCCAGTTCCAGTTGTCCAAGGGCTGTCAGCAGGTCGATTCCTGAAACGGGCAGCTGGTAGAACTCCGCAGTCACAGGGTGCCGCTGATCAGCCTTGCGGATCGAGTCGTACATGGCATTCAACCAGCGCCGCACTACTTGCGTGCGAAACTCGAAGTCGTCCAGAGTACGCACGTCGCGCCAATCATCCTTTCCGGAGCGAATCGTTAGCTGGCCTATAGGAGCTTCCGGCGGCGTCAGTGCCCACGCCTTGCGCAGAACTTCGTCCGATCCGTACTTATCGAGCAGATAGCGGTTATACAGATCCTGAATGTCGGGCAGATTCGGATCGTGCAGTTCCAGATCGCCATTCAGGTAATACATAATTCCCGCCGCATCCTTGTAGCGCGCTGCGAACGCCTGCACGTAGGCCTGTTGATCGGCCAGGTCCTTGTTGCTCACGGCGGTGTTGCTGAAGACCAGCATGCCCGGAAAAAACGCGCCGCCCACGCGCTGCACATTCAGCAGCATGGCGTCGATCCACCGCCACCATGTTTTGGTCGGACGCTGCTGCGGCCCGCGCAACCCCATCAGGTTCTCGTACACATCGATACAGGAATCGCGGCAGCCTTGCGCGTCTTGATGCCACGTCAGCGGATTCTCGTCCTGGTCAATGAAGGTGTGCAGATAGTCGTCCGTCCCCTGCAGAAACACGCTGTGGCCTTCTACTTGGAAATAGTTCTCCTTGAATTCGAACGCCAGCCCTTTGCGCAACGTCTCCGTGCTCCACACCACGAAGCCCGTATCTATCTCGTCGAGCACGTCGCGGTCCAGACCCAACTGCACCGTCACTCGATACTGTTCGCTCTCAAACATAACGGGGTGCCACTCCGCTTCGACCCTAGTCGTCTGTCCGGGCGCTAGGGTTACTTCCCGGCTTGTCTGGTACGCGGCGTGGCCAGTATCGTGCGCCGTGATCTTCCAGTGCATGGCCAACGCTGCGCGGTTCCGGCTGAGGTTGGTCACCAGCACGCTCATGTGCACCGGTTCACCTTGTTTGTAAGCAGAAAAGTTGGTCTCGCATGCATGCAGGTAACACTTCTCTGCCATCATCTTGCCCACTGCGCGCAGGGCGTTTTCTCCCAGCGCCGATCCAGCAGAAAAGATGTCCTGATTCTCCACACCGAAAAACGCCCAACTGCTGCGGGCGTAAACGCCACGCACATGATGCACCAACGCGCCGGCCGCGCCCCGTTTGCGGCCCACACCGTCGTACGCCTCCAGCAGCGGTATCCAGCGCGCCTGGTTCATCCCTACCACGCATGTTGCGGCATAGCCTTCAAAATTCCCGCTAAGCTCCCCGGTGCCGTTTATAATCTTCTGCCCAAATGCAGGACGAATGGCCGAGACACGTTTCAGGCGGAAGTCTGCGTCAAACATACCGATCTGCCGCTGCGTAGTCTGCAACTCATCCAGGGGAAATCCCAGAGCAGTATTGATGCGCAGTTGGGGAGAGCGGCGCTCCAAGCTGAAGTTGGCTCCCCAGATCGTGCCCGTAGCGCGAAGCAAGCCAAATCCAACGCGCAGCTTGCGGCAGCCGGGCGCCAGGTAGATCAGTCGCTCGACCTTGTGCCAAGGTAGCGAGTCCTGGATTCGCTCCAACTCCGGGCTCGCGGCATAAATTGGTTCTCCTTTTTCGTCGAGTTGCTCAATGCCAGCGTACGCATAGCCGTCGGGTGCGGGTCGAACATCTTCTGTACGTATCCATCCCTCGATGAAGTATTGGTCGCTCTCGGCGCTTCCGGGCAGTTCGCAATACCAGGCCGCATGCTGGTTCCACAGCCCTCCGGGTACGCTGACCTTGCCTGCCGTCCGCTGTCCTGCCTCGGGAACCGTCGCTCTCTCGGCGCTCGCATACTTGGGTCCGAGTGCGGTCCATGCAGTTCCCACTGCGGAGAAAGACGGTAGCAGATTTTCTCCGCGCTCCGTCCGTACCGCCTCATCGTAGAACTCCCACTTGCCGCCCTTCAAAACCACGGGCGCCTGAAAGGCATATCCACTGGTACTGAGCAGGTCGCCTCCATCACTCAGAAAATTCTCTACGGCTTCGCGGGCGAGCAGAGGGAAACTCTCGCCATAGGGCAGCACCAGGAGGTCGAAAGCGGCGCGGTTCAGCCGCTTCGGATCGCTCAACTGTTCCGCAGTCAGGAAGGCAACATTGTAGGTGTCGCCCAGCACCTTTGCCAGTTGCGCCGGATCTGCTGCCACTCCGCGCACAGGAAGCGCATCCCGCAAGATCGCCGCGGCCGGCTTGGCCCGAGTGCCACATTGCAGAGCATCTTGGTGCGCCCACTCCAGCGCTTGCCAGTAATCGACCGCATCTTCGAACTCCACGGCGGCCGGGCCTTCGACAAAGGTGAGTTCTGTGAACCAGGCCGACCCGGATGCGCGATAGATCCCCACCACGACTTCAAACCACGTAGTGCCGGGAAGACACGTGAAGCTCTGCGAAAATCGCTGCCAGTCAGAGGTTCCTGTGTAGTTGCCGAAACGCTTCTCCGGAAGCTGTTTGCCATCCACCGTGTACTCGGTGGGCCGGCCCTGAAACTCGAACTGCGACGCCGTCAAATATGCGCCGGCTGCTTCTTCCTGCTGAACAACGCCTTCTGTCTTCACCCAGCCGCTGAGCGTGTAGGTCTTTCCTATCTCCGGCCCAAGTACCAGGAAGCGTGCGTAATCTCCAGATTGTGTTTGCACTTGCACCGAGCGGTGTGCAGCGTTGCGCGCGACAGCCGCGACCTTGGCGCCATCGGTAAACTGCCAACCCCAGGCTGAGCCATTAAATCCGCCATCTTCGAGCAGCGTAATTGCCTTGCCCTTGCGCGCCAGAGATTGACGAACGCTTTGAGGCAGCGTCGCACTCCAGGCTCGCCGACCGAAAAGGGTGACCCCGGTTGCCCCCATGGCTTGCAGAAAAGCGCGGCGTGATTTTGGTCCAACAGCAGAATCTAGCTCCGATGCAAGTGACATGTCCCAGAATCCTCCCCGTTTCGATCCGTCTGAATCTATGCCGAGCGCCTGCATCCATGCCGGATACGGGCAAGATAAAGCGCCGCGACCAAGCCGGTTTTTCGGATTGGCCGCAGCGCGTTTCATTTACGGCAAATTACCTCCCTTACAACAACTGCTTAGAAAAGGAGGTGCAGGCCCGCCTGCGATACGCGCGGAAGAAGAGTGTTGTTGAGATGACCGAAGGTCGTGCTGCCCGGGTAGAAATTGCTGTCGACCGAGTTGAATTCAGTATGGTTGAACACGTTGATTGCTTCGATCTTGAATTGCAGCCGGAATCGCTCACGAAGTGGGAAGTCCTTGGAGAGCGAGGAATCCACCTGAGTATTGCGAGGCAGGCGCACGTTGCCCTGACTGGCGTTTCCAAAAGTCGCCTGGGCTGGAACAGTGAACGCATTCGCGTTAATCCAGTTATTGAGCCCCTTGCCAGCCAGGGGCTTTCCGATCTGGTTCGGCCTCTCCGGACCGTCAGTCTCACCAGCGTTCGCATATACGCCCAAACCCACGGTAATGGGCTCGCCGCTCTTCACATTGAGCAGACCGGACCATTGCCATCCGCCTAAGACGGTCTTCATCGCGGTATTGGAGCTAGACAGAGTCGGCAACTGCCACACATAGTTGAGGACCAGCATATGAGTTCTGTCGAACGACGCAGGCCCACGATCGGCCCCTGGATTCAATGGGTCCTGAACAGTATTCAGGTCACCGGATGCATTGGTGAGCACCTTCGAATAGGTGTAGGCAACATTTAACGTGAGTTGGGTGCGGAACTGTTCCTTCAGCGAGGCCTGCAATCCGTGGTAATTGGAGTAGGCTTCGGGAGTCACAATCTGAATTGTTCCGTAGCCCTGGTAAGCCCGCACCGCATCGACGTTGATAGCGCCCTGGGCAACCGCCAGATTGGGCGCGTTCTGGTTCAGCATGGAATCGTACATCAAGTGAACTCCCTTGGTGCCGATGTAGTCCAGGGTCACCACAGTGTTGCGGAGAACCTCCTGCTGGATTCCAAGTGACCATTGCTGGTTATAGGGCAGGGGTTGCTTGGGTGTGAATCCAAACAGGCCAACCGTGGAATTGACAGGTGCCCCGCCGCTCTTGCCTGGGGTGTCCACCAGGACACTATGAAGAGTTACAACAGCGTTGAAGGGCGGATTGGCCTTTGCATAGAGTTCATAGGGTGCCGTGCGGTCGTAGTACATTCCATAGCCACCCCGCAGGGCGGTCTTGCCCTTGCCGAAGACGTCGTAGCTAAATCCGGCGCGAGGCGCCAGATTCAACTTCCTCACATTGAAAACGGCATTGCCCCATGGCGAATTCACCCCTGCGGCGATGATCCCGTTGGTCGGCATGTAAACCCCGGTGGACAATAGCTGCGACCCCGGAATGTTCGTCAGGTTCCCAGTACCGGGGTCGACCGTGGGAGCAAGACTAGATTGGTAGAGTTGCGGCAGGAAGTTTGTGAGAAGGTTGTTTTGGTCGATCTCCGGCCCGAAGTAGCTATAGCGAAGACCCAAAGTCAGGCTCAATCGGTGCGAGATATGCCATTGATCCTGCGCGTAGGCCTCATCGTCCCAGTAGCGCAGGTGCTGCACGGGGTTATTCATGCTCTCGCTATAGGAATCGGCGAAGTTGGAGAGCATATCGGACATGTCGTTCCCAGTATGTACTCCGTCGTATGCTGTCCCCGACCAGCTGAAAGTGCCATTGAGGTTATTGGGGGCGTTGTCCTCGTTCTTACCCTGTTGCGTAACCAGAACTCCAAAGCGGAGGTCGTGGTTGCCTTTGTGCCAGGAGAGGTTGTCCGTCCACTTGTGGTAGAAGAATCCGTTCAGGAACGGCCAGATTGTGGCGATCCCCGCATAGTGAGAGAACGATAGCGCGGGGATGCGGTTCTGTGGATCGATGTGACCGGGAAAGTAGTAGGGAATGTCCAGCCCGCTCGCCAAGGAGCGATTGAGCAAGGGCGAAGTCTGGATACGGATAATGTTGTGATAGATGCCGAACTGCGTTTCGTTGACCAGATTCGGCGACAGCGTTCCTACCACGTTGAAGGCGAAGCTTTGCATCGGCTCGAACTCTGTACTGGACCCGACATTAGGCAAAGAGTTCTCGCCCCACAGGCCATAAGGAGAGTTGATGTGGTTTTGATCCTGGATGTAGTGCGCGAACATCTTCCACTTGTCACTAACGTTATAGTCCAGGCGAATCAATTCCTCGCGCTCTGTCAATACGGTGGAGGCAGATGATGAGAAGTTGACGCCGTCGTTATAGTTCCCGGCTGCTGGGTAGTAAGTCTTGAGCAATAGCTGCGCGTTTTTGCTTAACAGCCCGGCGGGAATCGTATTGTTTGGAAACGGTTGGCCTGCCACGCAACCGACGCAGAGAGGATTAGCCGCCATGGCGGTCGTCACTCTGGGCACGCTCATGCCGATTGCTGCGGCGTCGGAGAAGTCGCCATTATTCTTTTCCTGATCGGTAGGAACTCTGGTTCCGACTGTCTGAGTCGGCTCGCCGATTCTGCGGAACTCTTGCGACCACAAGAAGAAGATCTTGTTCTTCTTGATCGGTCCGGAGGCGGTGTATCCGAAGTTGTTGTAGTGGTCCGACGGGCGCGGATTGCCGTAGTACTTGTTGAAGAACAGGTTGGCATTGAGGCTGGCCGTGCGGACAAACTCGAAGGCAGACCCGTGCCAATCGTTGGTGCCCGTCTTAAGAATGGCGTTCACCGTGGCTCCGGCGCTCCGCCCCTGTTCGGCGGTGTAATTGCCTCGATCGATTCGGAACTCAGACAGGGCATCCACATTCGGAGTAATGGCGTTGTTGCCGTTGAATACGTCCAGATTCGGCACGCCGTCGATCGTCCAGTTATTGGCGTTATTGCGCACGCCATTGACCGAGACGGCCAGACTGCTGTTCGAACCGAATCCCGCCGCGCTGCCGATGTCGCTCGACACGCCGGGCGCAAGTTCAACCAGTTGGATGAAGTTGCGCGTGACCAGCGGCAGTTGCTGAATCGCCGTAGAGCCCACGACTTCACCGACGTTGGCCGATTCCGTATCGACACTGATGACGTCGCTGTTTACCTGGATGGTGTCGGATACGGCTCCCGGACTCAGAGTGAAGTCGTGCCTTTGTTGATCTCCCGCATTCAGAATGACCGTGTTGATCTGCGCCTTGCTGAATCCTTGCTTCTCCGCGGAAAGGGTGAACGTGCCGACGGGTAGATTCGGAAAGATGTAGTTTCCCGTATTGTCTGTGACGGTATTCCACTGGCTGTTGGTGTGCGCTTGGACCGCAACCACCGTTACCGCGGGAACCAGGGCACCCGAAGGATCGACAACCTGGCCTGCAATGGAACCGGCGCTGGTGACTTGAGCCGGAGCCTTCTGAATACACATCGTAATGATCAACAACAATGTGAGGGCGTGAATCCGAGACCACATGGTGCTGCCTCCATTTTCATCATGATTAAGCTGGTTTCCCGTTCTGGAACGGTGTAGGGCGTCACTGCCGGAAGCCGGCTGAGCGTGCACTGTATATCCGTATGGATGTATATACTACTATGCAGAATCTGCGTCAAGTCGATAATCCACCGCGCCACAATAAACAGCGCCCAGTAGTCTCGCGTCTTGCCCGACGACCCGCCAGGGAGAGTGCCAAAAATCAGGTTGCCATCTGAATCGGGAAAAGGCAGAAGAAGGTAATTCGCTTCGCTGGCCAATGCGCTATTTGCCATTGGCATTGGGCACAGTTCCCTGGCTCTCGTTGACAGGAGCAGGCTGGGCGATACGGTCCTGACCGCAAGGGACAGTAGTTCTTCGAGGTCTACTCTTCCGGTGGGGGCTGCTGGTGCCAAGTCTTCAGCACAGCAGGCAACCTGTTCCTCACGATCATGTGCACTGAGGACCCAGGACTTGCCTCATGCCGCCCGTCTTGAACTCGCTACTGCATATCGGTGGCCGGAATCCTCAGCACCGCCCGGTAACGGTCGCCGCGATATACAGAGTGCGCCGTCTCCACCGGCAGCCCGTCAGTGCTCCAAAGCGTGCGCGAGATCACCAGCAAGCTCGCACGCGCCTGAACATCCAATAGTTCCGCCTCGCGTCGCGTCGCGGAGCGCGCTTCCAAAATCTCGTCCGCGCGGCTTACCCGAATCTCATACCGCTCCCGCAGCGTCTCGTAGAGCGAAAGACGCGAAAAATCAAGCAGCTCCACTCCCGGAAAACGATCGTAGGGAAGGCGGATCTCCTCGATGGCTATGGGCAGCCCGTCGCCTAACCGCAACCGCAGCAGCCGGTAGATCGGAGCATTCACTTCGATGCCCAGTTGCGATGCCACCTCTGCCGGCGCCGGAGACACACGCGCCTCCAGCACCTTGGATGTGGCCTTGATGCCCAAGGCTCGCATCTCCGACGTAAACCCGCGCAGGTGCGCGATGTCCTTCTCCACGCGCGGCTGGCTAACAAAGCTCCCCTGACCCTTGTGACGCAACGCAAATCCCTGGCTCTTCAGGACCTGCAGTGCCTGCCGGGATGTCATCCGGCTGACGCCGTAAATGCGGCTCAACTCTTCTTCGCTCGGCAGTGCATCTCCAGGGCGCAACTGGCCCGACTGGATCATCTTCAGCAGTTGCGTCTGGATCTGAAAGTACATCGGCGTGAAGCTATTCTTGTCCAGCGGCTCAAAATCCCATTTCTTGCCGTTGGTTGCCACCGGAGCGGCCACTTGTCCTTTTCGCTGTTCTTTTGCTTGCATCAATATGTCCTCAAGAGCACTCGGCGCGCACCCGATCCTAAAACTATTTTCCCCGACGGCTGTAATCACCACTTTGCCCGTTCCGCACCAATCGGGCGAGTTCCATAAATGCCTGGTGACCGTTTGTTCGCGTGCCAGCAGGAAAGCTATGGAAGAATTGTGCCATCGTTCCTGCTACGACTCCATGCCGGCATAGAGGGGCGGTGGGTTCATCATTCCGTTGTGGTCCAGAGAATACCCTATATCAGGGCTTCTCTGGCAGGTCTTTGGCGTCCTCCAGATACGTTCACATCCAAATGCTACTCTGCAGCAGCAATTGGGCGAAGATGTCCTAGTAGCTCGCTCTGCTCAGAAGAATTACGGCTACCAGCAACACTGCAATGCCCGAGTACATCCAGGTGCGCGCGCGTGCCGGAGCCTGTCTCCATTCCCCCAGACCTATCCCAATCACATTCGCGAGCAGCAAGCCCACAGCCAGGCTTAGGGGCCACCCGATGGAGGTTCCCAACGAACCCAGTCGCGGAGCCGATGCACCGTAAACAAAGATGCTTCCTCCCCACAACAACGCCATCACCGTCGAGAGGCTATAGAGCCGAAAGCTGCCCGGCTGAACGAACTTCTTCATGCTGCTGTTTCTGCGGAACAAAAAGAAACAAAATCCCAGGTTAGCCACCGAACCCGCAGCCAGCATGATCCACCAGATCAGGTTGGTGCTGGAAAACTGGCTCAACCCCGCCGCGCGGCCACAGTCAGCGATGGGCTGCGCCAGGGAAAACCCAATATTGAACACCGCCGACAGTACGCCCGATCCGGCCGCCATCAACAGCGCCACGCCGATTGGACGCGCGTGTCCCACCATGCCGCCCCTCTCCGTACCCACGCCCGCAGCCTTCTCGCGCACTCGTCCTGCCCAGCCGCACAGGACAATGCCTGCCAATTCGACTGCCCCGCCGCCGAGAATTTTTTGCCCGGTGGGCTTCAGCAGGTTCTGGGGCGCCATCAGCAGGATCGGCAGCACAGCCCCCAGCGCTGAGCTAATGGCCAACACCAGCGTATTCGCCAGCGAAATGCCGATCGCGCTCACGCTCTGGCCAAACAAGACAGATCCAAACCCCCATGCGAACCCCGTGAAAATGGCAATCCATACGGCATGTGCGGGCGCTTGGGTGATGATTGTCCAGCTCTGCGGCGCGATCACGCTGATAATCGCGGCCGGCATCAGAAGGCATGAAACCACGATGAACAAGCTCCATACATTTTCCCACTCCCACCGTCCCAGAAACCGCATTGGCAGGGTGAAGCTTCCGTTCATCATGCCTGACAGAATTGCCAGGAGTGCTCCGGCAAGAAGTATGCTGTTCATTCCTGTACCCGTTCCAGCCCAATCCTGGGCCTGTTGTCTGCGCTCGATACGCACTCCCCGCTGTGGAGGTGGAATGCCGAACCAGCCGTCTCATTCGTCGCATTGAATCATACATCTTGTCATTGCCTAGTGGACTATACAATAATACAATCCGCAATGGAGAACATGACATCTTTTGTCCGTTTGGCATAGGAAGAAAATAGGGAGACAGAATGGGCGCGATTTTTGAGCAACTGAAAGGCAGATTGATCGTTTCCTGCCAGGCTTCCCCCGGCGATCCACTTGAAAATACGGACGCCCTTCGCCGCTTGGCACTGTCTGCAATAGGCGGAGGCGCGGCCGGTCTGCGGCTCAACAGCGCGGAACACATAGCAGCTTTGCGGCGAGACACGAATCTCCCCATTATCGGCATCCAGAAACAGTATGGTCCCGCGGGCTTGCATATCACGCCCGATTTCGCCGCCGCCGCCGAATTGGCCGACGCTGGTGCATCCATCATTGCTCTCGATTGCACTGATCGTGTCTGGCCGGACGGCGATCCATGGCGGACGCTCATCCCGCGGATTCAGCAGGAATTGCACCTGCCGGTGATGGCCGACGTCTCGACCCTCGATGAGGCCCTGGCCGCTGCCGCCGCTGGCGCCGACTGCGTGGGCCCCACGCTGAACGGGTATACCGAGGGCACCCGAGACAATCAGAGCTTCAGTTGGTCCCTGCTCGCGCAGATGGCGCAAAAGCTCCAGATCCCGATCATGGCCGAGGGGCATATCTCCACTCCAGCGGAGGCGCGCCGCGCTCTCCACGGGGGTGCCTGGTGCGTCATCGTCGGCTCGGCCATTACTCGCCCTGGAACAATCACCACCACCTTCGTGCGCGCCCTTGAGCAGTTCGCATCCTCCGTTCCCGCGATTGGCGTGGATATCGGCGGCACCTCCATCAAGGCCGGCCTTGTGCAGCGTAGCGGAGAGGTTTGCTTTTCCACGCATATGCCCACGGACGCGGCCAAGGGACGCAATGCCATTGCCGCCGGTCTGGTTCAGGCCGTCGAACAGGTGCAATCGTACGCATGTGAAAAGCACATTCAGCCCGTGGGACTTGGCATTGCCACAGCCGGCGCCGTCAATGCTTGCGATGGAAGCATCTTTGCTGCGACCGACAACCTGCCCGGATGGGCGGGCTTCCCGCTGCGCGCCTTTGCTGAGGAGCACTTCCACCTGCCGGCTTTGGTTGTGAACGACGCGCAAGCTGCTGTGCTCTCGGAATTGCATTTCGGCCTCGGTCGAGGCCTTTCCGATTTCATTGCCATCACGATCGGTACCGGCATCGGCGGCGGCATCGTTTCAGAGGGAAAATTACTGCGGGGCCAACATGGCTTTGCCGGAAGCATTGGGCACAGTGTTATCCGCGCCGGCGGCCGACCCTGCAACTGCGGACGTAACGGCTGCCTGGAAGCCTATGTCTCAACCGCCGCCCTGCTTAGGGAATACCACGAACACGGCGGAGCCGTTCGTGAGGGCGTGACCGACGACGCTTACCTTGCCCTCAAAATCAACCAACTGGCTCGCAGCGGCGATACCGCCGCGCAAAAAGCATATGGGGTCTTGGCAGAGTATTTGGCTGAGGGAATCGCCAATCTCTTCAACCTCGTCGACCCTCAGGCCGTGCTTCTCTCAGGCGGCTTAATCGAGGAGTACGCACAGTTCGTTCCCGACGTTGAAAAGCGGGTGGCAAAGCTTCTGCACTTCGGAGCAAAACGGCAACCCCAGGTA
>VFSW01007730.1_pt1 | contig 15552 bp, 14 predicted proteins | sample 5358111 | NCBI WGS metagenome assembly VFSW01 (sample SAMN11554181, study PRJNA540505) | mine drainage metagenome | isolation source: sediment from site ElyBrook_90M | place: USA: Ely Copper Mine, Vershire, VT | collected 2017
GTAGTGGGCCGCGGGGCGGGCACGGGGCTTTCGGGCGGAGCGATTCCGCGCGAGGGCGGCGTGACGGTGGCTTTCGCGCGCATGAACCGCATTCTGGATATCTACCTGGAAAACGCGCGCGCGGTGGTGCAGCCCGGGGTGGTCAACCTGGACATCACCGCGGCGGTGGAAGGCAGCGGTTATTTCTACGCGCCCGACCCTTCCAGCCAGCGGGCGTGCACGATTGGCGGGAACGTTTCGGAGAATGCCGGCGGTCCGCACACCCTGGCCTATGGGGTGACGACGAATCACGTGCTGGGGCTGGAACTGGTGCTGCCGGACGGCACGATTGTCGAAACGGGCGGCAAGGAATGTGACTTGCCGGGATACGACCTTACCGGGCTGCTCACCGGATCGGAAGGCACCATGGCGCTGGTGACGCGGGTGACGGTCCGGCTGATGCACAAAGTGGAGATGGTGAAGACGGCGCTGGCGATTTACGAATCCGGCGAGGATGCCGGACGCACGGTGGCCGAGATTACGGCCCGCGCGATCACTCCGGTGGCGGTGGAAATGCTGGACGGCGTGATGCTGCGGATGGTGGAAGAGGCCACGCACGCGGGCTATCCGATGGATGCTTCGGCGGTGCTGCTGATCGAACTGGAAGGGCTGCGCGAGCAGGTGGAAGAGCAGGTGGAGCAGATCCGGCAGGCATGTCTGTTGTGCGGCGCGCGCGAATTCCGGGTGGCGCGGACTGCCGGGGAGCGCGACCTGTTGTGGAAGGGGCGGAAAAACGCGTTCGGCGCGGTAGGGCGCGTGAGTCCGACCTATTATGTGCAGGACGGCGTGGTGCCTCGGACGAAGATTGCGCCCACGCTGCGTTTTATCGGCGAAGTGGCCCGGAGTTCCGGCCTGACCATCAGCAATATCTTCCACGCCGGGGATGGCAATATGCACCCGATCATCCTGTTCAATCCGCGCAAAGCGGGGGACCTGGAGAAGGCGCGCGGGTGCGGCGAGGCTATCCTGCGATATTGCATCGAGGCCGGCGGATCCATCACCGGGGAGCACGGCGTGGGCATGGAAAAGAACGAGCTGATGGCCCGGCAGTTCCCGCCGGAGACGATCGAGATGATGAGCCGCTTAAAGCTGCTGTTCGATCCGGAGGGTCATCTGAATCCGGGGAAAGTTCTGCCGACCGGGCGGGGCTGTCTGGAGATCCGGCAACAGCCGCTGACGGCCGGGAGCCAACTGCTGTAAGCAATCCGTCAGCCTGACGGATTTTTCACCGTCACGGAAACTGGCTGGTCCGCCCCATCTTCGTGTTGCCGTGCAGATGCCGGAGGTGGACGGACTGGAAGCGCGCCGGCGGATCCGTCGCTACGAAAGGCGGAGGAATGGATGGAGTGCTCACCAAGCCGATCAGTCGGCAGACGTTGATGCGGGAGGTGCGCGCGTTTCTTCAGAAGGCGCCGGTATAAATCGGATTCGACCGGCCGGAGCCTGATTTAGGCCCGGCGGCGCATTTCGGCGCGGGCCTCGTCCTCGGCGGTGCGGGCGCGGTCCGCTTCCCGCTTGTCGTGCAGTTTTTTGCCCTTGGCGATGGCAATCTCACACTTGATGCGGCCGTTCTTGAGGTACATTTTGGTGGGAATCAGGGCCAGGCCCTTTTCGCGGGTCTGCACCTGGAGTTTATCGATCTCACGGCGGTGCAGCAGTAATTTACGGTTCCGAATGGGTGGATGGTTCTCGCGGTTCCCGTGGGAATACTGGCTGATGTGGGCATTGACCAGCCAGGCTTCGTTGCCCAGGACCGAGGCGTACGCTTCCTTCAGTTGAACCTTGCCGTCCTTGGCGGCCTTGACTTCGGTTCCGGTGAGGACCATGCCGCACTCGAACCGCTCCAGTAAGAAATAGTTATGGCCGGCCTGGCGGTTATCGCTAAGGATTTTTAATGCTGCGTCCCGCTCTGCCACTGATTGTGCTCCGGCTCTGGCGCGCCCGCGGGGGCGACTGTAATTTTGATATCAACGGGCTGAACCCCTGCATCGTCAATGACTTTAGATGATCCGAGTCCGCGAGATTGCAATTCATTTTAACATAGCGCTTCCGAGCCTGAGGAAAAACACCGTAACATGTCTTTTTTCAATCGCTTAATAGCGGTTATCCTATCCGCAGCGTTGATCGCCCCGGTAGTTCCTCTGGAGGCGCGGACGCGAAAAGGCGACAAGTACCTGGCCGAAGGCCGAGCCCACGAAATCAGAAAAGAATGGGACGAGGCGCTCGAAAGCTATGAGAAGGCGCTGAGTGAGGATCCGGCGGACTCCGTATACCAGATGGCAGTGCAGAAGACGCGCTTCCAGACATCGTCGATGCACCTGGACAAAGGTCTGAAGGACCGGGCACAAGGCCAACTGGGGGATGCCTTGATGGAATTCCAGAAGGCTTACGCCGTCAATCCGGGATCGATTGTGGCCACCCAGGAGATCCAGCTCACGCAGCAGATGATTGCACGCGAGGCCAAGCGGGTACAGGAGACCGGCAAGGAAGCGCCTCCGGCGGAGCGCGCTTTAACTCCGGTAGAGCAGTTGAAAAAAGAGGAGATGAACAAGATCGACCGGATCCTTGCCGTTCCGGAGCTGAAACCCCTCAATCCGGCGCCGCTGAATCTGCGCATCGCCGGGCAAAAGACCAAAACCGTGTACGAAACCATCGCCAAACTGGCGGGGATCAATATCGTCTGGGATCCGGACTACCAGCCGCCAGCGAAGGACCAGATCAACGTGGATCTGGAGAACGAGTCGCTCGAGCGCGCGCTGGACATTGTGGATACGGAAACCAAGTCCTATTACAAAGCGCTCTCGCCCAACACCATCTTCATCACCAACGACAACGCCAATAAGCGGCGGGACTATGAAGAGCAGGTCACCAAGGTTTTTTATCTGCAAAACGTCAGCACTCCGGCGGAACTGCAGGAAATCGTCAACGTGGTCCGCACCGCGGCCGATATCAATCGCGTGTTCCCGTACAACGCCCAGTTTGCGCTGGTAGTGCGCGGCGAAGCCGACCGCGTGGAACTGGCGGGCAAGCTGATTCACGATCTCGACAAGCCGAAATCCTAAATGCTGGTGGACATCCTGGTGATCGAATCCAGTTCCACCTTCAGCCGGCAGATTACGGCGGCCATCGCGTCCACCGGGCTCAACCAGCCCATCTCTTTCGCGCCGCGAAGTTCCATTCAATCGACTACGGCCAACAATACTACGAACAGCGGCTCCCAAACGACGATCGACCCGAACACCGGGCTGCCGGTTGCCAACACAGGCACCACTGGCAGCACCGGAACTTACATTCCATTGTCGAACCTGAAGCATATCTCTTCGTCCGACTTCGCGACTACGCTGCCCAGCGCCCTGCTGCAGGCGGCGATGAGCGATGCCAGGACCAAGGTATTACAGGCGCCGCAGTTGCGGGCGGTAGATAACATGAAGGCCAGTTTGAAAATCGGCGAACGCGAGCCCACGGCGAGCGGCAGTTTCCAGCCCGGCGTCGGCGGCATCGGAGTGAACCCGCTGGTCAACACACAGTTCACCTATATTGACGTGGGCGTGAATGTGGATCTAACGGCGCGTGTACACGACAACAATGAAGTATCCATGGAGATCACCCTGGAAATCTCGAACATCACCGGGCAGGTGAACCTGGGCGGGATCAATCAGCCTGTGATCGGGCAGCGAAAAGTCACGTGCAATCTGCGCATGAAAGAAGGAGAAGTAGCGCTTCTGGGAGGCCTGATCAATCAGGAGGACGATACCACCGTGACGGGCATTCCCGGCCTGTCCAGCATTCCGCTGCTGGGCAAGCTGTTCAGCGGCAACAGCGTGAATCACAACCGCGACGAATTGATGATCGTTCTGGTTCCGCACATACTGCGGCGGCCCGATATCACGACAGAGAACATCCGTCCCATCGCGGTAGGAAATGCCACGGTGATCCAGTTGCACCACGCTCCGAAGGGAGCGGAGGCCACGGTGGTAGCGGATGCCACACCGGAGGCCGCACCCGCCGCGCCGGCAACGCCCGCGCCGGCAGGGACACAGCCGGCCGGAGCCGCCATGCCGCCGGCCGCCCCGGCGCCGCCCCCAGCAGCCGCACCGGCGAACCAACCGGGTGCACCGGCTCCGCCGGCGACAGCTCCGCCTTTACCGCCGGGCATGACACCGACACCGACGGGAGGAGGGGCGGCACCGGCCGCTGCCACGGCCGCGCCTCAGCCCGGCTCCGGCGCTACGCTTCGCTTTAATCCCGCGACCATAGCGGTCACCCAGGGTTCACCCGTTTCGGTATCGGTCCTGATCGACGGCGGCAGCGACGTGGCCGCGGCGCCGATGCAGATCCAGTTCGATCCCAAAGTACTTCAGTTGAGCGCGGTGGCTCCCGGCGATTTCCTCTCCGCCGACGGCCAGCAACCAATATTCATCAAGAACGTCATGAATGAGACGGGGCAGGCCAATATCCAACTCAACCGTCCGCCCGGCAATCCCGGAGTGACGGCACCATCCGGCACTCTGGTCACCTTGACTTTCCAGGCCATCGGCAAAGGCAGCACGGTGGTCACGGTTCCCAACCTCACGGTACGCAATTCGCAGGGCGCGGCGGTTGCAAGCGGCAGCCCGCGGCTGAACGTCACCGTAAAATAGAAGCGATGTTATGAAGCGCCGAAACAATCAACGCGGTATGACTTTGGTGGAGTTGATCGTAGCCTTCACCATCCTGATGATTCTCAGCGGCATGGCGGTGCCCCTGGCGCGGGCGAAGGTGAGGATGGAGCGCGAGCGGGAACTGCGGTACTGTCTGCGTGAAATGCAGGATGCGATCGACAAGTACAAGGATTATTGCGATGCCGGATACTTCGGGCCGCCCAAACTGGGCACCAACTGCTACCCGGAGACCCTGGAAATCCTGGTGGAGGGGCAGAAGTTGAACTCAGCGGACGGAAAGAAAGTGAAGTTCCTGCGCAAAATTCCCAAGGACCCGTTTACCGGAACGGCGGAGTGGGGCTTGCGAAGCGATCAGGACGACGCCAAATCCATGACTTGGGGAGGCCAGGATGTTTTCACTGTATACAGTAAGACCACCGAATCGGATGCGGCGGGCACTCCTTACTCCGAATACTAGCCGGCGCCTCCGCCGCGGGTTCACCTTTGTCGAACTGATGGTGGTGATCACGATCATCGTGATTCTGATCTCGATGGCGATTCCGATCTACCAGAAGTCCATCACGCGGGCCAAGGAAAGCGTTCTGAAGACCAATCTGACCACGCTGCGGCAGGTGATCGACAACTACTCGTACGACAAAGAAAAGGCGCCGCAGAGCCTGCAGGACCTGGTGACCGACGGATACCTGCGCGCTATTCCCATCGATCCCATGACCGGGCAGGCGGACTGGCAAATCATCATGGAGGACGCCAGCCAGAGTATCGATCAATCGCAACCCGGGATTTTCGACGTAAAGAGCATCTCGGAGAAGACCGGCACGGATGGCAAGGCATACTCCACGTATTAGGGATTGAGTTGCGGCCCTCCACGCTAAACTAGTCGATTGATACCTCGATTCCTTCCCGCAGTCCTGACGGCGGTTCTGCTGAGTTTCGGATGCGGGTACGTCGGAGGGCCGCTGACGCCTCTGGCAAATATTCCCTTCGCCCCGGCGGACGTGGCGGCACTCCAGCGCGGCGACAAGATTCTGGCGCATTTCACGATTCCCACCCTGACAACAGAACATGTAGCCATCCAGAGTTCAGTGACCCTGGACCTGCGAATCGGCGTGTGGCCGGAGCACGCCAGTGTGGAGACCTGGGCCGCGGGGGCCAAGCGTATTGCGAATCCGAAGATGGAAGGGGGCCTCGCGACATATGAAATTCCGGCGGCGGAATGGGCCGGCAAGGAAGTCGTGATCGCGGCCCGCGTGGCAGGCGCCAACCACAAGGAATCCGCTTGGTCGAACTACGTGGTTCTGCCGGTGGTGACGGCACCGGATCGTCCCAGTGACGTGACGGCCACATCCACGCTGCAGGGCGTGCGGCTCACCTGGCGCGCCAACGGCGAGCATTTCCGTGTGCTTCGGAAGGGCGGAGACGAAAAGGGGTATAGCGTGGTGGCAGCGGATGTGACCCAACACGAGTGGACCGATCCGCAGGCTACGCCGGCAACACCGTACAGCTACCTGGTGCAGACCATCGTACCCCTGGCCAATAAGAAAGAAGCGGAGAGCGATCTCACGGAAGTCAAGATCACGCCGGAAGCGCCGCTTCTGCCGGCTCCGGCGGGCCTGGTAGCGGTACCTGCGACCAGCACCATCGAACTGACCTGGGAGGCTCCGGCGGGCGATGTGGCGGGCTACCGCATCTACCGCGCGACGGACAACGGAGAGTTTGCAAAGATCGCGGACGTGAATGGCATCCCCACTTATTCCGATCACGCCGTGGAGCACGGGAAGAGTTACCGGTACGCCGTGGCGGCGGTGAATTCAGCCGGCCGCGAGGGCCCGCGATCGGACATCAAAGAAGTCGCCATGCCGTAAAATACACCTGTGACAGGTGGTGTCATGTCATATCATATTTTACAGGGTTGCGGCTTGCATTTGGGACTTCCATTGGTGTACAGTGGAAGTGGAATTTCGACCCACTCGCGAGGGTGGGTTTTTTATTGTAAGAGGGGACCAGCGAAATGATTATTTCCATGCGGCAGCACGCCACCAAAGAGGAGATCGACCACGTCTGCGAGCGCATTCGCGAGTTCGGGTACAAGGTGCACTCCATCGATGGCGAAGAGCGGGTAGTGATTGGGGTGGTAGGCACGGGCGATGTGACCGCGTGCCTGGAATCACTGGAGGCAACACCTGGAGTGGAACGCGCGGTGCGCATTTCGGCGCCCTATAAGTTCGTCAGCCGCGAATTCAAGAAGGAGCACTCGGCCATCCGGGTGAATGGCCTCGAAGTAGGAGGCGACGAATTCATCGTAATGGCGGGGCCCTGCTCGGTAGAGAGCGAGAAGCAGATTATGGAGACGGCGGAGGCAGTGGCGGAAGCGGGAGCGCTCATGCTGCGCGGCGGCGCTTTCAAACCACGCACCTCGCCCTACGATTTTCAGGGACTGGAACTGGAGGGGTTGAAACTGCTGCGCAAGGCCAAAGAAGCCACGGGCCTGGGAATCATCACCGAGATCATGAGCGACCGGGATGTGGAACTGGTGGCGGAGTACACGGACTGCATGCAGGTGGGGGCGCGCAACATGCAAAATTTCGCGCTACTGAAGTCGCTGGGCTCGTGCGGGCGGCCGGTGCTGCTGAAGCGAGGGTTGAGTTCCACGATCAAGGAACTGCTGATGTCGGCGGAGTACGTAGTGGCGCATGGAAACCCGGACGTGATTTTGTGCGAGCGCGGCATCCGTACGTTCGAAACGGCCACGCGTAACACGTGCGACATCGCGGCGGTGCCGGTGCTGAATGAACTGACGCACCTGCCGGTGGTCCTGGACCCCAGCCATGCCACCGGCAAGCGGAGCCTGGTGCCGGCGCTGGCGCGTGCCGGGGTGGCGATTGGCGCCGACGGATTGATTGTGGAGGTGCATCCGTGCCCGGAGAAGGCGGTGAGCGATGGGGCGCAATCTCTCACGCCGGCCGGATTCCGTCAGATGATGCGCGACCTGGCGCCGTATATCCGCTTGTGGAAGGAAGCGCGAGCGCAAGACAGCACGCTGGCGGTGGCGGTGTAGCCCCGGCGCCGCGCGCTGTGTGATACTTGCTGTCGTGAATCCAAGAGTTCCCGCCTGGCGGTTGGTTGTGGTGTTCGCCGCGGTTTTTGCCGTGGCGATCGGCGGATTCGTGCTGTTCCGCTCGCGCCGTCTGAGCACCGCCGAGTTGCTCAAACGGATGCCCACGATCGAATCGCTGGTGGTTTATATTGACTTCGACAAGCTGCGGCAGGCCGGGATGTTGGAATTGCTGGACGGTTCCAAAGCCGGCGAGGATCCCGAATACCGGGCCTTCGCGCAAAAGACGAATTTTCATTGGGGGAAGGATCTCGATCGCGCCATCCTGGCGGTGGCGCCGAGCGGAAAATACATTCTGGCGCAGGGGCGTTTTGACTGGAAGAGCCTGCGGAGCTACGTGGAGAGCGAGGGCGGCCGCTGCGACGACAACCTGTGCAAGGTGCAGGGGAGCACGCCGGACCGCAAGATTTCGTTCGTGCCGCTGCAGAGCGACGTGATGGCCATGGCCATAGCACCCGACGACGGCGCGGCCGTACGCCTGACCGGACGGACGGGCGGGCCGGATCCGGAAGTGCCGGACGGACCCGTGTGGCTCTCGATTCCCTCCTCGGTCCTGAAAAGCGATACGCTTCCGCAGGGCACGGTGTCGTTCGCGCGCAGCGTCTCCGATGCGGATCGGGTGACGCTGTCGCTGGTACCGGAAAAGAACCGGCTGGCGGCGAAATTGACGGTGCTGTGCCGCAATGGGGACGACGCCCGGAGGATTGTGGAAGACCTGAATAAGAAGACCGAAATCCTGCGGAGCATGATCGCGCACGCGCACGGCACTCCGGGTCCGGCGGATATTGCCGGAGTCCTAGCCGCGGGGTCGTTTCAGTCAAACGGGCGCAAAGTGTTCGGGTATTGGCCCATTGAACCGGCCTTCATGCGGGCGATTCTGGGCGCGAGCTAGCGCGCGCCCTAATTCATGCCGCACATGCCGGGATTGCTGCAACGGCCGCCGGGGCACATGGGCATGTCGGCGGATTTGCCGCCGCCGTCGGCATGGGCGGCGAAGGTGGAGAGTTCCTGCTTCAGGTGCTTTTGACGGCAGGATGGGCATTCGATTTCCGGGATGTCCGCCGGGCGGCGCACGAGTTTTTCGAATTTGGTCCCGCAATCGTCACAACTGTATTCGTAGATCGGCATAGGTCTTACTCCATTATAAGTGCGCAGATCCGGTCCATCACGGTGCGGATCTCAGCGGACGGGCTGTTGAAGTTGTTTACCAGGATGGAAAACGCGGTCCAATGGCCATTGGCGCGCTGGAAATAGCCGGAGAGGGCGCTGACGTGGGCCACGCTGCCGGTTTTCGCATGAATGCGCCCGGTGACCCGCGGATCGCCAAAACGGGATGCCAGCGAGCCATCCTGCCCACCCACGGGGAGCAGCGAGATCCAGTTCTGGCGTGCCGGCGACTGGTACATGAAACGCAGCAGTTTCACGACGGTGGCCGGGGTGACCAGGTTTTGGCGGGAAAGGCCGGAGCCATCGTTGATGCTATATTGATCGGCCGCAACCCCCGCTTCAGCCAGGAAATCCTTCAATTCGGCTAGCCCGGCTTCGCGGCTGCCCACGTTGCGCCGGGCGCGCGCCACGGCACGCAGCGCCAGTTCGGCGTGCAGGTTCTGGCTGACCTTGTCGGTGATGCGGAGATCCTCCAACAGGGGCGCGGAAACGCGGCGGGCGAGTTCGGTTCCGGTGGGCGTTTCGGAGCCGGACGCCTGCAGCAGGTCCGGCAGTTCGCCGGGGAAGCGGTGACGGGCCACTGCCCTGCCCCGGACGGAGATGCCGCGATCTTCGAGCGCCTGCCGCAGCGCCATGGCCGCGAATTGGGCGGGGTCTTCAATTCCCAGCAGCAGGTCCTCTCCCGGGCTGGCGAGCGGAACGACGCCCCAGAGTTCCAGGGTCAGGCTGCCAGCGGCGCGGTGGTAGTGAATTCGACGTTCGCCCTCCGCCGCAACGGTGCGAATGCGGTTATCGATCTCGTAATATTCCAGCGCGGGTTTCAGAGTAAGCGCGGCCGAATCGCCTTCGCGGGCGCCGGGCGCTATGTGGAGGGTCAGGGTATTGTCGTGCAGAGTGAGTGCGGAAACGGGCGCGCCGTAATCGTAAAGCGGATCGTCCTCTGCCCAACCGGGGGCGTACGGTTCCCAGACGTACCAGGTATCGTCGCCGACAATATCGCCATCCACGCGGGTGACGCCCCGGGCGGCGATCTGGCCGGCCAGGTCTTCAATCGCTACCAGCGGATTTCCGGTGATGGGCCCTTTCTGATAGGGGATGGGCCGCGGGGAAAGGTTGGGGTCGCCGCCGCCGATCAGGCAGAGGTCGCCCGTAATCCGGCCGGAAGCGTCCGGAGGCGCCGAAAGCACCCGGGTCTGAAAAGTGAAATCGGGCCCGAGGCGGGAGAGGGCCATGGCGGTGGTGAAGAGCTTGGTATTGGAAGCGGGGACGAAAAAGCGGTTGGGGTTCAGGGAGTAAACGGTCTTGCCGGTGGCGAGATCCACAGCCTGAATTCCCCAAAACGCCCCGCTCGCGGCAGGCGAAGCCGCGACCAGCTTTTCGATGCGCTGTGCCAGTGTGGCTGACGCGGCCTGATGGGCCAATAGCAGCAGGAGAAGGGCGCAGGATTTCCTCATCTTCCCGTCACTTTGGACTCGAGCCAGATCAACAAGAGCAGGATCATCACCAGGAATGTGCCGATGAGTGGAATTCCAATTACGATTCCGACGCCTTGCGAGACGGCCGCGTACCCCAAAGTGGCCGGCGCCAGCAGCCCGCCGAGAAGCGCCAGGGAGAAAATGCCGTTGGAGAACCCCGGATGGTAGTAGGGGAAGCGGCGGCCGATGGCCTCGGCCACCAGCGGATAGATGCTGGCATAGCCCGTGCCGATGAGCGCCACTCCGGTGGCCGCGCCGAACCAGTTGTTGGTGTAGAACAGGATGAAGCAGCCGAACAGCGCGGCGGCCCCGCTTCCCAGCAGGAGGCGGCCGTGGCGCACACGTCCCAGGATGGCCACGGCGCCCATTCGTCCGCCCATCAGAAACAGCCAGTACAGCATCAGGATCCAAAGGGCGGCCGTCGGGCTCAGGCCCACGCGGCGCAAGAGAAACAGCGGGAGCCAGCCGGCGATGGACCATTCGTTGCCGAACTGAATGAACAAAAGCAACGCGAAAAGCACCGCGCCGAGACTGCGGAAATCCTCCAGCGCCTGCCGCAGGGTGGGATGAGCGCCTTCGGGCGGTGCGGTGTAATCGCTGCGGATATAGATGCCGCCGAAGATGGCGGGCACCAGAGCCATCAACACCAGGATGGCCGGCACCGAATAAGCATAGAAGGTGCCGATCACCAGTGCCGTGGCGGCCAGGCATCCCAGTCCATACCAGATGCCTCCGTGGTTGATGGTGCGCGCCGCATCGGCCTTGTAGGAGAGGGAGAGGGCGGAAAATAAGGCCATATTGAGCAGTCCCGCGCCAGTTCCCAAAGCCAGGAGTCCGGCCACGCGCCACCATTGCGACGCAGGCGGCGAAACCAGGGCCAGATAGCCGAGGGACAGGCAGGAGAGCGTGCAGGCACAGACCAGGAGGAAGCGCAGACCACGGCGGGCCATAATGCGGCGGGCAATGACCGAAGCCGCGACGATGCCAAGTGCGAGGCTGAGGAAGTAGTTCCCTACCGCTGCGAAATCCGGCGGATCGCGGTGGTACCCCCAGGCGGGAAGGACGGCCCCGAGCAGAGCCAGCAGGAAACCGGAAAGCATGAAACCTGCGAGGGCTTTTCCACCGCTGGGCGCACTTGCGGCGGCGTTAGCCGGGACGGAGGTCACAGGTTCGATTATACCTCCAGCATTATTCTGAAAAACGGAATCGACATCATACGGAATTCTGTAGGATACGGGGCTGGTTCCAATAAAATGAGCGGGTTGCGGATGGCCCAAAGCGTGCTTATCGAGGGTGGGTTCTTTGTTTGAGGGTTTTCCGCTTTGGTGCGTTGCCTCCTTTATGGGCAATGTTCAGCCCGCTTCAGTTCCATCTGCTGAAGCGGGATTTTTTTTGCCGTTCCCGCCTCTGCTAAACTGGTTAATCCCAAATACATGACGGGACTCTACGCGCAATGGATGGACGGTTGGGAGCGCAAGCTCGCCACTCGCGATACGAACCGGGTGGTCCGGCCATTTGAATGGGGAACCGACTGGCTGCACAAAGTCGGCTTTCCCGAATGCCCGGCGCACGCCAATGGGAAAGCGCGCGCCTGCGTGGCTGATTTCGTTACCGGGGCGCTCCGGGATTCGGACCGCTTTTATGCCTATAAACGCGCAGCCGACTACCGGTTGCGGGATGGCCGTCTGACCTTCAGCAGCCCGGCGCCTTCCGGTTACGCCGAGAACGATACGGTTCACAGCCGGTGGTTCCCCGCGGCAAAGGATCAGGGGCGCGCGCTGGTGGTGCTGCCGCAATGGAATTCCGATGCGGAAGGCCACGTGGGTCTAGCTAAGCTGTTGAACCGCTTCGGCATCAGCGCTCTGCGCATGACCATGGCATACCATGCCGAGCGCAAGCCGGCGGAACTGCAGCGGGCCGACTACCATGTTTCGAGCAACGTGGGCCGCACTATCCACGCCTGCCGGCAGTCGGTGATCGACGCGCGCGCCTGCCTGGACTGGCTGGCGGAGCAAGGCTACCGGCGAGTCGGCATTCTGGGAACGAGCTTGGGGTCCTGTGTCGCGTTTATTGCCGCGGCGCACGATTCGCGGGTGAAGGTCGGGATCTTCAACCATGTCTCGATGTTTTTTTCCGACGTGGTGTGGACCGGGCTTTCGACGCAAAACGTGCGGCAGGGTTTCGGCGATACCGTGTCGCAGGAGGAGTTGCGCCGGTATTGGAGTGTGATTAGTCCGGCCAGCTACCTGGACCGGCTGCCGGGCCGGGACCTGAAGAGCCTGCTGGTGTGGGCGCGGCACGACAGCACCTTTCTGCCGGAGTATTCGCAGCAGGTGCTGAAGAGCTTCCGGGAAATGAAGCTGCCTCACCGGGTCTTTACTTTGCCGTGCGGCCATTACACCACCGGGCAGTTCCCGTTCAACCTGATAGACGGGCTGGCAATGTGCCGCTATGCGCGGCGCAACCTGTAACCCTACTACTACATATAGGCCTGTAAGCCGATTTTTATACATTCTGGCGGGGCGATATGGAAAACTGTATTGACAGATCCGAGGACCTCATGAGAGGATGAGTGCATCACTGAAGAAGGAGGTGGTCCAGCATAATGGATAGTAGTAAACAACCGCGAGAGGTGGCCGACTGTTAAAGTCGAGCCTCTAATGTAGCCGATCCCGCTTCAGTGGTGGGATCACGTTCCTGTGGACCGGCTGCCTCTTGCGTAGCTAAAGCCTCAGGTTTCATCTTGAATGGCTACCTACCCCCCTGGGCCCAAGGCACACGGGGGTTTGTATTTTGGTATACTGAGAATCTCGAAAGGAAATCCCCGTAACAAATGAAGGCCGGAATTCACCCCGCTTACAACGAAATTAACGTCATTTGCGCCTGCGGCCACGTCTTTAAGACCCGGTCGACGCACAAAGGCGACATCCGCGTAGAAATCTGCTCCTCCTGCCACCCGTTCTTCACAGGCCGCCAGAAACTGGTCGACACTGCCGGACGCATCGATAAGTTCGAGAAGAAGTACAAGGCTTCGCGCGGCGACAAGGACAAGAGGGAAAAGCAGCCCGCATAGGCAGCTATCCTTACAGGTTCAAAGAGAGGCAGGCCGCAAGGCTTGCCTCTTTTTTATTGCGTCTGCCCCGCTTTACGATGCCTTTTGTTCCAGGGCGAGATACTCTCCGTACGGACCTTTGAAATCTTCCACACGGCCGCCTTCGATGTGCCAGATGCGGGTGGCGACTTCATCGATCACATCGTGATCGTGGGTTACCAGCAGAACTGTACCCTCGTATTTCTGGAGGGCGATATTGAGGGCGTTGATGGATTCCAGATCGAGGTGATTGGTGGGTTCGTCGAGCACCAGGAAATTGGGCTTCTGGAGCATCAGGCGGCAGAAGATGAGGCGGGCCGCCTCGCCGCCGGAGAGAGCCTGAGTGGGCTTGAGCGCATCGTCGCCGCTGAACAGCATCTGGCCCAGCAGTCCGCGCAACTCTTCCTGCGAAGCCTGGGGATCGAAGCTATGCAGCCACTCGATGGTTTTGGCGCCCTTGACGATGGATTCGGAGTGGTCTTGCGAGAAGTACCCCACCGATACTTCGTGGCCCCAAACTACGTCGCCGGAATCGATGGCGAATTCGCGATCGGGATCTTCGACAAAGCCGGTGGCGTTGCGGATGAGGGCTTTCAGCAGGGTGGTTTTGCCGGAGCCGTTGCGGCCCATCAGGGCGATCTTTTCGCCGCGGGCGATGCTGGCGGTGAACGACTGGACCACCTGCAGATCGCCGTAGCTCTTGGACAGGCCCTTGCATTCCAGCGGATGGCGTCCGGAGGGGCGCTTCATCTGGAAGCGAATGAAGGGCCGCTGGATATTCGATTTGGCCAGTTCGGAGGTCTGCAGCCGCTCGACCTCTTTTTTGCGGGAAGTCACCTGGGAAGAGCGCGTGCCGGCGGAAAAGCGGGCGATGAACTCGTTCAACTGCGCGATCTTCTTTTCGCGCTGGGCGTTTTCGGCCTCGATGCGCGAACGGATCTGCGTTTTGGCCAGGACCATGTCGTCATAGCCGCCGGTGTACATGATCACGGTCTGGTAATCGATGTCGGCGATGTGAGTGCAGACGCTGTTCAGGAAATGGCGATCGTGGGAGATCACGATGAGCACGCCCTCGTAGTCGCACAGGTAATCCTGGAGCCAGTGGACCGAGTCGAGGTCGAGGTGGTTGGTAGGTTCGTCGAGCAGCAGTGCGGGAGGAGTGCCGAAAAGGGCCTGGGCCAGCAGGACGCGGACTTTCTGACCGCCCTGCAACTCACCCATGCGGCGCTCGTGGAGAGAGGCGTCCACGCCGAGTCCATCGAGCAGCACGGCCGCATCGGATTCGGCGGTGTAGCCGCCTTCTTCACCCACGATGCCTTCCAGTTCGCCGAGACGCATGCCGTCTTCGTCGGTCAGTTCTTCGTGAGGCTTGTTGTAGAGGGTGTCGCGCTCCTGGAGCGCGGCCCACAGCGGAACGTTGCCCATGACCACGGTATCGATGACGCGGTAGGTATCGAAAGCAAACTGGTCCTGGCGCAGCACGCCGAGTTTTTTGGGACGGGTGATGCTGCCTTTGGCCGGTTCGATCTCGCCGGTGAGGATCTTCATGAGGGTCGATTTGCCGCCGCCGTTCGGGCCGGAGATGGCATAGCGACGCCCGGTGAGGAACGTACACGTAACCTCATCGAACAGTATTCGGGCGCCGAAGCGCATGGATAAATCCTGGATGGAAAGCAAGGGTATTCTTATTTTAGCAATTCAGCGACCCGCCCGGAGGCGAGCCTGACCCGGGCGACCCGGGTTCCCCAATTGTGCCAAATTGGGAAGGAGCCCATGACTCAACCGGAAGCTGCCGTCGCGATCGTGCATACCCGCCGCGAGCCGGAAACCGTGCTGCTGATGCGGCGGTCGGAGCGGCCCGACGATTCCTGGTCGGGACACTGGTCGCTGCCGGGAGGGCGCTGCGACCCATCGGACCGGGACGCGGTGCACACAGCGCTACGAGAGTTGGAGGAAGAGTGCGGTGTGCGGCTCACCGCGGCCGACCTGGAGAGGGCACTGCCCCAT
>VFSW01007731.1_pt1 | contig 15552 bp, 12 predicted proteins | sample 5358111 | NCBI WGS metagenome assembly VFSW01 (sample SAMN11554181, study PRJNA540505) | mine drainage metagenome | isolation source: sediment from site ElyBrook_90M | place: USA: Ely Copper Mine, Vershire, VT | collected 2017
GAGTACAGTATACTCGGAAAGGTCACCCCTCAAAACTTTTTTGGTCGACTACTAGTGTCTTTGGCCCATAATGCACATATCAAATCCTAACTCGCTTGGTTCTTGGGAACCGACGAGCAATAGGTTACACTATGATACATACCCAAAGGTCCAGACTATACCTTCTGAGATTGAAACTCATAACCTAAAGGTCGTCAGTTCGAATCTGGCCCCGTTGCATTTGCGCATTGTGGAGGGTTGGGTATACCCGTTTAGGGTAACCTAACCCTTTTTGTTCCCGGGATTCTATCCTCGGGAGGCTTGCATCTCAACCCCAGACCCCTGGAGGATTGGAACTCAATTGTGATACGGGGTTTCCAAAGCTAACTATCTGGCGAGAGTGTCGAATGCGAACTGCTGGCCACGTAAAAGGTAGCGACACTCGACACTTGTTGGTCCAAGACGATTCTTCTCAATTGAAAAAATCACTTCGTTCTTGCTTTTCTCCTCTTCTTTGTGCGCGGGATTCAGCATGACCGCCACATCTGGCTCGTAGTTGACACTCGACCCTCCCCACAAATCCTCAAATCGCACACGACCACCTTTCAGTCCTTCCGCGTCTGACGCCGCGACCGCGACAATCGGTACGTCGTGCGCCAGTGCCAAGTTCTTCAATCCCTCTGTCACTGTACGAATCTGCCGTTCGGGTGTCAGTTCTACGCCTGGTGAGAAAATCGGCACCTTCTGTAGATAATCTACAAACAGAACAACCGATGTGAACTGACTGCGCAATCGCGTGAGATAAGTGTCGAGTACGTTGAGCGTGGTTTTGACAGGATGCCCCTTGATTAGATAAAGACGCTCCCAATACTGCACGAGGCGTGACCAAGCATCCTTCGCAGAAGGGAATGTTTGCAAGAGAGATTCGAGTCCCGGTTCTGCGCCATCGTCTGTCAAGGCAGTATGACGAATATCGTCCATCGTGAGCCCCTCGCTGCTGCCGCCCGATACACTCTCCAGGCACAATAGACGGTGATAGAGATAGACTTCGCCATGTTCAAAACAGACCACACAGGCAGCGGTCTTGTTATCCTTTGCTGTTGCCGCGATGTTGCGCGCGGCTTGGAGTACGAAAACAGTTTTCCCCGCCCCGGGTGGGCCACCGACCAGGATCAGGCTCTCGGGCACAAGTCCTCCTCCAAGGTAGGTATCCAATGGCTCAAAGCCTGTGGGAATTGGTTTGTAACCTGAGAGCTTGCCACTCTTGATGTGAGTATCAAATTCAACACTCACCTCCAGCAGTGTGCGAGGGAAACCTAATCCTGCCGGTAAGACCAATCGATCAGTCATCCCTTCGCGTTGTTCCTTTGCCGTGCCCCTCTTGCGCGACTGTCCGGACTCGCGTTGGTTTCATTTCCACGCTCCCCGCGAGACCGAGACGCAACACCTCTCGTAGACGGAAGATTGCTTCGCGCTCTGACTCGTGATCGGCGATTTTCTCTTTGAGTTGTTGCCCGCCGGTCTTGACACTTTGAGGTGGCATCTCTCTTGCCAAAGCGATCAAGCGTTGAACGGTTGTTGGCTTGGATGCTGGATGCCGTTTCTTGGACGCGCGATTTTTCGAATGCCTAGTGTTTGAGCTTACCTTGTGCTTCGATCTCACTTGGGATGATATTCGCTTTGGCTTCGGATTTATCAGCTCACGCGTAGCTGCGATCTGACGTGCTCGGTCTCTGATGGCGGCAAGGTTTCGCAGACTGCCCTCAGTAAGACGCGCTTGGTGTGCAATCTCCTGTACCTCAGTGGGTAGTTTCAAGAGACCGAGGAATTGACGCACTCGACGGTCAGACATGGCGTTTTCTTTGCCAACCCGCTTTTCGATTTCACGCCGCGAAAGGGTCGGGTCCTCAGTCGCTATTTCCTCCGCACGTGCTGCCATTGCACGTGCAAGTTCGATTGCAGTAAACCCAGACCGATGTACGTTCTCTGCGACACGCCGGCGAAGAATTCCATGGTCTTCAACCTGCGGATGCATCACAAACGCAGCGATGTTTTCGAAGCGCGAATCTCCTCGTCCGATCAGAATTTGATGCGCCCACCAACGTCGCTCTCCTGCCTCAATGTGATAGGCGCTCTCTCTGTCCTGAATCACTCGGATTGGTTGCATCAACCCATCTGCCGCAATCGAATCGGCAAGTCCGTCCAACTCCTCGATTCGTTCGCGAATCCATTTGTATCGCTTGCTCCGTTCGCGCAACTGCACAAGAATCTCAGACGCCGACGTTCCTGCGGACAACAATTCTGCCAAATCGCGTGGAAGCAAGTGTCGTGGTTGAGCTGGGTCAGGTCGAATCTGGTTAATGGGGATTGGAACAGCAATCAGTTGTTCTTCTGTCATTCTTACTCCTAAAGTCTCTCGACGAATTGGGCTGGTATTGACTCGTGGAAAACGTCACGGTGGTTAGACCAATTGCACAACCACGCCGGCGATGGCAAGCGCGACTATCGCTGCGATGATCAATAATATCCACTCACTGAGGTCAAAAAGGATTTGCACATCGCGGAACAATCGGCGCGCAATGACCAAGCCAACGAGCATCACTCCAAAACAAGGTCCTGTCAGGACGGCAGCATAGGCGACGAGACGTTCCATCGGTTCTCCTTCATCCACTCGAATAGATGGTTAATCCTGGCTTGCGCGGAACGGCTGGCTTTGGCGAAAAGCAATCAAAGCAGTACGTCTTGGGAGCCGTCAGCGCAGACTCGCCCGGCTCCAGAGACCCCACCTTCAGCCAGATCGGAGCACCTGCCCCAGTTGCGCGCAGGCGACTGAACGTCGTGATGAAGATCGGCAGAATACCTTCAGTCTGAAGTTCACGTTCCACGGTCACGGCCAATTCCCGAAGTGTCTCTGCCCGTTCCCAGCTGTGAGTGACGATGAGCAAGCGCAAGAGCTCGATGCCGCGTCCACGCAAGATGTTCGACGTGATACAGGCGTAGTATTCGATCAACTTACGGCGGAACTTAGCGCGACTCGAACGACCGCGGTCGATCTCTAGCGCGAACTCGTAGCGTTGACCGTCGGCGATATACGTCCCACGTCCATCCGGTAGAAAACTGTGGTGCCGTTTCCTGCGTTCCTTTTTCTGATCTGTGCTCGCTTGAACAAGACGATTGGCTTTGCGCGACGAACGGTGGCGCGGTCTGAACCGGCTATCGTCTGAATCACTGTAGTACAGGCGGCTTTCCAATTCCGAGAGCCAGATGAGTTCGTGCCGGAGACGCTGCGCGATCTGCGCCAACGCCAGGAAGACGGCATTCTCCTCATGCGTGTGTTCCCAATGTCGTATAAGGACCGAGAGTCCCGCTAGCCAACCGCGGGCTTTGGCATACCGCTTTAGGTTATTTCCAAAACCTGCCGTCACCGCAAGATAACGCATTCCTTTATGCGTCAATGCGAAACGTTCCTTCGTTGCATCGACCTCTTGCCCGTCTACGTTCATAGTGGTGCTGGAGGACGATGGATCTGATTTCGCCCTCGCTGATCGGTCAGTCGCTAGCGAATGCCCTTCGGTGAGTCCGAGTTTTGCGAGTCCTTTCAATCCTTCGCGCACTTGCCACGCGGTCAGACGGAGCATCAACGCGATTTCATCTGCCGCAAGCAACGGGTGATCCGCGACTTCGTCGAGGATGCGTTTCTCACGCGGGTTGAGCAGCAATGCGATCGCTGCCGCGCTGTCTATTTCCTGATCGCCAGGAATCTCCATTTTCGTTCCCTGCGCTAACGACGCAAGGAATTGTGGGGTAATTACGCCGATACGCTCCGCGCCATCTCGCCCACGCGCTGCGAGGGTCAATCTTCGCCAGGGAGCTTGAGTGGGCAGGGGATTCTCACATCCCTGAATGTCAGAGAGGAGTGACGTACGTCCCCCTGAGATCGTGGAATACCAGATGGGTGCTGCCAGGTTTGTTCGCATCCCTGCCACTTCTAAGAAAGTGGTGAGATATGCCCGCGGCATCGGCAATTGACGGCTGAGCGAAGCGGCGCGGATGACGGTGTAGTAATCCTGCAATCGGAATTCATCCTGCGCGATGATGACCCAGACCGGGAACGCTTCTTCGTTAGCAGACCCCCAGTAGCGCGGATCATTCTGCGCGGCCACAAACCGGACGAGCCGTTCGCGATCTTTCTCCACCGGCACTCGACCCAGGTCCCACTCAACGACGATGGTTGTCCATCGCCCATCCTTCAACTGCCCCTGTGTCCCTCGACTATCCTCTTTGGCTACACTCAGGGCTCGGCTTGGGAGTCGCTCAGGGCCGCTCCGCTCAGGATCACTGGCTAACACAGCGCCGCCGTGAAAAGGCACGAGAAAGCCCTTGTCCCTCACACTAAACAGCTTCCCAATCTCCACATCCCAATGCACGGTCGACCATTCCCAGCCAGTCGTCTTTTGCTGTAGCCACAGCAAAAAAGTGCGAACTTGAAATGAGCGTTCCATCATCGCGATCAGTCGTTCAAGTCGCGCTGGTTCGAGTTCAAGATAGCGCACCAACTCCTCAGGAAGTATGCCCTCAACCGCCGCAACTTGTTCGATCCCCTTGGGTGTAAGAGAAAGCAAAGAGCGTGTATGCATCCACGGCTGCCGTGCGTTGTGTCGTTGAACCGATCCCTGTGCCATCAAATCGTGAAGATAGTGGCGGATCGTGCGGAGGGGAGTGTGCAAATACAGTTCCAGTTGCCGCCTCGAAAGAAAGGGATGTTCGCTCAAGGCGCGCAGCAGCCGTATTTTCCCTGCCGAAAGATTGAACTGACTCAATGTGCGTTGGTTTTGCATTTGCTTGGCTCTTTGCATTGATTCGACTGGTTACGGATTGATGCGCTTGGAATCGGCCTTGGGTCTCGATGCATCGGCTTCTTCAGGATGGGTAACTGACATCTTTTCCACCAGGGTGACTTTCACTTGCACGGTATCTGGCTCGCTCACTGGCTCGACGGCTTCGGCTGTGCCTTCTGGTTTCACTTGTATTCGCTCATCCACCGGCTCATTGGAACTAGCCGAGTTGTCAATCGGCGGCGCATCTTTGGGTCGCGCGGGCGCGTCCGTTGATGAGGGTGGCGTTGTATTCACACCATCTCCTTGACGGGCACGCGCTTGGATTGCCGCGAGACCTGGGTTAACCGGCGGCGGTATGTATTGCTTTTTCTTTCGGCGATCCGCATCATCCACATCCTCAATGGATGCCGGATGGTTTGCAACGGTCCCATGCGCTTGCTGTGAGGCACTCGAAGGGGATGGACTGTTCGGGTTAGTCTTGCTGCCCTGGGTGACCTGTCCTAGTCGTGCATCTCCTCTCTTCGAAGTTTGCGTTTCGGCGGCTGCATTTTGGGCATTTGCATGCTGCTGCAGTAGATTCAGTTCGCGTTGGTACCATTGATTCGTGAAAGCATCCCGATCGCTTTCGACAATTCTGCCTGACCGCGTGTAGCGGGTCATTTGAGTGACAACCTGTTCTGCCACAACAGCGTCTCCCGTTTGAGGCGCAAGCGTTTCGACGTGCATGACCGGCAAACGGTCCCGTCCGCTTTGGGTCTTGACGTAGCAGGAATGCGCGGACAGATTGATAATGTCCGTCCCTATCACTTCGTCGTCCAGTTCGTGCCGCAGGATGTCCGCATCGTCGGCGCTCGTTTGGAAGACGAAAAGTGTTTCGACATTCGACATGATGGCCGGACGCAACTCTTGGCTGATGGCATCGAGCTGCCCGAGCGCTTGAGTCGCTAGAATGAAACTCGCACCCATCTTCTGGAGTTCTGCCATGAGTCCCGGGTAATCCACGCCGGGGATGGATTGAAACTCGTCCACCACAATCACGACCCGGGCGCGTTGTGCGGGATCGGGAATCGCCATCTGCTCCCGCACGGAGAAATTGATGTAATCCACGAGCACCGCGCCGAGGAGTCCGCCGGCGTCGGGACCGATCACACCGGTGGCCGTGTTGACCAGCAGGATGCGTCGCCGATCCAGGAGTTCGCGAAAGTTCACCGTCGAGCTCGACTGTCCGATGATGTTTCGCACGACCGAGTGAGTGGAAAAGCGGTGAATCTTCGTCAGAACGGGATTCACCACGTCCATGCGCAGGTTGTCGTACAATGCGTCAAAGTACCCGCTCCACCATTGTAGAATCTCTTTATCCTTCACATGGTCTTTCAAGAGGCGTCGTCGAAACTGCGGCAATTCAAAGAGTGACGTGATGTCGAGGAGCGTAAACTGGTCGCGCTGTTGCTCTGCTAAAGCCTGGTTGACGACCAGTAGCGTTCGCAGAGCCATCCGCAGCGCATCTTCCATGCGCGGTCCCCAGTTATCACTCCAGATGAGTTCACCGACATGCACGATGTTCGAAACAATGGCGTCCGCACTGCGTCCTTGCTTGACGTCCAAAAGATTCAGCCCAACGAATTGTTGTGTGTCGCTGAAATCAATGTAGAGGACATCCCCGACCCGTTGACGCGGTACGCGGCTCAGGAGCGAACGCGCCAGGTCGCCATGTGGATCGATCACGATCAGGGACGTGTCTTTGTCCATCGCCGCTGCCGCCAGGTGCGACATCAAGGTGGACTTGCCCTTTTGGGTCTTGGCGACCATGAAGATGTGATGCGCGAGCGAACTGAGCGGCAAATGGACGGGCACGTTCTTTCCCAAATGATTCGAGTATCCGATCAAGACCCCTTCACTCACGCTGGCGGGCAGCGGAAGAATACGTCTTGTGAGATTGCGATTCACCATCGGCGTCGCTGTCCCCACGGGCAGATGCCACATCGACGCGAGTTCATTCGCACTCAGCCGCGTGACGTGCGCCGTCAGCTCTTTCCACCAAGAAGCACTATTGAGCGCGAGAATACGAGGATCGAACTCGGCTCGCTGTGCCACGAACGAATTGCCACTTTGCAGATTCAGTCCGCGATACGCCGCAACAACCTCACGCAACTTTGTATTTGCGCTTTCCTGCGTTTTGCCCACGACGAACAACCGAATACTCGCGTCATAGGCAGGCGTCGCGATTTTCACCTGCACGAGCTTGGGATCGACGTTTGCCTGCTCATTGATCAGCGTGTAAAGGAACATCACTCCCGCCACTGCACACGCGAAGAGTGTGCCAGCCAGAAAGAACGTGAGCCACGCGCGTTGGATGAAGGATAGGAGCGCCCACAGCCCGAAGGCAACGGCGGTCATTACGGCGATGACAGAAACAAACTGCCGAACCACCAAGCCGAGCGACATTGCCTCGCCCATCAGGTTCTTCTCGACCTGCCGCGCCGATCCCTCATATCGCCGCGACCATTGTTGCGGCGCGGGCAAGAGAATGATCTGGGAGAGCGCACGCTCACCCTCTTCCATTCCGTCAAAAGCTCCGAGGAGTCCCTTCACAGGGTCGGCTTCGAGAAAATCGCCGTCCTCGTAGGTGCGCACCGGGAGATAGGCGGGGCGTGAGAGCGTCAATTGGGCACAAGCCGTCGGCAGATTGCTGGGACGTGCTGGGTCTTCCTCATTGGCAAGGGTTCGGAACGAAACCTGATCGTAGGTTGCTTGCAATTGCCGGCGGATATGCGCGATGCCTTCGGGTGTTCCTCGTACCAGAAAGCGCCGAGAGTTGTTGTCGCCGGCAATCTCCAGCGAAAAGAGCGAACCCATCGAAAAGGTATTGAGCAGCGTTCCAACGGCTAGCGCATCTATGGCGTTCTCGCGCGGTGGAATGACCTCGATCACCGAGGTGACCTTGGTCAACTTGGTCCCCTTTGGGAGTTGCGCGGGAGTCACCGAAGCACGCGGAGAAACGAACACTTGGCGATCCTCCCGTTTCTGAGACGGCGTGTTCTTCCGCCTTCGCGCGTCGACGCGCTCAAGCGACACGCCGCAACAGATAAATCGGCGTGCACCGGCATCCAGCGGGCGATATTCCGTTCCACATTTTGAACAGCGATAAACGGCTACAGTTGGCACTCATACTCCAAGTGCATTCTTGCACGCGCGTTATACTTTTCCTTTGCACAAGTTCGTTACTTTGTTGCGTCGAGTCTTGTGTACGCGCGTGCAAAATCGCGTCAACTCCACTGCTTATGACAAACTTTTTATACGCGCGTACAAAATGGTTGACGTAAACCAAAGCAGGCAGGAGATTTTTGTACGCGCGTATAAAAATCCAAGCCAACAGAGCGCCGGGAAGTCAAAAGTGTACGCGCGTATAGAAACTCAGGGTCTCGTCGGCGTTGCACTGGGCGTATCGTTCAGGTAAGCCGCGATGTTCTGTGGATCGATGGGCATGCCGTTGTAGCGCACTTCGTAGTGCACGTGTGGTCCGGTCGAGAAACCCGTGTTACCGCTCTTCCCCAGCACAGACCCTGCCGATACTTCTTGCCCCAGCTTCACATCAACAACTGACAGGTGTGCGACAATGATCTCCCACGGACCGTTCTGCACCATCACCATGTTTCCCCACGCGCCGTAATTCCCTGCCTGCGTCACCTTACCGCTCATCGTCGCGGCAACAGGGGTACCAACGCTCACGGCAATATCGATGCCCTCGTGGATGCGTCCTATCTTGAGCAGGTATTGCCAGTCGTGGAATGTCGCCGTGATGCGACCCGAGACGGGCAACCCTTGCGGCGCATTTGGATTCTTGTTGTAGTTGCCGGCCTCACTGAAACAATTGCCTGCCGCAAAGTCCACGTCGTAGGTATAGTGTCCATAGTACGCCCGGATATTCGTGCGGAATGAGACGACTTGGCTCTGCCCCTGCGCGACTTGCACGTGATAATCGCCAGGCGAAAGGATGAACACATAGTATCCGTTAGCCTCGGTGACTTGAGTAATGCCGCCCTCGTCTCCGTCCCAGGACACATGGATAGGCACACCGGCGAGCGGCTGCCCATTTGCATCGCGCACGTAGCCTTGAACGCGACCGGCATTCAAGTGACTTTCCTCAGGTGTTTCCTGATATGCTCGCGTCACACACCACTGGCCATTCCCACTTATAATGGGTTTTCCATCAGGCGAAGGCAGAGGTGGACGGGTAACGGGCTGAGGTGTGCCGAGCATCCACTGCCACGCTTGATCTTGTCCGAACGGCATCTGCGGGATCACCATCGCGAGCAAAGCGGTGAGAACGACCGCAAAGATCACGAGCGGCGCGACAACCGAACAACCTGAGATACCTAGTAGAGTTTTGAAATTCATCTGCTTCTGTGTCGAAGTGGTAGTAATACTCACTGCAAAGCAAGCAACCGCGTAGCATCGATGCGACTGTGATTCCCCAGCAAACTTGCGTGATAGGCACACAAGCCGGTTGGAGAAATCAGACAACTCAAGCATGTGGTGTCGCTCGTCCGTCCAAACGATCCGCCACATTTGTGCGCGCTCGCCAAAATCAAAACTACTTCGAGCGAGCCATAGATTCTTTCCCTGCAATGAGGACACATCCAGAGTTCCATTAACCCTCCATCTCCTTGCTTGCGTTCAGTTTGCCTTCCGATCTTGCGGATCGGTCGTCCACAACGGATACCAATCAGGTGGAATCACGGTGTAGAGCGGAATGTGATTCGGTCCGAGCAGTAACACACTCTCACCACGGTCTAGCGTCAATAGTTCGCGTGCTTCGACTTCATTCAACCCGAATAAGCTCGCCACACTGGGAATCGACGCGGCGGTTTGCCGGAACAAAACGGTGAGCGCCGCGGTGTCGCGAATCACGACTGCTTGTTGCGATGCGCTCAGATCGCCACCGTGTTGGGTCGCCAGATGCACGCCGGCATTGCGCTTGCGGAATCGCCGCGCCATCTCCGCCAGGTCGTGCGCAGCCCCAGGATGCTCCAACCATCGCCACGCTTCATCCACGATGACCAGCGTTGGCTGCATCTTCGAGAGGACATTCGCCCAGATGAACGTATGCACCTGGCGCATCCTCAGTGCTTGCAGGTCCGCATGAACATTCTTCAGACCGAAGACGACGAGCGGCGAGCGCGGATTGACATTCGTATGTTGGCTGAACGCCGATGCGTACACACCTTCGGCGAGCGTTTGCAGACGGTCCGCCAGGTCTTGCGCCTCACGCCGCTCGTCTCCCTGCCGCAGCGCATCGTACAGGTCTCTCAGCACTGGCGGGGTTTTCCTCCACGTCGCCGGATCGTCGGGCTGAATCCCGGCCTGTCTCATCACGCGCTCGTAAGTCGGAATGAGAATCACGTTGCGCTCCTTGTGCGTGAGCGTTCCCAACGCGATCTCCAACCACGCGAGCACATCCTGCATCCCATTGAGCCAAGCATCGGGATCCTCGGGATTCAGATCGAGAATGTTCATGTGATGCGGTGAGGTGAGTGCCAGGTCCAGGTACGATCCGTTCAATGCACGGCACATCGCCTCAAACTCGCCTTCGAGGTCAAGGATGTAGCAGCGCATTCCCAGCAAGACCGCCCAGGTCGCCTTATATTTCAGAAACATGCTCTTGCCCGAACCTTGCTCTCCAACGATGAGCAGGTTCGAGTTCGGCAACGCAAAATCGTTCACGATCACCCACGCGCCCGTCGTACGATCGATACCGTAGGGAATTCCCATCGCGTCCGCCTGCAACCGACGTGCGAAGGGAAACATTCCCGCGAGGGCCGAGGTTGTGATGTTGCGTCCGTGTCCCAGGTAGTTCACGCCAAACGGTTGGACGCTGTACAAGCCATCTTCCTGCCGGAGTGACGCACGATAGAATCGGAGATTTGCGTCGAGCAGGTAATCTTCGAGACGACGCGATAACTCTTCGAGTTCTTCTTCCGTTCGTCCATAAAGCGCAATCGTCCACAAGAGTTCGAGCGGTGGTAGGTGACTCGATTCAATATCACGCAAGGTCGTTTCTGTCTCCGCTAGTTCATCCTGCGCCGTAAAGTCCGGCAAGCGTCCCTGTTGTGTCCGCGTCATATTCTCCGCGTAGAGCGTCGTGCGTCTCTGTCGCAGATGCTCGCGGACAGCTGACTTGTCGAGTGGACGCGTGAGCAAACTGACTCGCACCTCGCCGGGGAAGTCGTATATCGTATCCAGCGACCCGCGCCCAATATTCGGTGGCAAGTCTTCGACAAACCACACACGCACCCAACCCTCCCCAACAATATGAATCCGATCCGATTCAATCTTCATCGCGGCTGGGGCGAGATGGTCGACGAGATCACGTGCACCGGTGTGCAGGGGCGCAGACGAGCCAGGTGGCTGAGACGGCGGGTTTTCCCCCTTGCTACTCCGCTCCTCAGCTCCTTTGCTAAACGAAGTGCCATCTCCACCCAGGACGCGATCCAATCCGCTCAACCAATTATTCAATGGATCCTCTCGCCCCGAATCTTGGTCTCGCTCCTGTATGCGACCATCACGGTTGCTCCTGGAAAATGCCACGCCGAACCGCCCTCTATGTCGGCTCTCAGTCCGTTGGCTTGGCAAAAAGCAACGATCTCTCCAAGCATTTCAAAGCTCAGGTGATACGGTTGCGAAACAATAAGAACCGTCTGTCCTTCCTTTTTCCATTCGGAAAAATGATTGGCGCCGGGCATATTAAGATGTGACAAGTCATCTGAACACCGCTGACCTTTCAAGCGATGGACACATACGTGATGATCGTGTGACCCGATAAGGCCAAGAGCCCCGAGATACTCATCGCGAATAGCTTGTTCGGTTGTCTCGGCGTAAGCACGTCTCGCGCCGTCGACCCCTTCCTCCTGTAACAGGGCACGAAGAGCACTCACCGCCTGGCGATAGGTTGAACTGGGGTGAGACATGAAACGACTGGACATGGTTTCTCCTCATCAAACGGCATAGATGTGACAGACTGATGCGACCGGTAACACTTCAAGAAGTTTGCTCTGCGGAATTAGGATTGACAACGAGCCCGGAATAGTCATCCGCAATAAGACTCTTGAGGCGCAGCGTTGGTGGAACACGATAATCGGGAATTGATGGGTGATAGACCCGGTGCAGCACGGCGACGAGTTCTTGGTCGGTGAGTCGCCGGCTGCCGAGTCCGATGCGCATGAGCCCCCGAATCACCTGATCGCTGCGATGCTTCAATTCCTCGATGCCGCGTTGGTATCGATCCGTGGCCAGCAAAACGCGACCCCGCACTCGTTCCTCGGGTGGGATGGGATCGTAGGGCAAGACGATGAGATACAATGGCGCTTGGGGATTCACTTGCCTTACGACGTCCAGCATGAAGTTGATCCAGCCATACAGCGCTTGAGCATACGCCGCATTCCCTTCGCGTTGCCGTTTCTGCGCTTCGCCATCTACATAGGCGAGATATTCTTCGAGCCGTTGTCTCTTGCGCGCGACGACGATCTGATAGGGGAAGCGCAGGGTCAGGAGAAAGTTTCCATACTGCGCGATGAGACCAACGCTTGCGCTATCGGAGAGACGCGTCAGGTCAATTCCTTCGGCCTCGATCACGGCCGCGAGTTCACCACTTCGCAATACGATGGTGTTATCCCGCACCGCTTGGGCGAGAATATGTTCTTGAGTCGAAGGCAGTCCGGGTTTGTTTGGCACGATGGTTCATCAATCCTTGTCAGAAATCTACTGTGACTTGGCTTGTTCGACGACGGACCTGGGGCGAATTTGGTTTGACGTTCCAGTAAACCACGCCGCGGGTTCCCAGCGTGAGTCGTGTCCGCCGCCGACTGCGTTTCCAATCAGCCAGGGAGCGAACGCGAGAAAGTATGGCTCACGCTCGCTTGCGACGAACCGATACATCGGCGCAATTACACTTCCCATCGCTTCGGCATCTCCTACACCACCTTCAGTTACTATGATTGGCAAACTCCCGCCGAAAACCTTCTTTGCAATCGAGTCGTAACTGCGATAGCGAAAGAATCCGTCGTTGGTCGGGTTGCGGCTATCGAAATCGCCGTAGTTGTGAACCGAGACCCACATCATGTTAACGAGATCGAATCGTTCGAGCCGTTTCAGTTCCTCCAATGCCGCTTGCAAGAAAACGATATCCGAATCGTCTTTCTGTGGTGACATCGGTGCAAACCCTGGCAGTCCCCCATTCGCCGCGACAACTTCAGCCCCTTCAATCCAATAGGCAATGAATTGCTCGGGCGTGGCTTGCTCTGACGTACCCCATTCCTCGATTGCGTTCGGCTCGTTGAAGATTTGAAAGTAGCGCACGCCGCGCTCGCGGTAACGCGCGACGATCCATCCGAGGCGTTGCCAGTCCATCTTGCCGACTTGCCGATCAATGCGCATCACGACCAAAATGCCCTCGGCATTGAGCCGATCGATCAGATAATCGTTCGCGATCATATTCCAGTCGTCCATACCTTGCAGGATGACGACCCACCGAATCTTCATCGCGGCGAGCTCGGGAACGAACCGATCCACAACTGCCTGTGTCTGGTAGGTCGTCGGAAACCAGTGGAGTCCGCGTCCATTGTCATTCGCGGGTCGCGGAAAACTCGACAAGGGTGACGGCGCGAAAGTATCAGCTCTCACGTACGTCGCGGGACCGTGATAATAGACCCAGGATCGTTTCTGACTACTTATCACAACCCGAATGGGCGTGGGCGTATTTGCACTTGGTCGTGCAAGGTTCGCTGTTAGCGTGACCGATATAGTTGGATTGGGACTCGTCGCCGCTATCGGCGATGGCTTGACTCTTCCCGTGATCGGAGTGACAGTCGCACCTTGAACGAGATTGGACTGACCGAGGTCACCCTGAAGTTGGGGTGCGGGAAATAGCGGCGTAATTACCCCAGATTTGTCTGGGAATCCGCTGAGCCCAATCATGCACATACCGAAGAACATCAACACGGTTACGATGATGGCAAATATCAATTGTCCGTTATTGCGGCTTGGCATATTGCGGATAACATTCCTCACTTGAATCCGTTTTCGATGTCACACCTTGATGAGCGAGTCACCGTCTCAACGTCCAACCTGAAACCAGACCCACCCTTGGATTTCACTCAGTCCGCCGCGCAAGAGATAGACGACGAATGCAAACAGCGACAAGAGCATCGCCATATCAATCAAGACGACGACGGCTGAAGGCGCAGCGGCGGATTGCGCCGTCGGATGCAAAAGTCTGACGTGCGAAAAACCGGCTGCATCGTTTTCGACTGCATAGGTCTTCCCCCCTGTATCGGATTGCGGCTGGTCAATCGCAATCTCTGCCACTTGATCGCGCGTTGACGATGGATCGCCCCGTGTCCATACGCGTTTCTGCGGGCGCGTCCAAAATTTGATTTGCGTCGCCAGCCATTGCTCGGCGGTCAAGCCATCCTTGCGGAAGAAGGCGAGCGCGACACCGATCGAGATGATCCCCAAACCGATAAGAACGCGGACGAGCAAGCCGCTTCCTTCGACGGGACCAAAGAGCACCACTGCACCTGCGGTAATGCCGGCGATGACGAGATACGCCAATTGACGGAGTGTCAGTCCGTACCACGGGCGAAAGCCCAGCTGAACGCGCCGGGGAAACCGAATTTGCATCGGCTACTTGTCTCCATCGCCTGCCGCACAAGTCCATTCTCTCTCCGCGGTCCGGCTTTCGGTGGCTGTAATCTCAATCCTATCTCCAACCTGAGTTCCGGTTTCATGCAGAACCCCCACTGGCAGTTCGAGCACCATCGCCGCCTTCCGGATGAACGGGCTGAATCGAAGGGGTTCCATCGCGTGAATCAGATGAATGACATTTCCATCTTGATCGAGAAACAGAACGTCAATCGCGAAACGCATTCCGATGGTGTGAATGCCTTGCGTGCCTACGAGGAGCAATCCTTCACCCATCTCAAAGGAAGTGCGCCCAATCAAGCCGCGCATGCGCGCCCAGGGTCGGTCGGCGACACTCCCTCTTCCAGCTAGAAACCGTTGGCGTGTATCGTTGAATGCCTGCATGTTTTCTCTCTCCGTTACGATTTATTCTTCGCATTTGCGCGCCACAGCGTCATCGCCCGCTGGGAGACACCGCCTCGCGCTTCCATCTCTCCCAGTCGCGCGTCGAGAGCCGCCATCGGATCGGTCGGCGGCCGTTGAAAAATCTCTTGCACCGTTTGAATGAACTGTGCGCCCGCCGACCAACCCCCGCCCGTTTCCGGCGAACGAATCTCGTGATACACCCGTGCGGCTGCGCCCTGCGTAATCCGATTCCCCAGCGCGTTCGATACAGCGGCGCCCGTTTCCCAATCGTGCGGCGCCATTTGTGGATGCCAGGGAATCTGCTGGGCCGGGACTTGAAGCGTGGGTTCTCGCTGCGAAGCATCTACCATTCGGTGCGCCAGAAACCCTGCGGCGTTGCCCCCAAAGCCGGCGTCCTGTGCCATGGTTTCCAAAGGCAAGCCCTGCCGCGCCGACGCGATCACTGGAGTCATGCTGCGATCCCAGGCACTGCTCTGCCCTCCAAGGTCGAAGGAGCCTTGCCCCCGCGCGTTCACCTGATTGAACGCATCCACAGCCGCGCGAGCCGCGGCAACTTGCTGATGCGAATCGGAGTAGAGCGACGCCAACGCACTCGCGCGTTCCCCCAGTGGACTGGGCAACAGGCTGGCAG
>VFSW01007732.1_pt1 | contig 15548 bp, 24 predicted proteins | sample 5358111 | NCBI WGS metagenome assembly VFSW01 (sample SAMN11554181, study PRJNA540505) | mine drainage metagenome | isolation source: sediment from site ElyBrook_90M | place: USA: Ely Copper Mine, Vershire, VT | collected 2017
GAGCTTGCCAAGCTAGCCTCCCAAAAACTCTTAGAGGTGATACGTGATCTATCAGCAGGCAAAGCTCATAAAACTCCCCAAGATCCTGCTCTCGTCACATTTGCTCATAAAATTACCCCTGAGGAAGAACGACTCCGTTTCGATAGACCGGCGCGGGAGCTTCACAACCAGATCCGAGCGCTTTCCCCTGCCCCGGGAGCCTGGGGCATTGTCAATACGGGTAAAGAGCAAAAACGCATCAAAATTCTGCGTTCCGAAGTCGTGCCCCTCACAGGAGAGTCTGGGACAAATCTCCGCTTCACCAAAGACGAGTGGGTTGTTGCCTGTGGAAAAGAGGCTCTTCGTCTGCTCGAAGTCCAACTAGAGGGGAAGCGAGCGATGAAGATCGATGAATTCCTGCGCGGCACTCAAAATCCTTTCACGTTTTTATCGTAAACTTTATTTTTTCTTTGCAAAAATAAAATCTTACGTTACTCTTTTTTTTATTCGACACATACAAATATTTAGACAAAGGAGAATATTATGTCAGATCATCTACCTAGCCTCTCATATGGAAATTATGTTCAAATCGCTTTTAATACAAAACAAGTGGATCTTAAAACTTGGAATAGCCTCCCTTATCTTGTTCAAATAACATCTATTTTTACCAACGATTGCAAAAAGAATAATGTTTTGGACTATTCGAAACTAGTCACGACCACGCACCGATGGTATCTCCTTAATGGGTATCATATTAGCCCGGCTTTTGCCAAATTTGCCCATCTATCGGCTGGGTTAAGCGTTGTGGCCGGCTTTACGGGTGTTGTGTGGAAATTCGGCCCGTTGATAACTTTTGAAAAGGAAACAACCACAACGCCTTCTAAGGATAGCCCTCTTCTAAAAAGCTGGTCGGAAAAAATATTTGAATTGTGCGATTGGACCTCTTCTGCCGCTGCCGTAGGGGAAAATTTGGTGAACTTCACAGTTTTCCCTATCAATCTTAGAGGGATCTTTCAAACGGTCAATGGCCCAGCCAGCGCATACTCCAATGGGTATTCGGCTTATAATACTTATTTGGATCAAGACAAAAGCGCAACCAGTTTCCCGACTTATTACTGGATGGGCGTGGCAGTAGCTGTCTCCTATATCTTTATAACCTTTGCTTCGATTGGTCCATACGTCGTTGCTACAACGTATGTAACAACGCTCGTCTGGGCAAAGACTCATACTATTGCATCTATGGTTGCTGTGACATTCTCTATTGGCAGGCACTATTATCAGAAAATGAATATAAACCCCGATTTCCTCGGCTAGTCTCTAATCTTTACATGCAGGAGGGGCTTTCCCCTCCTTCAGTTTAAAAATATGTTAACCGTTCGCGAGTGGGTCATCATACTTGTCCTGACAGGCCTTATCGCTTCTCTCGTCCTCATTTCTTTCCTCTCTCACCTCCTTTAATCGTGTAATATTCAGAGCTGCGCATAGAAAAAGGATGCGGCAAACCCCAGGTTACTGATCAAACATATTACTTTAATCCACCCGATTCTCAATTTCGTTTGCTGGAAAATCCGGAATTTTGTTAGTCTGTTCGGTTTAGCCGACTTATGACAGAGAGATCTGTCGTCGCGTAAGATTAACAGGAAAACATATGGCGCCGAAGTTTAAGTTAATGGGAATCAAGCAGGGAATGATGCAGCTTTTCGACGAGAAGGGTAACCTCGTTGTTTGCAGCGTGATTTCAACCGAAAAGCACGTCGTTTCTCAAATAAAAAAGAAAGAGACCGATGGGTACGAAGCTCTTCAGCTTGCCTGCTTTAAAGCGAAACCTTCCAAGGTGAATAGTGTTCCGAAGCAGCAGCAAGGGCATTTCAAAAAAGCCGGTGTCGATGCACGCCGTAAGAGTTGTGAAGTCAAGGTTGAAAATGTCGATTCTTACCAGCTCGGACAAGAAATCGGCGTAGAAAGTTTTCAAGAAATTCCCTTCGTCGACGTGATTGGCGTCTCTAAAGGAAAAGGATTTCAAGGGGTTATTAAGCGCCACCACTTTGCTGGTGGTCCTGCTGCCCACGGATCGGGTTTTCATCGCCATGGCGGATCGTGCGGGATGCGTACGTCTCCAGGTCGATGCTTACCCGGCCAGAAAAAAGCGGGCCGCATGGGCGGAGAGCGTGTGACAGTTGAGAGTCTGCGCGTTGTGAAAATTGACACAGAAAAGCAAGTGATTCTCGTTGAAGGATCGATTCCAGGAGCTCGAGGAGGACTTGTCTTCATCGCTCCTGCTAAGAAAAAACTCACCGTGAAAAAATAAAGGTAGAAGTCGTGGCAGTCCTTAAAAAATACGATCTCTCAGGAAAAGAAATCGGCGAACTCAACGTCGATGACAAGCTTCTTGAAAATGAGGTCAATTCTCAGCTTATTAAAGATTATCTCGTGGCGATTCGCAATAATGCTCGCCAGTGGTCCGCGCACACGAAGACACGCGCAGAAGTCAATCACTCAGGACAAAAGCCCCATCCTCAAAAGGGTACAGGGCGCGCTCGTCAAGGGTATCTCGGGTCCCCGCAATATAAAGGCGGCGGACGCGTTGGTGGGCCTCGTGCGAAGTTTGACCAGCACGTGCGCATAAACAAAAAAGAGAAGCGTGCGGCAATTCGCCACCTTCTCGCAGAAAAAATCCAAGAAAACCGCCTTTTCATCCTCAATAGTGACAAGCTCAAAAAACCCCAGACAAAGAAAGTGGCCGCCTTCCTCAAGAGTATAAAGCTTGAAGGAAGACCCGTTCTCTTTTTGGGTGGTGAGGTTGAAGAAGCGTTTGTAAAAAGCATGCGCAATATTGCTCGCAGCGATTTTCTTTTGCTTCCGAATGTCAATGGGTATGCACTGGCCGCCCATCAAAACGTAATCGTGCTCGAGCCAGCCGCGCAGCAACTTATGAAGATATTAGAAGGATAAGCCATGCACCGCAAAACACCCTACGATGTAATTAAGAGTCGCTACATAACTGAAAAAGCTCGTGTGCTAGAAGGTCTTGCTGCGAATAAAAGCAATGCCAGCGTACGCAAATGTGAGACGCCTAAGTATGTTTTTGTTGTCGACAAGCGTGCGACCAAGCGTGATATCGCTGCAGCTGTAGAAGAAATTTATGCAGAAAGAAACATTAAAGTTATCGCCGTCAATACGATCACGACTAAGCCCAAAGAGCGCCGCGTGCGCGGTCGCATTGGTATGCGAAGCGGCTTTAAAAAAGCGATCGTGACTCTGCAAGCGGGCGATACTATTGAGGAGAAGGTTTAAACTATGACGAAAAAGTTCAGACCCATGACACCGAGTCAGCGCGAGCTCGTTTTAGAGAGCCATGCTCAGCTGACAAAAGGCGCGAAGCCTGAAAAATCGCTCCTAGTAAGTAAGCAGCGAACCAATGGTCGTAACCATCATGGACGCGTGACCTGCCGTCACTTGGGTGGTGGTCATAAGCGCTTTTATCGCATGATCGATTTCCGCCGCGACAAGGAAGAAATTCCTGCGACCGTGGCTTCGATCCAGTACGATCCTAATCGCACAGCGCACATTGCCCTTGTAAACTATGCCGATGGAGAGAAGCGCTATATTCTGGCCCCCGAAGGTCTAAAGGTTGGAGATCGAGTTCTCACTTCTGATAAAGAAGTGTACGAGATCGGATGCTGCATGCGAATGAAACACATGCCACTCGGTTCCGTTATTCATAACATCGAAATGAAGCCGGGCAAAGGTGGAAAGCTTGTACGTAGTGCTGGCTTATCCGCACAGCTCATGGCTAAGAGCGCTGGTTATGTGACGCTTAAAATGCCGTCTGGCGAAGTACGCCTCATTAATGAAGACTGCCGCGCAACATTTGGGGCTGTCTCTAATGCTGAGCGCATTCTGCGCGTTGAAGGGAAAGCTGGGCGCCGCCGATGGATGGGTGTCAGACCTACTGTCCGTGGAACTGCTATGAACCCTGTCGACCACCCCCACGGCGGTGGTGAAGGTAAACACAACGGATATCTGCCGCAAACACCATGGTCGATGTACACCAAAGGTTACCGTACACGCTCGAAGAGAAAGACAATGAAGTGGATCGTTAAGGATCGAAGGAAATAATCATGGCAAGATCGCTTAAAAAAGGACCTTTCGTAGACCATCACCTGCTCGCGAAAGTAGAAAAACAAAATCAAGCTGGAACAAAAAGACCGATTAAAACATGGTCGCGCCGTTCGATGATTATTCCAGATATGATCGGGCATACATTTGAAGTGCACAACGGTCGAAAATTTATCTCCGTCTTTGTTTCAGAAAACATGGTAGGCCATCGTCTGGGAGAGTTTTCCCATACACGCATCTTTAAAGGCCACGGTTCTAAGAAGATGGAAGAAGCCGCTAATGCCGCCGCAGCTCCAGCTGCCGCAGCTGCTGCTCCTGCAGCCGCTCCCGCTGCTGCTAAACCGGCCAACGGAGAAAAAGGTAAGTAAGATATGCAAACAGCTAGAGCCGTTACAAAACACCAACGCATTCCTCCACGTAAAGCACGCCTGGCCGCTGATTTGATCCGCGGACTCATGGCTGAAGAAGCTCTTATACAGCTCACCTATTCGCAATTGAAAGGTGGTATATTGCTGAAAAAAACGCTTAGCAGTGCAATTGCTAACGCTGAAACACAATTGAATGTTCCGCGTCAGCAGCTGAAAGTGAAAGAAGTTCGCGTCGATTGCGGCGCTGTTCTGAAACGCGCAAAATCTAAAAGCCGTGGCGGAAGAGCTCCCGTCATGAAAAGAACGAGCCATTTCACGATCGTCTTAGAAGCACAGGAGAACAAGTAACATGGGTCAAAAGACATCTCCCATTGGTTTTCGCCTCGCCCTCACTAAAAAATGGAAATCTCTTTGGTATGCCAACAAACAAGAGTTTGGTGGCAATATTGGAGAAGACAGATTCATCCGCAATTTTTTAATGTCCAAGCCTTGCTGCTCTGGGACATCCCAACTCACTATTAAGAGAATGAGTGGTAAAATTGAAGTGACGATTCATACAGCCCGCCCAGGTCTAGTGATCGGGAAGAAAGGAGCTGAGATCGACATCCTCAAGCAAGAGCTCAAGAAACTAACGGGCAAAGAAATCTGGATCGAAGTCGAAGAAATTAAAAGACCAGATCTCGATGCTAAACTCGTGGCTGACAATATTGCACGCCAACTTGAACGCCGTATGCCTTTTAGACGCGTCATGAAAAAAGCGATCCAATCCTCTATGGACGCCGGTGCTGCAGGCATTAAAGTCGCTGTTTCCGGACGTATCGGTGGTGCTGAGATTGCTCGTATGGAGTGGTACAAAGAGGGACGTATTCCTCTCCACACTATGCGCGCTGATATCGATTATGGAATGGGACGCGCTGAGACAACCTACGGGTCGATCGGCGTTAAGGTATGGATTAATCGCGGGGAAGGAGAGCAATAATTATGGCACAGATTCCCACAAGGACAAAATACCGCAAGATGATGAAAGGCTCGCGTAAGGGCCTCACAAAAGCAGCCGGTTTTCTCGATTTCGGAGATTTCGGCATGCAAGCCCTCGATCGTGGCTGGATTACCAATCAACAGATTGAAGCTTGTCGAGTCGCTATCACACGTTACTTTAACCGCCGCGGACAGGTATGGATTCGTATTTTTCCCGACAAATCGGTGACCAAGAAGCCAGCTGAGACACGTATGGGTAAAGGAAAAGGAAACCCCGACCACTGGGTTGCGGTTATTAGACCCGGAAGAATTTTATTTGAAGTAGGTGGCGTATCGAAAGATCTCGCTCAAAACGCCCTGCGTCGCGCGGCAGCAAAAATCGGGATTAAAACCCGCTTTGTTGAGCGCTTGGAAAGGATATAAGACTATGTTGAAAGCAAAAGAATTAAAAGATCAGACCGAAAGTGAGCTTAAATTGGCATATCGAGATCTCTCTAAAGAGATTTTCAATTTGACCAACGAGCTTCGTCTTGCACGAAAGCTGGAAAAACCCCATCTTCTCCGTGAAAAGAAAAAGGATCGCGCGCGCATTTTGACGGTTCTTAGACAGAAGGAACAGAAATAATGGAAAAGAAAACGAGCCGCCCTATTTCAAGTAGAAAGGTCCGAGTCGGTGTTGTGGTATCTAACAAGATGCACAAAACGGTAGTTATTCGCGTCGAACACACTGTTCGCCATCCGCAGTTCGGGAAAGTGATCAAGCGCGCAAAAAAATATTATGCCCACGTTGACGGTCCTGCTGTTGAGATTGGACAGACTGTAAGAATCGAAGAGACAAGACCTATTTCGAAACTGAAGCGCTGGCGTGTGCTGGGAGCTATAGCATGATTCAACAAGAAACCAACCTAGAAGTCGCCGATAATACCGGCGCCAAAAAAGTCCGCTGTTTCAAGGTCCTCAAAGGATCCAAAAGACGCTACGCCGGAGTTGGCGATATCGTCATCTGCAGCGTGAAGGAAGCTACGCCCGATGGCATGGTCAAGGAAGGCAAAGTTGTTCGCGCAGTTATCGTGCGAACTAAGAGTTATATCCGTAGAGCCGATGGATCGCTGATCCGTTTTTATGATAACAGCTGTGTGCTCCTCGACGATAAAGATAACCCCATCGGGACACGTATTTTCGGCCCCATCGCCCGTGAAGTGCGCGATGCAGGATTTGCGAAAATCAGTTCTCTTGCACCTGAGGTGATTTAAGATGAGTAAATGGATTAAAAAAGACGATAAAGTTGTTGTTCTTGCTGGAAATGATAAAGGAAGAACAGGCGCTGTTCTCCGCCATGTCGGCGATCGAGTTGTCGTGCAAGGAATTAACATCCGCAAACGCCACGTGAAACGCAAAAGTCAAACACAGACACCATCTATTATCGAGATGGAAGTGCCTATCCACATTTCGAATGTTGCGCTCTGTGATGATGAAGGCAAGGCTGTGAAAGTTCGTGCGCGTATCGCGAAAGGCGGAGCCAAAGAACTCTACTATAAGAAGGGCGACAAAGAGACCGTCGTTCGCAAGGTTTAGGAAAAATATGTCTAGATTATTAAAACAGTATCGAGAGAAAGCCAAAGGGGACCTCCAAGAGCGATTTAAGTATCCTAATCCGATGCTTATTCCTGAGCTGAAAAAAGTCGTCATCAGCATGGGGATTGCGGAAGCCGCCAAAGATAAGAACGCGATCCAAGATTGCATTAAAGAGATTACCCTTTTATCCGGGCAAAAACCTATCGTTACGCGGACAAAAAAGGCTATCGCAAACTTTAAATCCCGTGAAGACCAACCCATCGGTCTTAAGGTAACGTTGCGAGCTAAGAGGATGTATGATTTCCTGGATCGCTTTTGCAACATTGTTTCTCCACGGATTAAAGACTTTCGTGGGTTCCCGCTTAAGTGCGATGGCCGTGGAAGTTACTCTCTTGGATTGAACGATCAACAAGTTTTTCCCGAGATAAATCTTGATGATGTGAAGAGAGCCCAAGGGATGAATATCACATTTGTCACGTCAGCCAAGACGGATGAAGAATGTGTAGCGCTCTTAACGATGCTCGGCTTTCCCTTCAAAAAAGAAGAGGTCAAAAAGGAAACAGGAGGAAAACATGGCGCATAGTGACCCCATCAGCGATCTATTAACCCGTCTTCGTAACGGTGTTCGTGCTAAGCATCGCTTTATCGATTTATATTCCAGCCGTATGATTCTCGATTTGCTCCGCGTCCTCGAAAAACTCGGATTTATCGAACATATTCTTGTGAATGAAGAGAATCGTAAAGCACGCGTCTTCTTGCGTTATGCAGAAGCCAGAGAGCCTGTGCTCCAAGGATTAAAGAGAATATCTTCTCCAGGCCTGAGACGCTATGTCGGCTCCCGCGAAATTCCTAAGGTGCATGGAGGAATGGGCGCAGCTATTCTATCGACTCCTCAAGGAGTTCTCGATGGAGAAACGGCTCGTAAACAAAACGTTGGCGGAGAACTTCTCTGCCTCATATGGTGATAGCATGTCGAAATTAGGAAAAAGCCCTGTTGTGATCCCCAAGGGAGTCGAAATCAAGATTGACAAAGTACAAATCCAGGTGAAAGGACCTAAGGGAACGCTCACGCATCCTATGAGTGACGGGATTCTCATCGATATTAAGGATGGCTTCGCTGTTATTTCTCGCGAAGAGGGAAAAGAGATCCCCAATGTGACGCACGGACTCTATCGCGCAATCCTCAATAATATGATTGTCGGTGTCTCTAAAGGATTTGAAAAGAAACTCTCCATGGTGGGCGTCGGATATCGCGCTGCAGTGCAAGGGCAAAAATTGGATCTTCAAATAGGAAATTCCCATCCGACTCATGTGATGATCCCTAAGACAGTTCAAGTCGCTGTCGACAAGAGCGTGACGATTACTATCACCGGCATCGACAAGCAAGCAGTCGGCCAGTTTGCCGCACAAGTGCGGGGGATGAAACCACCTGAGCCTTACAAAGGTAAAGGGATCCGTTACGAAAACGAATATGTCCGCAAGAAAGCGGGAAAAGCCGCAAAAGCTAAGACGGCAGCAGGATAAAACTTATGGATAATTCACAAAAAGTAAGAAACAGTCAGCGGTTTACAAGACGCCATAGAGTTCGTAAGAAACTCCGCGGCAATGCAGAAAAGCCGCGCATGTCTGTATTTAAATCAAACCGTCACCTCTCCATCCAACTCATTGATGATGAAGCAGGAAAAACGGTAGCAGCGATTAGTACCGTCATGCCAGAGATGCGCAAGGAGAAAGTAGTCAAGTCTAAAGAAGCGGCAACTCTTCTTGGCCAAAAGATTGCAGAACTTGCTCTTGCAAAGAATATACAGCGCGTTGTTTTTGACCGCGGTCACTACAAGTACCATGGACTCATTGCTCAGCTCGCAGATAGCGCCCGGAAAGCGGGTTTACAATTTTAAGTAGTGAAAAGGAAGCGAAGATGAAAAAGGAAAATCGGCAGCGCCAAGAAGACTTAGGCACCCAGTTTGAGGAAAAAGTCCTCTACATTAATCGGTGTTCTAAAGTTGTTAAAGGGGGAAGAAAATTTAGTTTTTCTGCTCTCATCATCATCGGCGATGGACAAGGTCACATTGGATTTGGCTTTGCCAAAGCTAACGAAGTCTCTGACGCCATTCGCAAGGGAAGTGAAGCTGCCCGTAAAAATATTATGACCTTCGAAATGGAAGGAACCAGCATTCCCCATGAGATCATGGTCGATCAAGATGGATCTACCATTCTTCTAAAACCCGCACCGCTGGGAACTGGCATTATCGCCGGACCCAAAGTGCGCGCTGTTCTGGAACTCGGTGGTCTTAAAGACGTTGTCGCCAAACTTTTTGGCTCGAACAACCCCCTCAACCAAGTGCGAGCTACTCTTAAAGCACTCAGCCAACTTAAAAATCGTCAAAAAGCGCTAGTCGCACGAGGTCTCGCATGACATCCTTATCATCTCTGAAAGATACGCACCGTCGTCCTAAGAAAGTTCAACGCGTCGGACGTGGACTCGGTTCTAAGCGTGGTAAAACTTCTTGCCGCGGTGGCAAAGGTGATAGCGCACGCCGAGGATCCCAATGCCGATTCGGATACGAAGGTGGACAAAAACCCCTTTATCGCAAACTTCCCATCCGTGGTTTTAGCAATGAACGCTTTGCTAAAGAAGTGCATGTCGTCAACCTCGGATTGATCGATCGTCTCTATAAAGAAGGCGAAACCGTTAACTTAGCCACATTGAAAGAAAAAGGTCTCGCCCCTAGACGAGTCCCTGGTGGACTCAAGATTTTGGGCACCGGTGAATTGACAAAGAAAGTGACTATCCAGGCACACGCGTTATCCGCGTCCGCCAAAGAAAAGCTCGACAAAGCTAAAATTTCCTACGAACTGCTTTCTTAACCTGAGAGGTTTATGATCGAGGGTCTGAAGAGGATACTCTCTGTCCCAGAGCTCAAGACGAAGATTGTGTTTACATTTCTTCTTCTTATGCTCTGTCGGATAGGCGCTCACATTCCTGTTCCCGGAATCAACGGGGATATGGCCGTTCAGCTTTTTCGATCTGCCACCGGCGGTAGCCAAAATCTATTCCAACTCATGGACGTTTTTTCTGGCGGTGCTTTTGCGCATATGACAGTGATCGCCCTCGGCGTCATGCCTTACATTTCAGCTTCGATCATCATGCAACTCCTCATGGCTCTCGTTCCTTCTCTCCAAAGAGAAATGCGTGAAAGTCCGGATAGTGGGCGTCGTAAAATGGGCCGCTTAATACGGGCTATGACTGTCGGCCTCGCTTTCTTTCAAGCGGGCCTATTTGCGAAGTACGCCGTACAGCTCAATGCAGGATCACCCGGCATCATCTTGCAACCCCTCATCGATATGCAGCTATTTGGCACACCCTGGCTTTTCTATCTGATTGTCATGTCAACTATGACGGCTGGCACAATGCTTCTCATGTGGGTCGGTGAACAGATTTCCGAAAAAGGGATCGGTAATGGGATCAGCCTGATTATTACCATCGGTATTTTATCTTCGCTTCCCAGCACACTCGGGTCAATTATTAGACAACTTAACTTAGATTCTCAACAGCCTGCGCAGCTCACTTTTTCTTCTCTCGTGATCCTTGCCGTCGTGTTCGTTATGATCATCGTAGGCACGATTCTCGTGATCCAAGGGCAACGTCGTATCCCCCTTCAATATGCGCGCCGCGTTGTTGGCCGCCAGGAAACCCAAGGGGGAGGAAATGCTTACATTCCTCTTAAAATTAATTATGCTGGAGTGATCCCTGTCATTTTTGCCTCATCCCTTCTAATGTTTCCCGCCACGATAGCTCAGTTTATTGGCCGTGGAAATTGGTTTGGGCAATTTGCCACCATGTTATCCCCTGGAAGCTCGGTCCACATGGTTCTGTATGTTTTGTTAATTATATTTTTTACTTACTTTTGGACAGCCACCCAATTCCATCCGGAGCAGATTGCTTCCGACATGAAGAAAAATGGCGCCTTTATTCCTGGTATTCGCCAAGGCAAGCCTACACAAGATTATTTGGAATCGACGATGGGTCGTATTACCCTCGCAGGAGCCCTCTTTTTGGCCCTCATCGCGATTCTGCCCACCCTCGTCAGCCGTATTCTAGGAGTCGATGCCACTATAAGTCATTTTTTTGGAGGGACGTCCCTTCTGATTTTGGTAGGGGTCGTCCTAGATACGACAAAGCAGATGGAATCGCACCTCTTGATGAAGAGGTACGATGGATTTATGAAAGTGGGGAGAGTTCGGGGGCGTTGAAAACCCCTTGAGCGTAAATACTCCTCGTGATAGAATCATCAGATACTAAAAAAGGAATTTAGCATGGCTCGCGTGATCGGCGTTGATATTCCAGATAATAAGAGACTCGAAATTGCCCTCATGTATATCTATGGAATTGGGCGCAAACTCTCCAACCAAATCATTGCAAAATTGGGACTCGATCCTAATATGAGAGCTCACAAGCTCACTGAAGACGATCTTTCTCGTTTAAACGCAATGCTCCAATCTGAATACGTCGTCGAGGGAGACCTCCGTCGTCAGATCCAAAACAACATTAAACGCCTCATCAGCATCCATTCTTTTCGAGGCATGCGCCACCGTCTGGGCCTCCCTGTGCGTGGACAAAGAACTCGTTCGAACGCAAGGACACGTAAAGGTAAACGCAAAACTGTAGCTGGGAAGAAGAAATAAACCATGAAAGAAACATCTAAATCAGAAAAACCCGATTATAAAAAACCTCCTGTTAAGACCCGTAAAAAAACGGCTCGCAATGTGCCGGTCGGTGTTGCCCACGTCCTCGCGACGTTCAACAATACGATCGTATCGATCACAGACCCTTCAGGACATGTCATTTCTTGGTCTTCCCCTGGCAAGCTTGGCTACAACGGCTCCCGCAAATCCTCTGCATTTGCCGCAACAGTCGCCGCCCAAGATGCCGCAAAAGGAGCCCTCGCAGTCGGCATGAAAGAAGTCGAAGTGAACCTCAAAGGACCTGGAGCCGGCCGTGAATCAGCCGTGCGCGGACTTCAAAGTGCAGGACTTATTATATCATTAATCCGCGATAGTACACCCGTTCCCCACAACGGCTGTCGCGCCAGAAAGAGACGTCGCGTCTAGAGTTATTTAGGAGAAAATCATGACAGTGAAGTACGGCAAATTTGAATTGCCCTCGAAAATTAAAGTAGATGAAGCGTCCCGCAAGAAGAACTTTTGCCGCTTTATCGCTGAACCATTTGAACGTGGATTTGGCCATACCGTAGGCAATGCCCTGCGACGTATCCTCCTCACCTCCATGGAAGCGCCTGCTATTGTTTCTGTGCGCATCGAAGGTGTGCCGCACGAGTATACTGCCATCGAAGGCGTCGTCGAGGATATGACACACATTATCCTCAACCTCAAATCGGCGCTCCTCCGCAAACTTCCCATCGAAGAAGAACATATTTCCCGTGAGCCAAGAGTTATCTCTAAAGTCATCGATGTGACCGGCGACATGCTGGATAAAGAAGGCGGCCAATACATGGTAACCCTCGGAGATCTGCTCGGAGATTCCGACTTCGATGTCGTCAATCCCGATCAGCCGATCTTCACGGTGACAAAGCCGATGATGAAAAGAGTTGATCTCAAGATTGCAATCGGCCGTGGATATGTTCCATCGGAGAGACACGTCATGAAAGAAAAAGTGATCGACGAAATCCTTCTCGATTCCGCTTTTTCTCCTGTCCGTCTCGTCAACTACTTCGTGGAAAATACCCGCGTTGGACAAGACACAGACTTTGATCGTCTCATTCTCGAGGTGACAACCGATGGAAGACTTTCTCCCGACGAAGCCCTCAGCTTTGCCGTGCAGATCGCCATCACCCACTTCGAAGTGTTCCTGCTCCTGAAAGCCCATGATATCACATTTGATCAAGGCACCATCGAGCTGAGCACCGATAGAGACTCTATCCTCCAAAAACTCGTTCTCAAAATCAACGAAATCGAGCTTTCAGTGCGGTCGACCAATTGCTTGGCAGGCGCTAACATCGAAACCATCGGCGAACTCGTCGTGATGCCCGAATCGGAAATGCTGAAGTTCCGTAATTTCGGAAAAAAATCCTTAAGCGAGATCAAAGCTAAGCTCGAAGAGCTCGGCCTTTCTCTCGGTATGGATCTTTCCCGTATCGGCATCACCCGCGATAACGTGAAACAAGTTCTAATCGAATATTTAGCTGAGCGCGCAGCGAAAGAGGTATAATCCATGAGACACGGAAAACACACATTTAAATTAGGCCGCAAATCCGGACACCGCCGCTGCCTCATCGCCAACATGCTCAAGTCTCTCTTCGAGCACGAACGCATTGAGACCACGGTCGCAAAAGCGAAAGAACTTCGTCGTCATGCTGACCGCGTGATCACCATGGCTAAAAAAGGGACTCTTGCTCACCGTCGCCAGGCGATTGCAGAGCTGATGATCACCTATAACCCGATCACTTCTAAAGAAGCCCGCGCGATCAAAGCTGGCAAAGAGAAAAAAGAAGACATCTACAACAACGATCGTCTCGTCATCGGTAAGCTCTTCACAGACCTCGCCGCACGATTTGCTGAGCGTAAAGGCGGCTATACCCGCATTCTTCGCCTCGGACAACGCGTAGGCGACAACGCTCCTACCTGCGTCATCGAACTTCTCGCTCAATAACAATTCTAGACGCCAAGTGATATTTCACTTGGCGTTTTTGCTTTTTATACCAAAAGTAATCTTACAGTTTGATTTTGATTTCCGAACAAGAGCGGATTTTTTTGACAGCGTCCGCATAGATCGGTAGCTCTTCTACTGATGCATGCTCCTTCCGATAACATAATTCAAAGTGGAATAATGTCGTGGATCCTTGTTGCTGAGATCGGCATTGGAATTTCAAGATATCATTTTCGATCGCGGTCTCTTGGAGAGTAGGAGCTAAGCTCGTAGGAATTTCGATCGTTTCAGCGAACCATGCTAGACTATCAGTCTCTAAAGGCGAGCGTCGCCCTGGTTCAACTGTTTTCAGACCCCGACTGAGATAAAAAGGCGTAAGAACAATCTCTTTTTGCTCTGCTATGGAGAAACTCAATTCCAATTGGTTGTCACTCCCTGTTGCATCATCCAAAAAAGTGTGGGGGTTATAGCATTTTAATTGATCCAAGAGATCGGCGACAAAATTATCTAGGTGACCATCTTTATCTAGAAATTCGAGATAATCTTTGCGAGGGCCATCCAGTATTGCTCGCATCGATAACAGAACTTTGCCTTCAGATAGGCTTACAGTTGTTTTAATAATATCTGTGGGTTGAGATGGTGTATGGCGTGGAATAGAGACTAGTCCAGGAGATGTGGGAGAAAGAACCATTCCCCAACCGAAGTCGAGTCCTATTTTCTCTCCTAGAGGATCATTGTCATCTTTGTGAGCCGGATCAGTCCAATAGGTTTTTCCGTTATGTTGAATTCGGACAATGACATGATCAAAAAATAAATTGCTGGGAAGGTAAGTGGGCAGCTTCATTCCATAGCTACCGCTTTCGTCCACGGCAACAATATCTACCTGGATGCCCATGCGCATCAAGAGGGTCTTTAATAAGTAGCACTTGTCTTTGCAATCTCCCCGACGGGTCTTCAAAATCGTGGAAAGGGGTTGTGGCTCGTAGCTGTCAATACTATCATCATAAGCCACTTCATTTTGCACAAACTCAATCGCCTTTTGCGCTTGTTGTAGCAGGTCGGAGCTTTGTGTTTCCCATATCTTAAGAAGTTTGTCGATGTGTTGAGGAATAGTATCGTTCTGCATGCTAAAAAATTGAAACTGTTTCCGTCCTAAGTCTGGCCAACTCCGATCATAGGAGAATTGGACGAAGGGATGTCTTCGATGCCAAGAGGGGGTAAATGGCTCTTGGGCCTCTGACTTCCCATTCAGAATTTTCCATTCGTATTTCTTAAAGCCGGAAATGTCATTGGCGCCAGTATTTGGAGGGGGAACAGAATTAAAAAGCTTATATTGAACAAAGCGTTGAGCATCCACAAGAAGGGAATAATAACGACAAGCTACAAATTGATCTTTGATTAGATCTATTAGATAGAAATAATCACTCGCGAGAGTTTTAACAGCTTTTTCGGTAGAGAAAGACAATTCAACGAGATCAGCCGGAAGTAGATCTTTGAGAGAAATACACAGGGTTCCTTTATCATGTCGTATGTCTGCTTGAAAGCGGTAATCGATAGAAACTCCATTACGAAGGATTCGCAGGCAATGAATTTGATGAGGAGCTCCATCATCTCGAGAAGTACCGCGAGGGTATTCTAGAGAGAGATTGGTTGCCGCTTTTTCACTGAGGACTTTATAGAAGAAATGATTATAAACGGCACGTTGCACTTGATTCCACTGGGTGTCTTGAAGGAGCCGTTGGAGGTTTTCTTCTGATGAATTAGGTGGGATACTCTCAGTTGGCAACGGCTGGGGTCGCACCCAAGAAGGTTCTGAAGTAAAGGTCCAACTCGAAGATGTTGTTTTTTCCATAATTATAGAT
>VFSW01007733.1_pt1 | contig 15548 bp, 14 predicted proteins | sample 5358111 | NCBI WGS metagenome assembly VFSW01 (sample SAMN11554181, study PRJNA540505) | mine drainage metagenome | isolation source: sediment from site ElyBrook_90M | place: USA: Ely Copper Mine, Vershire, VT | collected 2017
ATAGCCGCCCTTCTCCGCCGACGGCACGTCCCAGGGCACCACTACCGGATCGCGCTCAACGGGCGCACCATCCAGCGTGTAGAGGTGGATCGAATCGCGCGTCAGCGCGGCAATCTCGCCGTCTTCGATCAGCACGACACGCTTGGTATGCGGCAGCAGCGCGGGGATGTCGGACGCGATGAAATTCTCGCCGTCGCCCATTCCGACGACGAGCGGCGAAAAATGCCGCGCGCCGATGAGCAGTTCCGGATTCGATTGATCGAACACGCCGATGCCGTACGTGCCGCGCACCTGCTTGAGCGCGCGCTGCACCGCGCCGACGAGCGCCAGCGCATTTCCCTGGTTTCCCTTCATTTCCTCTTCAATGAGATGCGCCAGCACTTCAGTATCCGTTTCCGTCACGAACGTGTGCCCGCGCGCGCGCAGCGCCTCGCGCAACTCCGCGTAGTTTTCGATGATGCCGTTGTGGACGACGACGAGCCGCCCGGTGCAATCGGCGTGCGGATGCGCGTTCGTATCGTTCGGCGCGCCGTGCGTCGCCCAGCGCGTGTGTCCCAGACCCAGTTGACCGGACGGCGCGTGATCGCCGAGCGCGTCGATCAACTTTTTGAGTTTGCCTTCGCTTTTGCGGATTTCGATCTTGCCGCCGGGCGTGAGAATCGCAATCCCGGCTGAGTCATAACCGCGGTACTCGAGCCGCCGCAGCCCGTCAATCAGAATAGGGCTCGCATTGCGCGGACCTACATATCCAACGATGCCACACATTGGGGGATTCCCTCCTGGAGGAATTTGAGTGGCGAGAGGCGTGGGGCGAAAAACAACAATCGGTTTTCGCAACTCGCCCCTCGCAATTCGCATTTTGTTTGCCACCTCGCGCACCTCTGTCCCACCGATTGCTCGATGGTTTTGCTTGCGCGAAAATTCTTTGGAGGGAAAGAAATAAAGAACGTGGCTGTTCTTGGAGGCATCCGCTGATCTTTCGATTTTCCCCTTCGCCTACGCTCAGGGTTGGCTCTGCCGCGCGGCAGAGAACCTCCGTCCTCGTCAAGAAACCGGAAGGTTAGAAGTTGGATATTAGAAATTAGACGTTGGAGTTGGGTTGGCAAGATTCCAACTCTTGCTTCCAACTTCCAATCTCTAATCTCCAATCTCTATCCTCTAATCTCCAGATTTCCCCATGCGCTGTTCTTCCCCGAAATAGTTTTTCTATTGCTTCAGCTGATTACCACCTCCTTCTTGATCGGAATCGTTTGCGTCACCGGGTCTGCCGCGCGGGACGGCTGCAAGTACTGCGTCGCCCGCGTCTTGCCGGTATAGTATCCGTGCATTTCGGGCGGCATCATATCGGCGATGCAAAACATCAGCTCGTCCGCCATCTGCCCCACGCGTTCGCGCGTCGGCTTGGTTCCGGTCACAACAGGCAGCACCGGCTCACCGACGTGAAACCACATCGGCGTGCGTTTCAGGTGCGCCAGACATTTCCAGAATGACTTGCCGCCCCAGACCGCGACCGGCAAGATCGGCGCGCCGGTGCGGAGCGACAACAGTATAGCACCCTCACGTCCTTGCTGCAACGCGCCCAACTCGCTGCGGTGTCCTTCCGGCGCCATCACCATCGCGTTGCCGGCGAGCAAAACGCGCAGCGCGGTCTTGAACGCGCTCATGTCCGTCTCGCCGCGTCGCACGGGGAACGCGCCGTACCACTTGATCCACCAGCCAATCACCGGGATGCTGAACGCCTCGATCTTCGCCATCGGGATCACGTCGCGCGGAATGTTCACGCCGGCAAGCAGCGGATCGAGAAAACTGCTGTGGCTGATCGCGACGATGAGCGCGCCCTCGCGCGGCACGTTCTCCAGCCCGCGAACCTCGACGCGCAGGATGAGGCGGAACAAATTCCGCATGAACCAGTTGCCAAAGTAATAGAACCAGGGTCGCGTCCGCTTCATGATCTTTGTGCTATCTCTGCTCACCGCGTCAACCGACATGCGATTCTTCCGTGACCGCTTGAACGACTCGCACCATCACTTCGGAAACCGACAGCCCGGTCGAATCGATGTAGATCGCGTCGTCCGCTTGCTTCAGCGGCGCGACCGAACGGGATGAATCGATTTGATCGCGGCGCTGGATTTCGCGCAAGACCGCCGCGTACTCCACCGGCTCACCGCGCTGCACGCGTTCGAGATAGCGGCGATGGGCGCGCTCTGCTTCGCTCGCATCGAGATAGATTTTCAAGTCGGCTTCCGGCAAGACCACCGTGCCGATGTCGCGCCCGACCATCACGACGCGTCCCCGCAATCCAATGCGGCGCTGCTGCGCGGTCATCGCGTGGCGCACGCCGGCGTACGCGGACACCGGCGATACGTTCGCGTCCACCTCGCGCGTGCGAATATCCCAGGTGATGTCGCGTCCGTCCGCGCGAATCGTGAATTGGCGACCATCATTTATTCCCGGCGGCATGAATTCGATCAGCACATTCTCCGCGAGCGCGGTGACCGCGGCTTCATCGCCGATCGGAATGGAACGCGCGAGCGCCGCGCACGTCACCGCGCGGTACATCACGCCCGTGTCGAAATAAAGATAGCCGAGTTTCTCAGCGAGCAGCGCGCCGATCGTGCTTTTGCCCGACGCCGCCGGTCCGTCGATCGCGATGACTGAGTTCGCCTTGGTGATGGTTGGTGTCAATCGAATGTTTCCCTTGTGCGTGTTCGTTTTTTAGCTCGCTCACTTCGCGCGCGCTCAGCTCGCGCCACTCACCCACCGGCAGCATGCCCAGTTCGATCGGACCGATGCGGATGCGGATGAGTCGCCGCGCCGGATGTCCGACAGCGCCGCACAGGTGGCGAATCTGGCGCTTTTTGCCTTCGTGCAAAACAATTCGCAGCCAGGTCTCGCCGCGCCGCGCGTCGCTCCAATGTTGCCGCCGCGCCAAAATCCCCAACTCTCGCACGATCTTGACCGAATCGACGCGCAGCAGGTCGCCGTCGTACCAAATGCCTTTACGCATGCGCGCCAGCGTCTCTTCGGTCGGCGCGCCCTCGACCAGTGCGAGGTACTCTTTCTCGTGCTCGTAGCGCGGGTGCGTGACGCGATGGGCAAGGTCGCCGTCGTTCGTCAGCAGCAGCAGCCCTTCGCTGTTCGCGTCGAGCCGCCCGGCGGCGTACAGCCGCGCTTGTGTGGGAACGAGATCGACCGCGAGCGGTTTGCCGCGCGCCTCATCGACATCGCTCAGATAACCTTTGGGCTTGTGCAGGATGACGTAGGTTTTCTTTTCCGCGTGGATACGCTCGCCGTCCACGTCGATTTGGTCGCGCGCCGGGTCAACCTGCGTGCCGAGTTCGGTGACGATTCGACCATTGACGCGGACGCGCCGCGCGAGGATCATCTCCTCACACTTGCGCCGTGACGCGATACCCGCGCTCGCCATGATTTTGTGTAAACGTTCCATATCGTTCAACTTGGACACATATGAACACTGATTTTCTTTTCCGCGGCTATCCGCGTTCATCCGCGTCCCAATGGGGTTTTATTTTATTCTCTCCGCCACGACCTGCGCGGCGGCTTGCGCTTCCACCATCGCCTCCGCCAGCACCTTCTCCGTCTGCTCTTCCAGCGGCGGCAAATCTTCCACGTCGCGCAAGCCAAAGTGTTGCAAGAAATCGAAAGTCGTCGAGTATAAGATCGGTCGTCCCGCCGTCTCCTGCCGCCCGACTTCCTGGATCAACTCGCGCGTCAGCAGCGAGTGTATCACGCCGTCGCAGTTCACGCCGCGCACGCTCTCAATGGACGGTCGCGTGATCGGCTGGCGATACGCGATGATTGCCAGCGTTTCCAGCGCCGCCGGCGACAAATGCCCGGTGCCATCGATGCCGAGAAATTTCTCGATCGCCGTCGCGGCGTCCGGCGCGCTGACGAGTTGCACTTTGTCACGCGAGCGCTGCACGCGAATGCCGCGCTCGGCATAGTCGCGTTTCAACTCGGCGAGCAATTCATCGACTTGGGCGGGTTCCACTTCCAGCGCGCGCGCGAGCGCCGTCAGCGCGACCGGACCCTCGGCGACGAAGAGCAGACTCTCGACCAGAGTTTTCAATGGGACCGGCGAAATCGTTCGATCTTCACTCATCCGATTACTTTTTCACTTGCGCGTGATTGACTTGTACGTTGATCTTGCCGACCTGCAGTCCCATCTGCTCTTCCAGCACCTGCTTCGCGGCGGCAATGACCTCCTGCGTTTTCTTCGGCACGTTCACTTCCGGGCTGGTTTCCAATTCGATGGCAAGATCGACGCTGTTGCCTTTACTCGCCGAGATGACGCGCGGCTTGACGCGGGTCACGTCGGCGATCTGCAGGATCGCGTGCTCCAATCGATGCATGATCGCGTCCGCCGTCACCTCGACTTGACCTTCCGTCACCGACTGAACATGCAACCGGTGGATCGATGGACGCTGTAATTCCAAAAACAACAAGAGGATCGCGACGACGAAAACAAACGCGACGAGTCCCACGCAGCTTGCCTGAATCACCAGCGCGTTCGGTCCGCCCACCAGACCGCGCGAAAAGTTATCGACCGTATCGACGATCGAGCCGCGCAGAAAGACCAGGACGACGACGAGGATCGGCGCCAACGCGATCGCGATCAGCAGCTCGACGATCACCAGGAAACGGTTGATGAGATTCATCGGTCACCTCCAGAGTCGGCGCATTATACAACAACTTGCGGAATGCGTCTACGCGCGCGTCGACTTGCCGCGAAGATCCCAATGACGATCAACAGCGCCAGCGCGCTGATCGCCGCCCCCAGATAAAGCGTCGTGGGTCTGTACTCGAAAACAATCTGATGCGTCCCCGCGCTCACCGCCACCGCGCGAAAGATATAGTCCGCGCCGTGAATCGGCGCGTCCGCGCCGTCCACCAGCGCCCCCCCGCCCGGATACCCCGCCTGCGCGAGGAGCACGTATCCCGGCGCGCTGGCGTGAACCGATAACACCACGCGCGCCGGTTGGTAATCAACCATCTGCACTTGCTAGTCCGCGCGCTGCGCGCCTGCGCCTTGCATCGGCGTGCCGTCCGCCAGGATGAGCGACTGTTGCGGCGCGAACGTATCCTGCGTCATCTCCTTCAGCGCGGCAGCGTCGTCCGCGAGGTGCGCGGCGTGAACGAGGAACGCGCGCGGCAGCGCGTCCGGATTCTCAAACACCGCGACGTGCTGGGCGTCGCGATAGATCAGCGTTTGGTCGCTCCGCCCGACGAGGTGCGCCAGCGAGGTTTCCGTTCCATCGGGCGCCACGAACGAAATCTTTTCGATATGCAGCAAGCCGGGATCGATCAGCGGGGTGATCGAAATACCGGTGATGGGGCGCGGCTGACCGTTACGCGTCACGTCGAACTGCGCGAGATAATTGTGCCCTGGGTGCTGCTCGACCGGAAACGCGGAAAACGCGGGAAACGTCGTGGCGATCGGCGGCATCGAGTGCTGAATGACCTTGAGCACATCGCTGCGTTCGTACGCCCATTCCGCGGTATCTAACCCGGCGCGCAATGAAAAGGTCACAGGTTCTCCGTCTTGGGTAACTACGTTCACCCGCGCGACCGGGTCGCCGTTGCGCAGATCAACCGATTGCGCCAGCGACGAGATGATCTTGATTTTCGCCGCCGCCGTGGGCGCAAACGTCATTGCATGCCCGATATAGTCCGGCGCGAACTTGTTCTTCAAATCGTCGCCTTCCGTCTGCGGATCCACCGGCAGCATTTGCGGGATCAGATAATAGCGGATGTTGCTCAGGTTTAGCATGGGCGCGTTGATCTGATCAAGGTACTCGCTGGTCCGTTCAGGGATAAGCGGCGTGTACCCAATCGCGTTCGGAACGTTATACGTCATCGAGAGATTTGGATACATGCTTTCCCGCATGGTCTCTTGCACTGGGTAAATCCAGAGACTCGTAAGCACGCGGCCATCCTGCGGCGACAGATTCTTCAACACCGAAAGCACCTGCGGCTGGGCGCTGAAATCCGCGACGGGCATCATCTCGTCGTAGGTCTTGGCGTAGACCGCGGCGAAGCAGCCCAGGTCGATCACGACAAAGCCGAGCGTCAGCATCGTCAAGGTCACGCGCGAGAATAGCCCGCGCCGCGCGCCGAGCAGAATCCACGCGGCGAAGAGCGCCAGGATCAGCGGCAGCCAGACCCACGCCGCCAGCCACGTCTCCAGCGGCAGCGCGCGAACGAGCGCAATGAGCGCGGCGATCAGCGCGACGACCGCGCCGACCGTGATCTTTTGCGCGCGCGTCCACGCTTGCGCCGCGCGGGCGCGCGCGAGCAGCGCGTCGAACGTGATCGCCGCGAGGATCGCCGCCGCGAAGGTGTACCAGAAGAAAAAGCGCGAGGGGACGCGAAAATAGTTGAAGAGCGGCAGATAGCGCAGCCCGCGGTAGAAAATGTTTTGATCGCCCAAGCCCAGGAAGAGCGCCACCAGCGCGATCGCTCCGAAGAAGACGACGCGCCGGTCACGCTTGACGAGCGGCGCGCCGAGCGCCAGGAAGAGCGGCAGCAGCCCAATATACCCGATCACCTCGACGGAAACCTTAGGATATGGATTGCCCAGCAGAAATGGATCAAGCAACATCAAATAATGCACGGGGCGAAGCGAGAACGCGTTGAAGAATTTCGGCAATAGCCCGGCGGCGCGGTTGCTGAACGACGACAACTCGAAGGTCGGCAGCAACTGTACGCTCGCAAGCGCCGCGCCAATCGCAAAGAACAGGATGATCGGCGTCAGGCGCGTCAGATCAAAGTACTCGAAAAAGAGATTGCGCTTTTTCGGCGCGGCGTCATCGCGCCGCCAGCGCACAATCGCATAGAGCGTCACCAGAATCGCGCTGAGGAATGCAAACTGCGGATGTCCGCCCAGCAACTGAATGCCGCTGAACAATGCCAGCAGCGCGAACCAACGCCACCGGCTCTGGCGGTCCGGCGCGACCGAGTACTTTTCCCATGCCCACAAGAGCCACGGCAGCCACGCCGCGGTCGCCAGCACGCTCATGTGCTGAAGACGCGGAATGAAAAAACCACCGGTGCTGAACGCGAACGCGGCAAGGAATGCGCTGGCGGGCTGCAGCTTGAGCATCCGCGCGAAGAGGTACGTACCGACCGCGACCCAGGCGAGGTGAATCAGAATGTCATAGTTCGTCGCGACGTCGATGGGGAACAAGCCGTACAGGATGGGGTGCAAAGGATAGAGCGCGCCGATCTGCCCTTCGGCAAACAGTGGAAAGCCGTCCAGGATCCGCGGCTCCCACAGCGGCAGACGAAACTCCCGCAGCGCGTTCGCGTACGCGAGGTGAGTGGGAAAAAAGAAGAGCAGGATATCGCCGAACGAGAAGATCGCCTGCCGCAGCGTCGCCGGGAAAAAATAGGCGAAGGGCCAGGCGACGAGACCCAGGATCGCCGCGAAATCGGTTTTGTTTTGCTTGATCCGATCCATCAGGCGCGCGAGCCGGCTCATCGGGTTGGAGTCGCCGTGACGGTGATAGTCAGAGTCGGCGCGAGGGTCGGCGCGAGGGTAGGCGCGGGGGTCGGCGTGGGGTTGGAAACAATCACCTGAATGGTATCGGGCACCACGCTTTGCACCTTGAGCGGGTCAGGCACAAAAGCCAAACGCGGTTTGAGCACGTACGTGCCGGGCGTCAGCGCGGTCGCATCGACGATCACCTGGACATTCTCCGGCGTCAAACTCTGGAGACTTGGCAGGGGACCGGAAAGAATAACGTCGACTGAATCCGGCGAAACCGTGGCGTTCAAACCACGCGTCAAGTTCTGCAGCGTCACCTTGCGCCGCACCGTCTGCCCGCCCATGATCGGCGTCACAGAAACCTGAACGGACACGCCCTCGTTGTTCAACACAGACACACCCTCCGGCAGCGACAAGATCGCGTTGCGCGTCACGTCGGCAGTCGCGCCGGTAATATCGACCGGGACGGTTTCGATGAACCCGGCAATCTTTGCCATCGCGTCCGGACTGCCGACAATCGTCGCCGAGGATGGAGTGACCACGATGTTGCTCACCCAATAGCCGGGCGCGGGCGCGCCTTTGAGGGTCGTCCTGATCGAAACGTCTTTATAGCCCACGCGTTGCTCCACCGTGACGTTGACATTCACCGTGGCGGGCGTAAGCGAAAGTCCTTGCACCACATTCCCCTGCGCGTCGCGCGGAAGCGCCGTCACTTCACGTTGCAACGAGACCTTGCTGCCGCGCAGGTAGACATCTGCGCCGACTTCATTCACTTGATTGACCAGAATCTCTGGACCGCTCACCGTCACCACGGTCGGGGTGATGACTGGCGATCTGAAAGTGTACCCCAGCGGCGCGCCGTCGAGCACCTCGCTGTGGACGTTCATGTCACGCGTCTTGACGCGCTCCAATTGCACATCCAGCGTGTCCACCGGGTCGATGCCGGTGACGGTCACGCGCGGATCGTCGACTTGAACCTTGAGTTTCACCGTGTGCGAGCCGGCGTCGAGAGATTTCAAATCAGCGACGACGTGGAAGGACCCGGGGCGCAGTTGGTCCCAACTCACTTGCGGCGCGCGCACCTTGACGTGGACGCTATCCATGCTTTTTTGGTAGACGACCAACCCATCGGCGCGATTGCTGATTTCAATGGGCAGCGCATCCGGAAAGAATGCCTCGCGGCTGGGGTTTTCGTCATTGGTCGCGACCACCCAGACCGTCACCGCGAGAATCAACGCGATGAGCATCGAGCCCAGTTTACCGGTGAGCGAACGGAACATTTACTTCTTCCCCGTGCCATTGTGCGGCACACCGCGCGCCGCGCCGGGCGTGGCGTACAAACGATGCAGCAAGCGATTCAACTCGGCTTCGTCCAGCCGGCGGACCAGTCGCCCGTTGCGCGCGACGGCGATGTCGCCGGTCTCTTCGGAGACCACCACCGCAATGGCATCGGTCCCTTCCGTGACGCCGATCGCGGCGCGGTGCCGCGTGCCCAAATCGCGATCGAGCGAAGGGCTTTCCGTGAGCGGCAACATGCAGGACGCCGCGCTGATCCGATCGTCACGCACGATGACCGCGCCATCGTGCAGCGCGGCGTTCTTGAAAAAGATCGACACCAGCAGGTCTTTGGAGAGCTGCGCGTCCAACACCACGCCCGTGTCAACAAAATCCTGCAAGCCGGTAGCGCCCTCCAGAACGATCAGCGCGCCGAATCGCTTTTCCGACAAGTCGCCCGCCGCGCGCGCAATCGAATTGATGATCTGGGTGGCGGACGTATCGCGCCGCGACAGCAAGGTGCCGGGGCGACCAAGGCGTTCCAGGGCGCGCCGCAACTCGGGCTGGAAGATGACCGGGATCGCGACGAGCAGCGCGGGGATCGATTTGAGAATAAGCCAGCTGAAGGCGGTCAGGTGGAAGAGATTGCTCGCCAGGATGGCGAGCAGAACGACGAGCATGATACCGCGCAGCAGCTGGACGGCGCGCGTTCCCTGGATGAAATAGAACAGTCCGTAAAAGATGAGCGCGACCAGCAGGATATCCAGCGCGCTGGAAAGCGTAAAGTGTGAAAAGATTTCCGGGAACGAACTTAACACAGTGACTATTCACCCATCTGCGCCAACAGTTTTTCATAATCTTCCGCGCGCGGCGGGTCGAGCGCCAGAATTTGCCGGATCGCCGCCGCCGCGGCTGGCTTTTGTCCCGCGCCCAGATACAACTCGCCCAGCGCGTCGAGCGTAGCGATGGCTTTTTCCTTCGCCCCCAACGCGATATAGTTTTGCGCGAGTCGGTTGATCAAGCCCGTCTCAGTGGGATAACTCTGCGCCAGAGCTTCCAGGACCGCCGTCACTTTTTGCGGCTCGCCGCGCGATTGGTACCGCTGCAACAGACCCTCCAGCGCTTGCAACCCCTCGCTGGCTTGACCGACGCGGAACTCGAGATCGACGATATAGAAATGCGCGCGTTCGTCGTCCGGGGATTGCTGGTAGATTTCCTGGTAGACCGTGAGCGCGTTCTTGAAATCGCCGCTGCGCGCGCGCGTTTCCGCTAGGCGATGGCGCAGCGTAATGGCGATGGGACTGTTGAGGTTGGAGCTTGTCGCCCAGCGGATGCCCTCGGCGAATCGTTCGGCGGCTTTGCCGTACTGTCCCGCGCGCACCTGACCGTCCCCCAAAATCAGATATTGCTCCAGCGCATCTTCGATGTGCCCTTGCTGAATGAGCAGATCGATCAACCGGGAGCGATCGCTGATATCATCGCCCGTGAGCTTGAGCGCGCTGCGATAGAAACCTTCGGCGCGCGGCACGTCGCCGCGTGCGAGAGACAACTCCGCCAACGTCTCGTATTTCCCGCGCGCTTCGTCGGTGCGGCCGGCTTTCGCGAGAACTTCCGCCAAGCGTAAATGCGCCGGCAAATAGTTGGGCGCTAGCTCGATCGCGCGGTAACATTCCTCGCTCGCCGCCCAGAGTTTTTCGCGGCGCAAGTACTCTTGCGCCAGCGCCAGCGCCTCCGTGACCTTGTCCGAATCGGGCACCCCGCTTGCTTCAGCCAGACTGACTTGTCCACCCTCAGTGCGCGTCGTTTCCATGTGATACTGGACTTGGTTGAGTTTGTCTTCCCAGCCGCGCTCGGTCAGGAATTTTTCGAGCGCGTGGTTGAACGATTCCGCTTTTTCGCGGTCGCCTTTCGCGGCGTAACTATCCGCCAATTCTTCGTAGACAGAGATCAATTCGTCCGCCTGCTCGCGCTGAACGCTGCCGAGATCGACGAGCTTGGTGACGCGCAAGAAATGTTCGACGGCTTGGTCCATCTTGCCGAGCGCGCGGTAGCACTGCCCGATGGCATAGTGGCTGGCGAGGCCATAATTTTTGTCGTCGACCGTCTCGCCCAGAAACTTGATCGCATCATCGTAGCGCATCGATTCGTGATAGAGCAAACCCAGATTGAATTTGACCTCGGCGCGCGTCACGCCGTTGTCCACGAGCTTTCGGTACGCTTCAATTGCTTCGCCGACGCGATGACGCATTTGCGCGTCCACCGCGCGCGCGATGAGCGCGTCGATCTCGGTCTGGCTGATCCGCGGACGCTCGGAGTGCCGACGTTCTTCTGCCGGCTCCTTGGGGGCTATGCTGCGATCGTCCAGCAGCGTGTCCGCCAAGCGCGACAGCGCCTCTTTCTCGGCTTGCGCCACCGGGCTGGGCGCGCTCTCCGCCGCCACCACTTCGCCGCGTCCTTCCTCCTCCAGATACTTGCGCGCCGCTTCGTTACGCGGATCGAGACCCCGCGCTTTCTCGGCGAGACTCTGCGCTTTGTCCTTGGCGCCGCGCCGTTCGAAGATGCGCGCCAGCTCAAGGTACTCGCCCGCGGCTTGCGCGCGCTGACCGCCTTGTTCGTACATCTCCGCGAGCCGCTGATGCACATCCGTGCGCTCGGGCTCCAGCGCCGCGGCGGTGTGCCACGCCTCGATCGCCTTGTTCTTCAACTGACGACTAAAATACAACTCGGCAATCGCCAGATAGGTCGCGGCGGCTTCGCCGGGGCGGTGCATTTTCACCTGCTTCTCCGCCACGTGGGTCAGCGGAGTCGGATAGCGCGGCTGCAGTTCCGCCGCGTGGCGATACTCGCGCAGCGCGCTTTCGAACTGCCCCGACTCTTCGAGAGCGTGCGCCAGACTTAGCCGCACGTTGATGTCGTCCGGGAATTCCGCCAGCGCGCGGCGATACTCAGCGACGGCTTTTGCCCATTGCTGATCCCACGCCGTGTTATGCCCTTTTTTGATGGCGTCCTGAAAAATGGATTTGTTACCTGGCATGTTTAATTGCAGATTTCAGATGGTCGATTGCAGATTGGTCATTGGTGGTCGATGAAACCGCCGTCGCGTTGTCTCTTCTGCTTTTAGCTTTTGCCTTTTACCTTTTTGCCTGCCATCAAGATCGCGAGGATCGCCTTCTGCGCGTGCATCCGATTCTCCGCTTGATCGAAGAGGACCGAGTGCGCGCCGTCTGCGATTTGATCCGTGATCTCCGCACCGCGATGCGCGGGCAGGCAGTGCATTACGATCGCGTGGGGCTTGGCGAGCGCGACGAGCGCGGCGTGCAGTTGGTTCGGCGGGAAGATCGTGGCGCGCTCCGCGGCTTGCTCTTCCTGCCCCATGCTCGCCCACACATCCGTGTAGAGCACGTCGGCGTAGCGCGCGGCGGCAGCGGGGTCTTCGGCGAGCGTCACTTCGCCGCCGGATTTCGCCGCGAACCCACGCGCCGTGGCGACGGACGCGTCGTCCAGCGCGTAGCCGCGCGGCGATGCGTCCACAAAGCGCGCACCGCTCAGCGCGCACGCGTACATCAGCGAGCGCGCGACGTTGTTGCCGTCGCCAAAAAACGCGACCTTGAGTCCTTTCAGTTTTCCAAGATGCTCGACGATGGTAAAAACATCGGCGAGCACCTGGCACGGATGCTCTTGATCGGACAAGCCGTTGATGACCGGCACGCTCGCGTACCGAGCCAGCTCGACGACGTGCGCGTGCGCGAAGACGCGCGCCATAATGCCGTCGACATAGCGCGAGAGCACGCGCGACACATCGGCGATGCTCTCGCGCTGTCCGAGACCGATTTCATTCGGCGAGAGGTAGAGCGCGTGCCCGCCGAGGTGCAGCATCGCCATATCAAACGAGACGCGCGTGCGCAGCGAGGGCTTTTGGAAAACCATTCCGAGCGTTTTGTTTTTGAGGATGGGCTTGTTGCCGCGCGCGCGCCATTCGGCTTTGAGTTTCTTGGCGGTGCTAAGGTAGTGGTTAAGTTCCGCCGCCGAGAGATCCGCGATGGCAAGAAAGTGTTTCATGGCGACCTCGAGGTTTGTATTTGGCAAAGGTGTTCCGAATTAATAGGCGACCGGCGCTATTTGATTAAGAACAAGATTGACGATTGGCAGCGCCGACACTTCGAGCCGCGACAAGTCGATGAGCTTACTTGCGTCCTCGATCTCAATGCCAATGACCTTGTTATGCTCGTCAAAATCGAGCACGACACCTTCTGAGACTTGTTCGGACTCGGTGCTCACACCCGCGGCGAGTTTGATGTAGAGCATATCGGTATTCGGATCGAGCTGCAAAATCATAAATCTGAAATCCTAAATCGGTACGATCCGTCCCTTGATCGCATTCGCGCTGATGTCCAGAATCCCCATCGTCCCGCGTTGGTTATTGCGTGAGACCACCGAGCCGGGATTGAAGAGCAGTACGCCGCCGTGCATCTTGATGTACGGCTCGTGGCTGTGTCCGAAAACAATCGCGTCCACGTCCGTGAACTCGTGGAGCACGGACTGGCAGAGCGCGGTCTGGCGCTTGGCGCGGCTCAAGCGAAATGCCCAACGCGATCCCAAGCCGCCTTCCCAGGCGCGGTGACCATGCACCAAGCCGACCGCCCGGTTGGCAAATTCCAGCCGCAGTTTTTCCTGGAGGAACTGGTGCACCTGGACGTTGTCGCGATCACCATAGACCGCATACGTCTGCGCGATCGGCTCCAACTGCTGCAAGACGCCGAGTTCGCAAATGTCGCCCACATGCAAGATAATATCGACGCCCTTCAGAACTTCCAGCACACGCGGCGGGAGCGCGCGCAGGGATTCCGGAACATGCGTGTCTGCCAAGACGCCAATCTTCATAGTTGTCCACTGGGCGCGTTCACGTCAGAGCCACAACGCCAAGCCGGTCGCCAACATCGCGACGAGCACGTAGGATTGGATGCGCTGGACGTACGCGCGTCCATCGCGGTTGACGCGATAGCGCGTCTGCCACAGCACCTGCGCGAGCAAACTAAGGACGAGCAAACCGGCGACCGCGGGCGCGTTGCCGGCAAACAGCACCAGCGCGGCAACCAACTGCGCCAGATTATTCCAGAGCAGCCAGCGCCCCGCGCGCGCCGCCGAGAGTCCAAGCAGCGCCCGATACACCAGCGTAAACAAGAGCACGAAGAAGAGGGAGAGCCAGGAGAAATATCCAAACGCGGTTTGCGCGATCAGCCACGGGAGCGCGACCTCGAACAGCGCCCGCAAGTCGGCGCCGCGCTCAGCCGGCAGCTGCCCTTCGATCAACGCCAGCGCCAGCGCGGCGAGCGTCAGCACCATCGGCACCAACCCCAGCACCGACGCGACGCTGAGCGCAAGCACACCCACCATGAACATGCCGATGACCAGGGAATCAATCTGCGGAAATATGACAGTGCGAAAAAATCTGACCCGCCGCGCGAGCTGCCGCCACACCCGCACGATCGCCCAGCGGCTGGCTTCGTCCGATGCGATAAACCATGCCGGCGTATTCGCGACCGCGCGGCGCACGGCATCGCGCCAATCCGGCTGGAGCCACAGCGCGCGCCACGCGCCCAAGAGCACATCGCCGAGCAAGAGAGAAAATACAAAGAGGAGCACTGCCGAGCCGCGGAGCGCCAATCCGCCGGACGCGAGCGCGCCGCAGAGCACCGCCCAGCCGGGACCGAGCCAAGTCAGCGGGCGCGTCCGGCGCAGTTCGAGCTCGAGCCAGCGACCGACGAGTGGGCGCGCGGAGAAGGATTCTTCCATCGGTCGCTATGATACCACAACGAATGGAAAAATACAAACAATATCAAAACGGGCGATACTTGCTAGAAGCATCGCCCGTGTATTTTGCAGCCGGTCGCGCCGCGCGTTATTTGCCCGGCATTGGCGTCGCGTCCGTGGAGAGACTAAACGTTGGAAACGCGGTGGGCGTGGTCGCCGCGCGGCTCGGGATGACGCGCACCTTCGCGCCCACATCCTGACGCCACTGGTTTTCCAAGCCATCCGTGTCGACGCTCAGAACCTGTTTGAAGATATCGTCGTAGAAACCACCGGTCTTGAAACCCTGCAACAATTGCGTGAGCTTGTCGCGCCCGTAGTGGCGAATGATGAAATCGACTACGCTGTAGCTTTCCGCGTACGAAAGGTTCGCGGCACTGGAATCCGCCGGAAAGGAGCCGGAGAGCGAGCGCAATTGCTGAAGCGAATCATTTTGGATCGCGCGTTTGAGCGGCAGGGCGAATTGCGCGTCGAGCGTGCCGGGGTACGTTTCGTAATAGACCGCGAGACCCTCGTCCATCCAATGCGGCATCGAAAGATCGCCGAGCGGGCTTTTGATTTTTTGATGGATCACCTGATGCGTCAGTTCGTGCGTCGTCGCGCCCAAGCCCCAATCCAGATTCGACGGCGCGATATCGATCAAGACGATGCCGTATTCCGGAAAGGCGCGTCCGCCCGTCCACTCCGACGCGCCGGGTTCCAGCGAATTGAAGAAATCGGTGCGATTGCCGTAGATGAAAATCTGAATTTGGTTATCGACCGTCACTCCCGTATCTTGTTGCAGAAATTTCATCGCCTGCACGCCGCGGTCAAACAGCGCCTGACCGAAAGTATTGTCGCCGCTGTACCAATAGAGCGCCAGCTTGTCGTTCGAAATTTTTTTCCATTGCTGCGTGACGTCATCGACGCGGAAGGATTGCTTGGGTGTCGTAAGTTGCCCGCCCGCGCTGTCCTGCAC
>VFSW01007734.1_pt1 | contig 15547 bp, 15 predicted proteins | sample 5358111 | NCBI WGS metagenome assembly VFSW01 (sample SAMN11554181, study PRJNA540505) | mine drainage metagenome | isolation source: sediment from site ElyBrook_90M | place: USA: Ely Copper Mine, Vershire, VT | collected 2017
AGCGCTTTTCAATCTCGATGAAATCGGTTTCCGACATCTTGCCTGCCGTAAACTGTCCCACGGCTTCAAAGGTACTGACCACGGTCAGATCCTTGCCGTGATAATGGCCGGGCTTGATGGTGCCCCCATAGACAAAAATGGCGGGGATGTTCATGCGCGCAATGGCCATCAAGCCGCCCGGCATATTCTTGTCGCAGCCTCCCACCACCAGCACGCCATCCATGCTCTGGGCACAGGTGGCCGTTTCGATGGCATCGGCGATCACCTCGCGCGACACCAGCGAATATTTCATGCCCTGGGTGCCCATGGAAATGCCGTCGGAAACCGTGATGGTGCCAAACATCTGCGGCATGGCGCCTGCCGCATGCAGCGCCACTTCGGCGCGTGCGGACAGTTCACCCAGTCCGGCATTGCAAGGCGTGATGGTGCTATGCCCGTTGGCAATGCCCACAATGGGCTTGTTGAAGTCCCCATCCCCAAAGCCCACGGCCCGCAGCATGGCCCGGTTGGGAGAACGTTGAACACCTTCGGTAATGGTCCGGCTTCGGCGATTGTCTGCCATGAAAAATCTCCTGCAACTTGGGGTCGGTATAATCTGTCATTTTATCCCAAGGCGGCGCTCCCATGCTGATTCATCCCGACTTCGATCCGGTGGCCATTCATCTGGGCCCGCTTGCCGTACGCTGGTACGGCCTCATGTATCTCATCGGGTTTCTGGCCGGGGCCTGGGCGGCACGCTGGCGCATCCGGACGCAACCGTGGCTGCACTGGACCGTGGAGCAGGCCGACAACTTTCTGACCTATGTGGTGCTGGGCGTCATCCTGGGCGGCCGCCTGGGGTATGTGCTGTTCTACAAACCGGACTATTACCTGGCACACCCTTTCGACATCCTGGCGGTATGGCAGGGCGGGATGTCTTTTCATGGCGGATTTTTGGGCGTGATCCTGGGCGGCTGGCTGTTTGCCCGGCGTCATGGGCGACGCTGGCTGGAGGTCACCGATTTCGTGGCTCCCCTGGTCACCTTCGGCCTGGGGTTTGGACGCATCGGCAATTTCATCAACGGCGAACTGCCCGGGCGGGCCACCACGGTTCCCTGGGGGATGGTCTTCCCCCATGTGGATGCCTTGCCGCGCCATCCCTCGCAGTTGTATGAGGCCGTCCTCGAAGGCCTGGTATTGGGTGCGATCCTGCTGGGGTTCAGCCGCAGGCAACGCCCGATGGGACAGATTTCTGCGCTGTTCCTGTTGGGGTATGGCAGCTTTCGTTTTCTGGTGGAATTTACCCGCGAGCCGGATGACTTCCTCGGCCTGCTGAGTCTGGGTCTTAGTATGGGACAGTGGCTCAGTCTGCCCATGATCCTGTTCGGGGTGATCCTGTGGAGATGGTCTATAAAATCGGCTATCATGTGCGGTGAAAATGGAGAAGACAAAGCCCCGAAGCGAAAATAGGGGACAGTCCTCGTTTTCGTTTCAGGAGACGGCAACAACAAATGTGAAGAACAATGGGGACTGTCCCCCATTCTCGTCATCCCTTCTATACATTTGGAGAATTTGCACATGAAATCGCTGAAAGTTATCCTGTTTGCTGCCGGCCTGCTGACCTTGGGAAACGCACTGGCAGAGGATGCCGGTCTTGCACTGGCCAAAAAGAACGGCTGCCTGGCCTGCCATGCTGAAGACAAGAAAGTGGTCGGCCCCTCCTATAAGGATGTCGCCGCCAAATACAAGGGCCAAGCCGACGCTGAGGCCAAACTGGTGGCCAAGGTCAAGAACGGGGGAGGCGGCGTTTGGGGCGCAATGCCCATGCCGGGCAATCCAAAGATCGCTGATGCCGACCTGCATACCCTGGTCAAGTGGGTTTTGTCCCGCTAAGCTCCCATGCGCCTCCATCTGAAAGGGGCGCATGCCTCACTGCTGGTTGCAACGCTGGTTCTGGCAGGGTGCAGCAAAGCGCCGCCTCCTGCCGCCAGCAGTGACCCCCTCCTCATCCGGATTGGATCGGTGGCCCCATTAACCGGGCCCCAATCCCATCTGGGGCGGGACAATGAAAATGGTGCACGGCTCGCCATCGCGGACGCCAACACCCAGAACATTGTCATCGGCGGCAGGAAGGCCCGCTTTGAACTGGTGGGTGAAGACGATGCCGCGGACCCCAAAACCGGCACCATCGTGGCCCAGAAATTAGTGGATGCCAAAGTCAATGGCGTGGTAGGCCACCTCAATTCCGGCACCACCATTCCGGCCTCCAAAATCTATTCCGATGCCGGCGTGGTACAGATCTCCCCATCAGCCACCAATCCCAAATACACCCACCAGGGCTTCAAGACGGCCTATCGCGTCATGGCCAACGATGAACAGCAAGGCCGGGTACTGGGGCAATTCACCACGGGCCCACTGAAAGCCCGGACCGTGGCCGTCATTGACGATGCCACGGCTTATGGCCAGGGGCTTGCCGACGAATTTGAAAAAGCGGTGACGGCCGGTGGCGGCAAAGTGGTTGCCCGTGAGCATACCGACGACCACGGCACGGATTTTTCAGCCATCCTCACGCGCATCAAATCCAAAAAGCCCGACCTGATTTTTTACGGTGGCATGGATGCCCAGAGCGGCCCCATGGCCAAACAAATCAGGACGCTCAAAATCACTTCTGCTTTTCTGACCGGCGATGGGGGTTGCTCCCACGAATTTGCCCAGTTGGCGGGAGATGCCGCCGAGGGGGTGTATTGCAGCCTGCCCGGCGTGCCTCTGGAAAAAATGCCGAAGGGTGCCGATTTCCAGAAACGCTTTAACGCCCAGTACGGCGATATCCAGGACTATGCCCCTTACAGCTACGATGCGGTGGGCGTCATGATCGCCGCCATGAAAGCAGCGGATTCTGCCGACCCGGCCAAATATCAGCCTGCGTTGGCCAGCATCAGTTATCCGGGGGTCACGGCCAACATCCAATTTGACGAACACGGGGATCTCAAGGGCGGGCAGGTCACGCTCTACCAATGGAGAGCGGGGGTCAAGACGCCGGTGCAGTGAGGTCTGACCCCTATCCCAGATAAGCCGACCGCACCAGCGGATCGTCGAGGCAGCGGGCGGCACTGTCCGTCAGCACGATGCGCCCCGACTCCATCACATAAGCGCGATCACAAATCTCCAGCGCCAGGCGGGCGTTCTGTTCCACCAGCAGCAACGTGACCCCCGCTTGGGCAATGTTGCGGATCACTTCAAAAATCTTTTCCACCATCAGCGGCGCCAGCCCCATGCTGGGCTCATCCAACATCAACAGGCGCGGTGCGGCCATCAGGGCCCGCCCTATCGCCAGCATCTGCTGTTCGCCCCCGGAGAGCGTGCCGGCAGCCTGGTGGCGACGCTCGTGCAAGCGTGCAAACAATCCATAAACCCGCTCCAGTTCCTCAGGAAGGCCTGTTGCGCCGTTGCGATGGTAAGCGCCCATCAACAGGTTTTCTTCGACGCTAAGACGACTGAATACGCCGCGTCCTTCGGGGACCAGGCTGAGGCCCCGCCCCACCCGCTGCCAGGCGGGCACCGTACGCAAATCAACGCCGTCATAGCGAATCGAACCGGCGCTGGGCGCCACCAGACCGGCCAGGGCCTTGAGGGTGCTGCTCTTGCCGGCACCATTGGCGCCGATCAGCGTGACCCGTTCACCCTGGCGCACTTCCAGATCAAGATCCGTCACGGCTTCAATGCCGCCGTAATGCACGCTCAACCCTTCAACCTGCAGCAGCGCCGTCACGTCGCCCCCACGCCCAGGTAGGCTTCGATCACCCTGGGATTGTTCTGGACGGCCTGCGGCGTTCCCTCGGCGATGCATTCGCCGTAATCCAGCACCGAAATCCGGTCGCACAACTGCATCACCCATTTGACATCGTGCTCGATCAGCAACACCGCCGTACCATCGTTCCGGATGCGCCGGACAAGATCCCCCAGTCGCGCGCGCTCGGCAGCATTCATGCCGGCCGCCGGCTCGTCCAGCGCCAGCAACCGGGGATCCGTCGCCAGGGCGCGCGCAATTTCCAGGCGTCGCTGATCCCCATAGGACAAGGTATTGGCGATGCGATCCCCCTGGGTGCCGATGCCCACATAGTCCAGTAATTCCCGTGCGCGCGTCAGGATGGCGTCTTCTTCATGGCGTGTGGTGCCGGTTTGGAACAGGGCCCCCAGAACCCCCGCCCGGGTCCGCACATGGCGTCCCACCATGACATTTTCCAGGACGCTCATATTGGCAAACAGGCGGATGTTCTGAAACGTCCGCGCGATGCCACGGGCCGCCACCTCATGGGGCTGCCCCACCGGCAGGGGCCGCCCTTCGAAAAGCAGTGTGCCTTCGTCGGGACGGTAGATACCGGTTAGCACATTGAAGAATGTGGTTTTGCCGGCCCCGTTGGGGCCGATCAGCCCGGTGATGGTGCCTGGCTGAAGCGCCAGCGAAACGCCGTTCAGGGCACGCAATCCGCCAAAGCGTTTGCCGATGCCGACAGTCTCCAGCAAAAAAGAGGTCTGCTCCCTAACCATGCAATTCGCGCTGACGCGCCCGCGCCGGCAACAACCCTTCCGGGCGCAGCAGCATCATCAACACCAGGGCCAGGCCGAACAGCAACAGGCGCAGATTGGAGGGATCCACCCAGACCCGCCCGAGCAGGTCCTGCTGCAGGCCCCCCGCTGCACGCAGGGCCTCGGGCAACACGGACAGGAGCACGGCACCCAGCACCACGCCGGCAATGTTGCCCATTCCGCCCAACACCACCATGCACAGGATCATCACCGACTCCTGCAGGGTAAAACTCTCCGGACTGACAAACCCCTGAAACCCTGCGAACAGCCCGCCGGACAATCCGCCAAAACTGGCCCCCATGGCAAAGGCCAGCAATTTGAGATTGCGCGTGTGCAATCCCATGCTGGCAGCAGCGACCTCATCCTCGCGGATTGCTGCCCAGGCCCGGCCGATGCGCGAATGTTCGAGGCGGCGCGAGAGCACGATGGCCAGCAGCACCCCCACCAGAAACAGAAAATAAATATTCACCACGATGGGAATCTCGAGCCCGCCCAGATGATGCACCTGCCCCAGCGACCAGGGCCCGATGCGCAGGGGATCGATCAGGCTGACGCCCTGGGGTCCATTGGTGATGTTGACGGGCGTATTGAGGTTGTTGAGAAAAATGCGGATGATCTCGCCAAACCCCAGCGTGACAATGGCCAGATAATCTCCGCGCAACCCCAGCGTCGGGGTTCCCAGCAGTACGCCAAAACTGGCTGCCAGCAAGGCTCCTGCGGGCAACAGCGCCCACAGCGGCCAATGCAGATTGAAGTGCGGTGAGGCCAGCAATGCGTAGCAATACGCCCCCACCGCAAAAAATGCCACATAACCCAGGTCCAGCAAACCGGCATAGCCCACCACAATGTTGAGCCCCAGCGCCAGCAATACATAGAGCAGCGCAAAATCGAGAATGCGCACCCAGCCATGCCCCAACGCGGCATCCGTGACAAAGGGCAACACCAGCAACAGCACGGCCGCCGCACCCAGCAACATCGATCGGGTGCGTGTCATGGGATCACACTTTCTCGCGCGCACGACTGCCCAGCAGTCCGTTGGGGTGAAACACCAACACGCCGATCAGCACCATGAAGGCAAACACATCCTTATAGTTGCTGCCAAAGAAGTCGCCTGTGAGGTCCCCGATGTAACCTGCCCCCAGGGCTTCCACCACGCCCAGCAGAAGTCCGCCCAACATGGCTCCGGCAAGGTTGCCGATGCCCCCCAGCACGGCGGCGGTGAAGGCCTTGAGCCCCAGCATGAAGCCCATGGTGTAATTGCCCACACCGTAATAGGCCGCCACCATCACTCCGGCCACTGCGGCAAGCGCCGAGCCGATCACGAAAGTCCAGGCGATGATGCGGTCGGTATTCACGCCCATCAGTTGCGCCACGGCAGGATTCTGCGCCGTCGCGCGCATGGCGCGCCCCAACGCGGTTTTCTGCACCAGCACCAGCAGGCCGGCCATGATCAGCGCAGCCAGGACAATGATGGCGCCCTGAATGGCGGTGATGATGACGCCCCCCCAGACAACACTGACGGGCGGCAGCACCGCAGGAAATGACAAATAACCGCGGCCCCAGATCAGCGCGGCCACCTGTTGCAACACAATGGACAGGCCGATGGCCGTGATCAGCGGCGCCAGTTTGGGGGCACGGCGCAGGGGACGATAGGCCACCCGCTCGATGGCGAGCCCCAGCGTCATGCACACCACCATGGCTGCCAGCACCGCCATGAGCACCGCCAGCGGTGGCGACCAACCCCATCCGGTCAACACCTGGATGACCGTGAGCGCGACCAGGGCCCCCACCATCAACACTTCGCCGTGGGCAAAATTGATGAGCTCCAGGATGCCATACACCATGGTGTACCCCAGGGCCACCAGGGCGTAGATGCTTCCCAGGGTGATGCCATTGATGAGCTGCTGCAGAAAGGTGTCCATCACACCCAGTCGCGTCCGTTGATAAACTCCTTGAGCAGCGCGTCTTCCCGGCTACCGGGTTGGGGATGCCAGTCATAACGCCAGCGCACGATGGGCGGCAGGGACATCAGGATGGATTCGGTGCGCCCGCCGGACTGCAATCCAAACAAGGTGCCGCGGTCATACACCAGGTTGAATTCCACATAACGACCGCGCCGGTACGCCTGAAAGTCCCGTTCACGTTCGCCGTAAGGCAAGCCGCGTCGGCGTTCCATCAGGGGCAGATAGGCCGGAAGAAAATGGTCGCCCACGCTTTGCCACAGGGCCTCGGCCTGGGGCCAGGGCAGGGCGTTGAAATCATCGAAAAAAATTCCGCCGACACCGCGCGGTTCCTGACGATGTTTGAGGTAAAAATATTCATCACACCACTTCTTGAAACGCGGATAGTAATCGGCACCGAAGGGGTCGAGCGCCTTCTTGCAGGTGCGATGAAAATGTTCGGCATCTTCCACAAAGCCGTAATAAGGTGTGAGATCCATCCCGCCGCCAAACCACCAGACGGGCGCGTGGTGCTCGTCAAAGGCCGTAAAGCAACGCACGTTCATGTGGACCGTGGGAGCGTAGGGATTGCGCGGGTGCAGCACCAGCGACACCCCCAGGGCCTCAAAGTGGCGTCCTGCCAGTTCCGGGCGATGTGCCGTGGCAGAGGGCGGCAAGCCGCGACCCATGACGTGCGAAAAATTGACCCCGCCGCGCTCAAACAGATTTCCTTCTTCCACCAGGGCACTGATGCCCCCGCCTCCCTCGGAACGTTCCCAGGTGTCACGCCGGAACGTCTTGCCGTCCAGGGTTTCGAGTGCCGTGACAATGCGCTGTTGAAGATCGAGCAGATAGGACCTGATATTGGCAGTATTCATAAACTCTCAAACTCAAGCCTTTCCGGCCGCCCGGTGAATGGCCGCGCGAATGCGGTTGTAGGTCCCACAGCGGCACAGGTTTCCATTCATCGCTTCATCAATATCGGCATCGGTGGGATGGGGATGATGCGCCAACAAGGCCGCGGCACTCATGATCTGGCCGGATTGGCAGTAGCCGCACTGGGCCACTTCGAGAGCCACCCAGGCCTGCTGGACCGGATGTTCCCCGTGGATGGACAGTCCTTCAATGGTGGTGACTTTTTTGTTGGCTGCCAAGGACAGCGGCGTGATGCAGGAACGGATGGGCTCGCCATCCAGATGCACGGTACAGGCGCCGCACAGCCCCACCCCACAGGAAAACTTGGTGCCGGTCAGCCCCACCACGTCGCGAATCACCCACAGCAGGGGAGTGTCCGGGTCGGTTGTGAGCGTCAGTTTTTTACCGTTGATCAGGAGCGAGGTCATCATGATGGTTCGGTGCTTCCCTCAAGTTCTGCCATAATTGCCCCATGACGGATCGTTCGCAAAAATTGCTGCTATTGGTGGACGGATCGTCCTATCTGTATCGGGCGTTCCACGCCCTTCCCGACCTGCGCAACCGTCTGGGGGAACCCACCGGCGCCATTTTCGGGGTGCTCAACATGCTGCGCAGGTTGATGGCGGATTATAAGCCGGATTATGCAGCCTGCGTGTTCGATGCCAAGGGCCCCACTTTTCGGGAGGACTGGTATCCCGAGTACAAGGCACACCGCTCCCCCATGCCGCCGGACCTGGTTCTGCAGGTCGAGCCCCTGCAGCGTGCGGTGCGCGCCCTGGGTTGGCCGCTCCTGATCATTGAAGGCGTCGAAGCGGATGATGTCATCGGCACGTTGACCCGCGAAGCCGGACAAGCCGGCATCAGCACGGTCATTTCCACCGGCGACAAGGACATGGTGCAATTGCTTGGTGATCAGGTCAGCCTGATCAACACCCTCAGCAACGAGCGCCTGGACAGCGCTCTGGCGACGGAAAAATATGGCGTCCGTCCGGATCAGTTTATTGATTACCTGACCCTGATCGGTGACCCCGTGGACAACGTGCCGGGGGTTGCCAAGGTCGGTCCCAAGACAGCAGCCAAATGGCTCCAGCAATATGCGTCGCTGGACGACCTCATGACACACGCAGCGGATATCCCCGGCGTCGTGGGAAACAATCTGCGCTCAGCGCAGGACTGGTTGCCCCAGGCCCGCCGTTTGCTCACCATCCGCTGCGATGTCCCCCTGCCGCAAAGTCCCGAGCAACTCACTATCACGCCGCCCGACCAGGCTGCCTTGCAGGCGCTGGCCGAACGCTATGATTTGCGCAGCTGGATGACGCCCGGATTTCCTTCCACGGCAGCCTCTTCCCCTGCCCCCGCTCCTGTTGCGTCACCCGCCCAGCATGCCGCGCCTCCGCCTCCGGTAACCCATTACCAGACCGTGCTGACCACGGCACAACTGGACGACTGGCTGGGCAAAATCCACGGGGCCGCGTTGACCGCCCTGGATACGGAAACCACATCGCTTGATCCGCTCGAAGCGCGCCTGGTGGGCCTGTCCCTATGCGTCGCGGCGGGAGAAGCCGCGTACATTCCCCTGGGGCATCGCGGCCCGGACAGCATGGGGCAGCTCGATTTTGCACAGACCCTGGCCCGCCTCAAACCCTGGCTGGAAGATGCCGCCGCACCCAAGGTGGGACAAAACCTCAAATACGATCAGCATGTGCTGGCCAATGAAGGGATTGCCCTGCGCGGGATCGCGCACGATACGCTGCTCGAGTCCTATGTGCTGGAAGCGCATCAACCGCACAACCTGGAAAATCTGGCACGCCGGCATCTGCAGCGCGATACCTTGTCCTATGAAGCGGTGACCGGCAAGGGCGCCCACGCCATCGGATTTGACCAGGTGGCCCTGGACCGCGCCACCCTGTATGCCGCTGAAGATGCCGACATCACGCTTCAGGTGCATCAGGTGCTCTACCCGCAAATTGCCCAGGACCAGGCCCTGCTGTCCATCTATCGCGATCTCGAACTGCCCCTGCAGCGGGTGTTATGGCGCATGGAACGCAATGGCGTGCTGCTCGATGTACATCAGCTGGAACGGCAAAGTACCGAACTGGGAATCCAGTTGCTGGACCTGGAAGCCCGCACCCATGCAGCCGCCGGCCACCCCTTCAATCTCAACTCACCCAAGCAGATCCAGGTGGTGCTGTTTGACGAGCAGGGCCTGCCGGTGCGCAAGAAAACGCCGGGTGGCGTGCCTTCCACTGACGAAGATGTGCTGCAGCAGCTGGCACTGGATTACCCCATCCCCAAACTGATCCTGGAATACCGCGGCCTTGCCAAGCTCAAGTCCACTTATACGGATGCCCTGCCCCGTCGGGTCAACCCCCGCACCGGCCGGGTTCACACCCATTACGCCCAGGCCGTGGCGGTGACCGGTCGCCTCGCCAGCAGCGATCCCAACCTGCAAAACATTCCCGTGCGCACTCCGGAAGGAAGACGCATCCGCGCTGCATTCATCGCCCCTCCGGGACACGTTCTGGTGTCGGCCGATTACTCGCAGATCGAATTGCGCATCATGGCCCACTTGTCAGAGGATGCCGGTCTGCTGTCTGCCTTTGGGGCCGGGCTGGACGTGCACCGTGCCACTGCCGCGGAAATTTTTGGTGTGACGCCGCAAGAGGTCAGCCCGGAGCAGCGACGCGCCGCCAAAACCATCAATTTTGGCCTGATCTATGGCATGTCCGCGTTCGGGCTGGCCTCCCAACTCGGGATCGAGCGCTCGGCAGCCCAGGCCTATATGGAACGCTACTTCCACCGTTACCCTGGCGTTGCCGCCTACATGGAGCGCACGCGCGAAGCCGCGCGCCAAAACGGTTACGTGGAAACCCTGTTTGGGCGGCGCCTGTGGCTGCCCGAGCTGCGCCATGGTGGCGCCGGACGGCGTCAGGGGGCCGAGCGCGCTGCCATCAATGCCCCGTTGCAGGGAACCGCCGCCGATCTCGTCAAACGCGCCATGATCGCGGTGCAAAACTGGCTGGATCAACACCACATGCACTCCCTGTTGAGCCTGCAGGTGCACGACGAACTGGTGCTGGAGGTTCCCGACAATGAACGCGAAACGGTGTTGCAGGTTTTGCCTGGACTGATGGAGGGCGTGGCCCGCCTGGCGGTCCCACTGCTGGTGGAAGTGGGTTGGGGTCCGCACTGGGATGCGGCACATTAGGTTTCAGCGTTCGTCCAATCGGCGGTATAATTCCACCCTTTCGTCACCACTCGCGACAACCCCCATGCAGATTGGCCCCTACCTTCTCAAAAATAACCTGATGGTTGCTCCCATGGCGGGAGTCACTGATCGCCCCTTCCGCCAACTGTGCAAAACCATGGGTGCCGGGATGGCGGTGTCCGAGATGGTTTCTTCCAATTCCCTGCTGTGGGGCTCTGCAAAAACCCGGCGCCGTGCCGATCATCGGGGTGAAGTCGAACCCAAATCTGTCCAGATCGCCGGAGCCGATCCGGCCATGATGGCCGAAGCAGCCCGCTATAACGTCGATCAGGGTGCCCAGATCATCGACATCAACATGGGCTGTCCCGCCAAGAAAGTGTGCAACGTCATGGCGGGGTCCGCCCTGTTGCAAAACGAAGCGCTGGTCCAGCGCATCATCGAGGCCGTCGTGGCCGCCGTGCCGGTTCCCGTCACCCTCAAGATTCGCACGGGCTGGGACCGCACCCATCGCAATGCGCTCTCCGTCGCCCACATCGCCGAAAATGCAGGGATCCAGTCGCTGGCCATTCATGGCCGCACCCGGGCCTGTGCTTACATGGGAGACGCCGAATACGACACGATTGCCGCGGTCAAGGCAAAGGTAGGCATTCCGGTGGTGGCCAATGGCGACATCACCTCACCGCAGAAGGCCCGCCAGGTGCTGGATCTCACCGGCGCTGATGGCCTCATGATCGGACGCGCCGCGCAGGGGCGCCCCTGGATCTTTCGCGAAATCGATCATTACCTCACCACCGGCACGTTGCTGGCAGCACCCGAAGTCAGCGAAATTCACGCGGTGCTCGGCCAGCATCTGGAGGATCTCTACACTTTTTACGGACTGGAAACCGGTGTCCGCGTGGCACGCAAACACATCAGCTGGTATACCCGCGGCCTCAAGGGCTCGGCTGCTTTCCGCCACGCCATGAACCAGCTTGCGACGGTGACGGAACAGCGTGAAGCGGTGGATGCCTTTTTCAGCGTATTGCACAGCCAGGGCCAGCGCCTGGAATATGACACCGAATCCCTGAACGAGGCTCTGGCCGCATGAGCAAACCCGAATCCGAACTGTCGGCCTGCGTGCGACGCCTGGTCGCCGATTATTTCAGCCACATGGATGGTGAAAAATGTAGCGGGGTATACGACATGGTCATCAGCAGCGTGGAAAAACCCCTGCTGGAAGTGGTCCTGACCCATACCGAAGGCAACCAGACCCAGGCTTCCGAAATTCTGGGCATCAACCGCAACACCCTGCGCAAGAAGATGCAGCACTACGGGGTGAAATGACCATACAGCGCGCACTCATCAGCGTTTCCAATAAACAGGGCGCTGTCGAACTGGCGCGTGCACTGCATGCCCTGAAAATCGAGATCCTCTCCACAGGCGGGACAGCGCTGCTGTTGCGCGATGCGGGCATCCCCGTGGTTGAGGTGGCCAACTTCACCGGCTTTCCGGAAATGCTCGATGGTCGGGTTAAAACCCTGCACCCCAAGATTCATGGCGGCATCCTGGGACGTCGCGACCTGCGCACACATCTTGATGCCATGGCCATGCATGGCATCTCCGCCATTGATCTGGTGGTGGTTAACCTGTATCCCTTTCGCGAAACCATCGCCAATCCGGAATGCACGCTGGAAGCGGCCATCGAGAACATTGATATCGGCGGCCCGGCCATGGTGCGCTCCGCAGCCAAAAATTATCGCCATGTGGCTGTCCTCACCGACCCCGCCGATTACAAGCCGATGCTGAAAGAACTGAGAAAGGGCAAAGGGGCCCTGACGGAAGCCACACGATTTCGACTGGCCGTGAAGGCCTTCTCGCATACTGCCGAATACGATGGCGCAATTGCCAACTACCTGTCGGGTATCGAAGCGGGCCCTGATTTTGACGGCTTTCCCCAACGCCTGCATCTCACGTTTACCAAGCACCAGGGGTTGCGCTATGGCGAAAACCCCCATCAGTCAGGCGCGTTCTACCGCGAACCGCGCATGGCGGAAGGCGTGCTGTCGCAATACCGGCAGCTGCAGGGCAAGGCGCTGTCGTACAACAACATTGCCGACAGCGATGCGGCCTGGGATTGCGTGCGCGGATTAAGTGACGGGGCCTGCGTCATCGTCAAGCATGCCAATCCCTGCGGCGTGGCCCTGGGTGCCTCTCCCCTGGAAGCCTATCAAGGCGCCTTTGCCACCGACCCCACCTCGGCCTTTGGGGGCATCATTGCCTTCAATCGACCCGTGGATGGGGCCGTGATCAGTGCGCTGTTGAACCAGTTCGTCGAAGTGCTGATCGCTCCGGAATACACTTCCGCGGCCTTGAAGGCCCTGGAAGCCAAAGGAAACATTCGTGTCCTCCAGGTTCCTCTCGGACAGGGACATAACGGCTGGGACATGAAGCGGGTGGGTGGTGGCCTGTTGATTCAAACGCCCGACACGCTGTCCTTGAATGAAGCAACGCTGCGCGTGGTCACGCACGTCCAGCCCAGCCCGCAGCAGATGGCTGATCTGCGCCTGGCCTTTCATGTGGCGCACTACGTCAAATCCAACGCCATCGTTTTCTGCGCTCGGGGACGCACCCTGGGCATCGGTGCAGGACAGATGAGCCGGGTGGACAGCACCCGTATTGCGCGCCGCAAGGCGGAACACGCAGGCCTGTCCCTGGCGCATAGTGTTGCCGCCTCCGATGCATTTTTTCCTTTCCGCGATGGCATCGACGTCATCGCCGAAGCCGGTGTCACTGCAATCATTCAACCCGGCGGCAGCCTGAAAGATAACGACGTCATCGCAGCGGCCGACGAACAGGGCCTCGCCATGGTGTTTACCGGCATCCGCCACTTCCGTCATTGAGCACCCCATGAAAGTCCTGGTGATCGGTTCCGGTGGACGCGAGCATGCCCTGGCCTGGCGCCTGGCCCGATCCCCCAGAGTATCGCGTGTGTATGTCGCGCCCGGCAACGCGGGCACTCCCCTGGAAGAAGGCGTGCACAACGCGCCGGTTCAGGGGGTGAAGGCCTGGCTGGAATTTGCCCAGCGCGAAGCCATTGGCTTGACGGTGGTGGGGCCTGAAGCGCCACTTTCCGAAGGGGTTGTGGATGCCTTCCGGGCCGCCGGCCTGCCCATCTTTGGGCCGACCCAGGCCGCCGCACAGCTTGAAGGCTCCAAGGATTTTGCCAAACGGTTCATGGTGCGCCATGGCATTCCCACAGCCGCCTACCAGACCTTTGAGGAACCCTCGTCAGCCCACGCCTACCTCGAGCAGGTGGGCGCCCCGATCGTCATCAAGGCCGATGGCCTGGCTGCCGGCAAGGGGGTGGTGGTGGCCCCGACCCTGGAAGAAGCCCACCGCGCCGTGGACGACATCATGGGGGGTGCCCTGGGTGGGGCAGGACACCGGGTGGTTATCGAGGAATGCCTGCAGGGTGAAGAAGCCAGTTTCATCGTTCTGGTGGATGGCGAACATGTGCTTGCCCTGGCCACCAGCCAGGACCATAAGCGCCTCCTGGACGGCGATGCCGGGCCCAATACGGGGGGCATGGGAGCCTATTCGCCGGCCCCGCTGATCACCCCGGCCCTCCATGGACGGGTGATGCGTGAAATCATCCTGCCCACGGTGCAGGGCATGAAACGGGATGGCATCCCCTATACCGGCTTCCTGTACGCCGGATTGATGATTGACGCAGCGGGCACAGTCAGGACGCTCGAATTCAACTGCCGCATGGGCGATCCCGAAACCCAGCCCATCCTGATGCGCCTGAAAAGCGATCTGCTGACCCTCCTGGAACATGGCATTGCAGGCACCCTGGACCAGGTGGAAGTCCAGTGGGACCGACGCCCCGCCATTGGGGTGGTGCTGGCGGCCGAGGGTTATCCCGCAGCGCCACGGCGCGGCGATGTCATCACCGGCCTGGGCACCGACGATGCCGAGTGCCATGTGTTTCATGCAGGGACCGCACGCCAGGACGACACCATCGTCACGGCGGGAGGACGCGTGCTTTGTGTCACGGCGCTGGGAGATACCTTGCGCATGGCGCGCCAGATCGCCTACGCCCGGGTGCAGGCCCTCCACTTTTCCGGAATGCAGTATCGCTCCGATATCGGTTGGCGCGCCCTTAAGACCTGAAGACCCGATCACTCATCAAATCGGCAATGGTGGAAGGCCGGCAGTGCGCTTTCACTCGCCCCGGAATCACCCGCACCTGTTTTCCAAACTGGCGCAGGCAGGCCCGCGTGGTCTGCAGCGGACGCTGGCCGGCGCGGTTGGCGCTGGTGGACACCAGGGCCATTTTGAGATGGCGGCAAAGCGCCACGGCATCCTGATGCGCATCCACCCGCAAGGCAATCCGGGGCCATTGCCCGGGTTGCCGGCGCCGCCCCGTGAGGGACCGGGGAACCTGCGGCGCCGCCGGCATCAGCCAGGTGTGGGCTCCCGGCCAGCGGCTTTGAGCCCGAACCTGCTGCGCTGGTGTCAGGCGCCGATGGAAAGGGGACAGCCGCTCCTGGCGTTCGGCAATGACAATCAGGCCCTTATGGGCTGGACGGCGTTTCAACGCCAGCAGGCGGCGCACCCCGCGCGGGCTCCAGGGATCGCACCCCAAACCGAATACGGCCTGGGTGGCGTAGGCGATCAATCCGCCCTGACGCAGGTACGCACGCAAGGCTCGGGGAGAATAGGAGGGTCGCTGCATAGTCTTAGTGTACTGAATGGGCGCCGGACTGATAGAATCGAGCCATGAAATTCACCCTGCGCCTCCTGTTTCTATTGTTCATCGCCTTGCCCTTTGCGGTTCTGGCAGAACGGCCTGCCAATCTCGAGCCCTTGCCGGATGATGCTCCGCCTCCCCCCGATTATGGCGCAAATGTCCCACCGTCTCCCGGGATGAGCCAGG